>Ga0209636_10001569_pt1 | contig 23164 bp, 26 predicted proteins | sample DeeMarSWOR152_54_FD_187464 | JGI IMG/M metagenome (GOLD analysis project Ga0209636, IMG submission 187464) | Marine sediment microbial communities from White Oak River estuary, North Carolina - WOR-1-52-54 (SPAdes) (version 2) | ecosystem: Environmental > Aquatic > Marine > Intertidal zone >...
ACTTTGAAATATCCGTACGAAAAGTTGATCGTTCCAAATGATTTCAGAGGCCGTCCAATTTGGGACATGAAAAACTGTATCGGCTGCGGACTCTGCTCTAGCGTGTGTCCTTCAGGTGCCATCGAAATGATTGGAAAAGGATTGGAATCGGAAATTAAACATTATGTTGACCGTTGTATGTTCTGTGGACTATGCGCAGAGATTTGTCCGAAAAACGCCATTAGAATGAGCGAAGAATATGAGTTAGCAGGATTTGATCGTTCGAAAATGATTTACGAATATAAAAGGGATGATTAACAGAGTTCCAATCGTTCATAATTATGTCGCTGTTCTTGATCGCGACGCTATTAGCAGTTATAGTATAAATTTAGTGCAAGTTAAGCTTTTATCACTGTATACTTGATTTCTCATGTCTTATCTATCCATGGCTAAAATTGTTGTACGCATGGACAGTTATGTGTAGTTTTGTTCTACGCACAAACTATCATATTTAAAAAGTCATGATTTTGCTGTTCGGAGACAAACAGAATGAAACTGTTAAAGAATAAGAGAGCTTTGAGCACAGTAGTGACTACATTGATAATTCTAGTGGTTTCAGTACTTCTAGCAACTGTCGTAACATTCTATGCGATAAACGTAACAACCACAAGAGTACAAGAAGAATCACTTCACTTGACAAAACAGCACATATGGTACAACACTACAGGCGAATGGGCTGAGGCAGCAATCGTCATCGTAAACACCGGCGGAAGAGATGTTGTCTTAGACAAGATTGCTGTTAGAGGACAGGAATGCTCATGGACAGACATATACTACTGGAGGACAAACACGGAAGTAATTTCGGCTGATCTAAATGTCACAGTGACAGAACTGAATGACACGACCTTCGACATGAGCTCTACATTCACATACACCTCAGATACGTTCGATCAAGCTACCGATGACTTAACATTGAAGTCCGGCTGGACTATGGTCGTTTACATTAAAAACCCGGATAGCATCGCTTTGAATGACGTAGGTATACCCGTTGGCATAACGGTCTTCACATCAAACGCACAGTACTACAAGGAAACAAACATCCAAGCTGCTCAATAGCAGTCAATATCCCTCCTTTTTCTTTTCCCTATTTTTATGTCTTAATCTACTGATTCAGAGCATGGGAAAATATGTAATTACCATTGAACTTTCGAGTATTGATTCTGTATACTTATGTGTAGTTTTGTTCTACGCACACCATCTTATCTTACTATAAAGCGAAAGGTTTTGATTAGGCATACAAGAGAGGAGACTGTTAAAAATAGTGCCCAAAAAATGCTTCAAAAAACAGTTAAGAAAATTTCTGCAGTCGAAAAGAGCCTTAGCCATACCTGTAACCTACTTGATACTCTTTGCTTCTCTCATAGTGATAATTTCTGTCACGTACAGCTTCGCCGTGGTAAAGATAAGTGCAAGAGGGGCTTTGCTTAAGGCTTCAATAGCTAAGCAAAACATGCAAGTTTTGGATGATGCAGTGCGTTCTGTCGCATGGAGTTTCGGAGCTTCAAAAGTTGTTTATATGGATGATTGTGGAGGCGTTTTCCAGACGCAACCAATAGCGAAAAACCTTGTCCTTAACTTTACTGATGAACAAACATTTTATGCCATACTGTTCAACAGCTCGGTTGGTGAAGCCTTCTTTGAACTTGAGCCTTCAGAATTCAATTATGATGGCTTATTCATTAGAGGCGATGGTAGGGCAATAATAAATCAAAGCTCCTTCACCATGACCCAGCTTTATGTTGCAACGGGTGACGATGCCAAGGAGCTAACACTTTGTTATCGCCCATCAGCAACCGTAGCAACCGTTGGCACAAGCAATGAAAAACCCTTAAACCTCATCCGCATATACGTTTTAAACCTTAATTCTTCGCAAACTCTAATGCTTAGGGAAAAGTTTTACCTGAAAGTAACTTCTTTAAACGTCACGACCGTCACACGCCAATATGAGTTTAATCAGTCAGTTTCCTCTCTTGCACTAAAAGCAGTTTTCGACGGAACCTCAAGCACCGTTTGGCTTCCAATTTCAAGCAATGCGGACGGCGCAGTTGTGAATTTAGAGCTAGTTGTCTGTAGCATCAGATTTCAAAGAGCAGAGGTGTAAAATTTGCCATCCATAACGCCTAGTTATCTTTACACTTTCGTTGCTTTAATAGCTGTTAGCAGCCTCCTCATTTTCTCTTTTATGGCTTATGCAGAAGCCTTGCGTGCCTCATCAGAAACGAGACAGCTGAAAAACTTGATGGATTATGTGGCAGCTGAAAGCACAGAATTGTTAACGCTCGCTTTAGCTACAAACGCAACGTCTGAAGCTTTTCTTCAAATGCCTACATCTATAGGCAACAAACAGTACTGGCTTCAGTTTCGTAACGACTCTTCAAAGACATTGTTGGAAGGCGGCTTGGGAAATGTGCCCATGGAAGGAACTGAACCTCGTATCTACCTTCCAAAAGAAGCCTCAGCAACAGGCTATTACATTGGAGGTTATGGAGCAGCCCATTTAAAATGTTATTTGGATACTGAGGTCCCGCAAATCCAGCTTACAAGCTCAAGTGAAGGTGACTAAAATGAAGTTTAGTTTTCAATTGCGTAAAGATAAATCTCGAGGGAAAGAAGAGAATTTTCAAGAGATAATGAAGAAAGAGGGAGAATTAATCGAGTTTTTAGATGTTAAAAGATGGAGTGTTCCTGAGGGCTACGTGGAAGTGGAATATTACCCGCTTAAGCCACCTTTCTCTTACGCTGCAGTCGTTCAGAACGAAGACACTCTGGAGTATCTCTACATCCTTGACGAGTTACCATTAATGCGAGAGGAACGGGGGAGCTACTTTAGGTTAAGAAATATTTTGGAATATGAACTGCAGGCTCCAGAGGAAGAAGAAACCCTTAGAGAATCTTTTAGAAGACAGATTCCCCTGATAATTGCCAACCATCAGAAACCATTTAAGGAAATTTCTCCCGTTGGAATGCGCAAAATAATTTACTATTTGGAAAGGGACATCGTTGGCTATGGAAAAATAGATCCGTTGATGTATGATGATTACGTTGAGGACATTGGATGCAGCGGAGTCAGCAAACCGATCTTTTTGTGGCATAGAAAATACGAGAACATAAAAACCAACATACTTTTTCGAGAAGAACAGGAACTTGACGACTTTATAATGCGCATAGTTCACAAGGCAGGAAAACATGTGAGCATAGCCTTCCCTATAGTTGACGTTACATTACCCGAGAAGCACCGCTTAGCCGTCTCCTTCGGGAAAGAAACAACTCCCTCTGGAACAGTCTTCACAATACGAAAGTTTCGCAAAGACCCCTTCACGATAATAGACTTAATTGAAAATGAAACCATAAATGAGAGTATAGCCGCTTATCTATGGCTTTTAATGGAAAACAAAATGTCAGTCACGATTATTGGAGCAACAGGCGCTGGCAAAACAACCGCCCTAAACGCAATCGCATGTCTCATACGTCCTAACCATAAAATAATTTCCGTTGAAGAAGTTGCAGAAATAAACCTACCACACGAAAACTGGGCTTCCACCATCGCCCGTTCAGGTTTCGGGGTTGAGGGTGAAGGAGAAATCACTCTTTATGACCTCATAAAATCAGCTGTTAGGCATCGTCCAGACCTCATAATTGTAGGCGAGGTCCGAGGTGAAGAAGCCTACGTTCTCTTTCAAGCTCTAGCAACTGGACACGGTGGCTTGTGCACATTGCATGCTGAGGATGCTGACACAGCCATTAAAAGGCTCACCCAGCCGCCAATGAACATTCCAACATCCATAATTTCGCTGATGAACTGCGTAATAGCAGTGAAACATGTGAGAACACCTATTTTTCTAGAATCGGGAAAACGGCTTTCAAGCAGAAAATTCATAAGCGTATCGGAAATAAGGGATGCTCGTACCTTTCAAGAAGTTTTCAGTTGGAATCCCTCAACAGACATTTTCCAAGAAAAACTTGCCGAAAGTTATCTCTTAAGGAAAATGGCGTCTAGCCTCGACGTTCCTATGGAAAGACTCTTAGACGAGCTTGAATATCGCAAGAGCGTGTTAATGCATATGGTTGAACGCAACATTCGTGACTATCAAAGCGTAAACAAAGTGTTAAGCAAATACTACAATAATCCACAACTTTTCCAAAGAGAGTTCTTAGAAAAACCTAAATGGTGAGAACACCTTGCAAACAAAGCTAAAAAAACCAAAAATATTCAAGTGGATGCTAACGTTTCTAACGAAGGAAGACACAAGCGAAATAAACCGTGAACTACCCTTCGCTGCGTTGCTTTTCACGTTGTTGGCTGCAAGCGGAGTAACAATTTACGAAAGCTGGAAAAAACTATGCAGCATACATCTTCTTCCAACATTTCAGAAAGAAGCAAAGGAAATCGTTAGGCAAGTGGAAGTTTTGGGATATGACCCCTTAACAGTTATGCATAAAAGAGCTGAAAAAACAGAGTCAAAAAACTACCGTGAATTCCTTTTAGGCTACGTTTCCTCGGTTAGAAGCGGCGGAAACACTGTAAACTACCTTAAAAGTAAACTGCGCTCCATCTTTGATGTTCAAAGTGCCGCTGCAATCAATTCAGTTGAAAGACTTGGAACACTGGTGGAAGCCTACGCCGTCATGCTTATCGTGACATTATGCTCATACATACTCTTCATTGTATTCGCCACCACATCAGTTTTTGAGCCCATGAAGACGAGTGGCGCGCCTGGCATTTCCACATCAGTTGTATGTATCCTGATATTCTTTGTGACTCCACTTATTTCGGTGATTTTCATGGCTATTGCACATACGGAGAGAAAAAGCAACTTAGTAGGAGTTAAACAACCCTACTTTGCTGCCATATTGCCATTGATAATTGTTTCTAGCTTCATAGCCGTTATAACTTTGATGCCGCAGCTTCAATGCTTGACGAGTCCAGAGATATTCCCGCTTGTCGTCACAGTCTCCCTTTTGGCAATCTCGATTCCACCAGCGGTTGTTTACATGAATATAGCTAAGATGAACTCAGATGCAGAAAGCGCCATGCCGAACTTTCTCAGAGACGTGACGGAATCCAGAAAAATCGGATTATCACCTGAAAAAAGCATAGTTCACGCCACAAAACGCACGGGTTACGGAAGATTTTCCAATGTATTGAAGCTTATTAGAAGCCAAATGGAATGGGGAATATCCATCGGAAAAATATTTACAAACGTTAAGCATAAAATTCAGACATGGCCCGTACTTGTTAACTTTCTCATACTTGTCGAAACAATAAAAATTGGTGGCGGATCAGCCACAGCGTTGGAAATATTGACGGAATACAGCGAAAAGCAAAAGGATGTTGAGATGAACAAGAAGTCACTTCTAAGGCCCTATGTAATACTGGCTTTCATATGGAGCGTTCTCATAGCCCTAACGACAACAATGGTTGCCATGACGATCTATGCGTTAACACAGATATCACTTCCAGGATCAGCAGCCCTACCGCTTGAAGTGATGCAAAGTCAAGTTAACCTTTTCTCGATAGGTATATTATTGCAGTGCTGGCTTTCAGGTTTCTTTGTAGGCAAGGTTAACGAAGGCACTCTTGCTGCCGGCTTCAAATATTCAGCCGTGCTCGTGCTTACAGCTCATGTTTCTCTTGTGCTTTCGCAAGTCTCCTTGGGTGGCATGTACGGCATTGTTTCCTAATCAAAAGCGCGAATAGAGAGGATGTTACTTAAAATGCCTACAATATCCATTGACACATTCTTCGCATGTTCCTTAATGGTTCTGCTGATGATTTCAGCCATGGCTGGTGCTTCAAAGCTTCTATATCCACACATAAACAACACGGTTGACATGAACATTGCTGAAAGGTATGCAAGTGTCTCAAAATATCTACTTCTAAATGATGGGACACCGTCAAATTGGGGACAAAACTGCCAAGGAGTCCCAGAAACCATTGGTTTAGCCAAAGCTGGCTCAGACAACCCATACACGTTAGATATAGACAAGGTTTCAAGACTAAACAACGAAAATCTCTATGCAGTAAGTTACGCCCAAATATTCACCGCACTTGAAATGCCCGACGTATCATTTAGAATAGAGATAGAACCAGTTTTTGAAGTTGCTCTAAATCTAACCGAAGCTTTTGAAGGAGCAAACAAAACGTCTTATGAGTTTGAAATATTGACCGAAAAGCAGGGTTTTCCAGTTCAGGCAGAGCTGAAATTTTATGTGATTGCCGAAAATTATCTAGAAACAAGTCATGCTTGTGTTTCTAATGGCAGAACTTATATGAACGTAACCATTTCAAATGATGTCAACGGACCAGCCCTACTGGTTGTTTTTGCACGATCTGTTTCTAACGCTGAAATTGTGTCTTTTAGTGCTTACCCTTTTGCGCATAATTCGCCAGAGCCCAAGCCTAAAGGCACCTTCTTAAGGCTTAGTCCACTGAACTACACGTTAAATGCATCCCTAATTTATCCCGGAATAAACTTGTCAGACGTTTACGCTTTGTCCTTTAATTACTCCTCAACCTTAACACAAACTGCAAACAGCAGTCAATCCGCCACATATAATATTCCACATTTCCTAGACCCCAGCCCAACATTAATCGTTGTAACTGGACGGAATTCCACATCGTTTTTCACGGAATGGACAGCATACCCACAGATTCCCCTCCAAACAGGCGCAAACTTCGCAAGTTCAACAGCCCTATCAAATGTTTTCGCTTACACATACCTTGTTACAATAAACTCAGCTCTTTACAAGTGCACGGTTTGGCTCGGAGGTCCAAGACAGTGAAAAACGAAAATAGGGGGCAGATCAGGATAATCGAAGCATTCTTAGCTGTGCTAATCATTTTTTCGTCTTTTGCCATTTCTGCAAACCTAACCGTCACGCAAACCGTCACAAACCATGATAACTTGGCTTCAACTGGATTGCTAGCTCTTGTGAAGCTGGATTCTGATGGAAGCTTAGGCAAATACATAGAGGATAGAGACTGGGCTGCCTTGCGGGATGCCCTTAACCTCATTCTGCCAGCAGGTATAGCCTTTAACCTAACTGTCTATGATGGGCAGATGCAACAAGTCAACACGGATGTTATTTCTAATTGCGGCTTCAGCAGTGAGGATATAGCCTTTGTAGAGTATGTTTGTGCGAGTCAAGGCAGCAATTTCCATTGCTATATGATTCACTTGTATTTGGCGGTGGCTGCATGAAAAAGTGCAAAAGAAAGTTTAGGGCAAACAGTTCAGGGCAACTTCTCATAGTTGCAGCTCTAACGATAGCCATCATCATTTCTTCAACAACAATCTACGTTTATGAACTTTGCAGAGAAACAAACAGTACAGAAAGCTATCCAATCAGTGACATTATCCTTGCCCTTAAGCAAAGTACAAAAAATGCGATGATAAGTTCACTTGCAAACATTTCAAAAGGTGGAGAAAAAACTGTTTTAGAAGCAAATTTAGATAATCTCTCACAAACTTTTAGGAATTTACATCAGCTTGGAATGTACTCTTTGTCTTTTACTGCACTCAATGACTCACAATACGACTCGGGCACCTGTCTTTCATGGAACACAAATGGTTCAGGGGTTTCAAGTGCCTATGCAAATTTCACATTGAAGTTTCAACGCATGACAGCAAATATAGCCGTAGATTATGCTGTAAACATAACCACAACCGTCGCAATTAATGGTTCATATACAAGGCTTGAAGGCGAAGAAAAACTTGTGAATCTAACGTGCCGAGTTTTTAATGAGGATAAGCCTGCTCTTGCCAAGAACATAACGTTATTTTATGAAAATCTTGGAAACTGGGTGCCTGTCAACTCATCAAATAGTCTTTCCACGGTAGATTATGGAAATGGCACTTATCTTCTATCCTTTATCGTTAGTACATCCTCAAATGTGCAAGTTTCGGCGCATGTTTATGACTTACGCTACGTATTTGTTCAGGCAAACACAACATGTTATGAAGCCTAACTTTTTCGAGCTACTTAAATTGTGCAATGCGTTATTTCTAGAGTAAACAACAAAAACGAGGTTTTAGGATGACTGAAAGGCGCATGTGGCGTCATCTTTTCACACTTTTGAAGTTAGCCGAGATGGGAGCACATCGGAGAACAGCAAAAATTTCAACCGAGTATTTGGCGAGGAAACTAGACATGTCGCAACAGACAGCTTCACGTCATTTAATCGAACTGGATAACGAAGGATGGATTAAACGGACTATAACGCCTGAAGGCTGCCTCATAAAAATCACGGATACTGGCATCAAAGAGCTGAAAAGACTTCATTCAAGCCTACGCTTTTTGATGGAAGCCGCTTATCCTCCCTCAGTAATCCTAGAAGGAGTAGTTTTCACAGGATTGGGCGAAGGCGCCTATTACGTGACAAGGGAACATTACAGAAAACAGTTCATTGAAAAACTGGGCTTTGACCCTTATCCGGGCACGCTTAACTTGAAACTTACAACAGACTACGATGTTAAAACATGTTCGGAGCTTGACGGCTATCCTGCAATCGAGATTGAAGGATTTAAAAGTGAAAACCGCACTTTCGGACCAGTAAAGTGTTACCCAGCAACAATAGAAAATAAAGCGAAAGGTGCCGTAATCTCGGCTTTAAGACGCCACTACGACGCTTCAGTAATCGAAGTTATTGCCCCCGTTTTTCTAAGGAAACATCTTAAACTTAAGGATGGACATAAGGTGAAGGTTGAGGTTCTAACGCTTCCATAAAAGTGAATATTGTCTGGATATGACTTAACATAGCTTATTTAGAAAACCTTCTAAGTCAACGATAACTTCACGGATAGGAATAACGGTATTGGTATACTGTTCTTAATTTGCGAGTTGAAGCTAGAACGTAACCAATTAGCAACCCGACAACTAAGCCACCAAAATGAGCCAAGTTGTTTACATTTCCACCCGAACTCATCATCAACAAAAAGAAGGAAAACAACAATGCACCTATTATCGACTGGCCGACTGCACGCCTAATATAAATGGTGCATGCTCCAAACAAACCGAAAATGGCGCCTGAAGCTCCAGCAGAAATCATAGAAGGCCCGAAAAGTAACGTCAACAAGTTTCCAGCTAACCCACTCAACAAGTAAATGGCAAGGTACTCTTGAATATTAAACAATTCTTCAGCCCTAAGCCCAAAAATAAGCAAAAAGAACATGTTGCCCAAAAGATGTACGATGTCAACATGGATAAACATGGATGTAAAAAGCTGCCAATACCCACCGTTAAATACAAAAGAGTTGTCTTGGCCATACTGGCGAATAACATGATAATCTATCGTGATGAAGCCTCTGCTAAGTATGGCAGTATAAACATAAAAAATCATGTTTAATGCGATAATCACGTATGTTAGCATAAACTTTTTAGAGCTTTTGTACATGGATCTGTCATCTTTTGTAATGTTTGATGATTTTCTGTTTAATTTTCGAGGAACTGTTTAACTCATCTTCTCCAAACTTGCCAATTTTCACAACTCTTATCTTTAATCCCTCTCCTTTCACGTAATTTCTCACAGTTTGTTCGATGTCGCCTCGATCATATCCGAGGGCAATTACATCTGGCTTGATTTTTTCAATAACCTTTCCAATGTCAAACTCTTCATAGCCAAGAATGGCCTCATCAACAACTTTTAAAGAGTCAACAAGTGCCCTTCGCTGATTTTCGGATACGATTGGTTTTGTTCCTCTCCTTTTTTCCACTGTACTGTCTCTGGCTACTATAACTATGAGTTCAGCGTTTCGCCCACCAGCCTTTCTGGCTTCCTCTAAATACTTTACATGTCCAAGATGTAGCAAATCAAATGTGCCTGAAGCCAAGACTATTTTTCTCTTCTTTTCCTTTTCGTTGGCCATTCAAATTTCACGGCTCCTAACAGTTTTAAAGCGTCAAGCAAGCCTTCGCAATAGGCGACAGAAGCCAAGCTTACCTCAAATTTCTTTCGCTCCCTATAATGTTTTGCATCCTCTAAATAGGCTTTAACGTATTCCACAACCTTCATTATGGTTGGCCCGTTTACATCTATTGAATTTTTAACGGTTTCCATATTTTTTAGAACATGCTCAGTAGAACCTATATACTTTGAAGCAAGCCTCTCCAAACTCATTTAACCATCTCCCTCAAATTTTCTGGAGCACCAGCCAAGACAATAAGCGCTTCAGCCTCCATAAAATGAAGCTCTCCAGGGAAAATTATGCTGTGGGGTGGTTCTCCAAAATTGTAGCTTAACAAGTCTTTTAGGAAATCCGCCTTAACCGTTGGGTTGTTGCTTCCAGCCCTTGCTACGCCCACCACAAGCGTATCCATCATTACAATTTTCTCGTTCCTTTTCTCCTCAATCTTCAAAAGCGATTCCAATCCTTCACTAATTTTCATGTAACGGTTTTCCTCCACCTTGACGTCTAACAAGCAAAGTGTGTGAAGCCCAAGCTTTTTGTTTTGAGCGATAACCTCATAGGGGGTCTCATAGGGAATCTCACTCGGTAGGGGTATCGTCACACTTTTACCAAACTTGTAGTTGTGTAAACACGACAAACCTATCACAGCGGAAATTATGGAAGCTCCATGAACAATGCGTGTCTTTATTCCAAGTTTTTCAGCCTGTATCCTCAAAGCAACATGAGTAGTGGCTATAAGCGGGTCACCCGGAACAAGAAAAACAACCTTGCCTTTTTCAGCAGCTTTCAAAAGGACTTCGCCGTTCTCTTCTTCAAGTCCTCTTCTTGAAATAACATGAAGTTTCTTGCCAGAAATCTTTTCAAAGTTCTCTATTGAGAAACCAGGCATTAAATTTGTGTAAAGTTCTATGAAAACATTGTCCGCCGTTTTCACCTCTTCTAAACCGCGTAAGCTTATTCCCATTTCGTCGTGTAAGCCGAGCCCGACGAAAACAACTTCATCCAAGGCTATACTCCCTTACAACCGAAAATGGGGATTGAAACTTAAAACTATTGGTCTACTGCCATAAAGAAGCTAAATTTATTAAAGCGAGACGAATTGCATACTTACGGTACATAAGGGCCCGTAGCTCAGTAAGGTAGAGCGGCGGACTAACCGCTGCACGGGGTTAGGTTGAGGCTCTTAACCCGTAGGTCAGGGGTTCAATTCCCCTCGGGCCCGCCACTACTTACCAATTTCAAATTCAAAGGCGAAAACGCATGGATAATCAGCCGCAGCTTCTGAAAGAAAGTCTGCTGGATTGGCTTCTTGAAAAAACGAATCCTTCCGTTCGTTATTTCACGTTGCGAGACATTCTCGTCAAAGGTGAAGATGACCCGCAAGTAGTGGCTGCAAAACAAGCTATTTCAGAATGTAAAGTAGTGAAGCGAATCTTGTCAAAGCAGAATTCTGAGGGATATTGGGAAGAACTGGCGAATCCTTACCATCCTAAGTACAAATCTTCTTATTGGCAGATAATGATACTGGGCCAGTTGGGAATGGACAGAAGCGATGAAAGAGTCAGAAACGCTTGTGAATACATTTTTCAGTTTCAGTTGGATGAAGGCGGCTTTTCAAGTTACACTCCTGAGAGAGCGTTGAAAGAGTATGAGCGGTTGCGCGAAAAAGGAAAGAAGTTGCCTTCGCCGAACGAGTGGGTGTCCGCCATTGTTTTTGAACACCAATATTCGTGCCTTACTGGCAACATGGCTGCAGCTTTGATTAGAATAGGATACTCAAATGACCCGAGAGTGAGGAAGGCTTTAGAATGGCTTGTAAAGATTCAGAACAAGGACGGCGGATGGCTTTGTCCCTACTGGCGGGCACACGTTAAAGATACGCATGGATGCTTTTACGGAACAATTTGCCCAATGGAAGCTTTCAGTGAAGTCCAGAGAAAAAATTTAACAAACAAAATGGAACGAACAATAGAAAGAGGAGCAGAATTTCTTCTAATGCATCGTCTCTTCAAGGCGGATCACCACAACTTTAAAGTGATCAAACAATCATGGCTAAAACTTGGTTTTCCATGGTTTTACGGATACAACATACTAAGAGGATTGGATGTTTTAACCAAGCTTGGTTACGTGAAGGATGAACGTTTAAACGACGCTGTTGAGGTTCTTCTGCAAAAACGACAAGAAAATGGGGCATGGATTTTGGAAAGTGCGCCTATTGGAAGGATGCAAACTAATATAGAAGCGAAGGGCAAGCCTAGCAAATGGATTACTCTCATTGCTCTAAGAGTATTAAAGCGTCTAAACCTAGTAAAAACCAAAACTGCGTAATTAGTACAATAATTTTATTTCTCTACCATATGTCATTAGCAGCAGCTTTCATAGAAAGCAGTCATACAAGGCTTAGAAAAAAGTTTGCTCAACACCGGCCTTGTGTGAGAAAAACCATCTATTTGAAAGCGTGAAAAGCGAGGACTTGAAGAAATGGTTAAGTTAATTAAGATTGTTGGTGTGTTTCTTCAGCCGAAATTTTATCTGTTCCGGCATAATCAAGATTTGAATCAAGTTTAAGGTCTGTCGGATCTGCCTTCAGATCAGATCGTTGCCGAATTTGAGAAAAAAAGGAATTAGCTAGGAAAACTTAGAGAATTTTGGTATGGCTTTTTTCCTTTTACTGATAGTAAAGACACCAAACGCTCCAAACAGGCATAGCATGGTTGCGATTGTGCCGAAAGGCACTTCTGGAATAACGTGCCAAGATATTGCCTTTATTGCCACGACGGGATATGGGTTTGGCCCCTGTAGTCCCCCCTCTTCGTCGAGGAACAGTGCTTGGACACCCCAATCTCCCACCATATCCAAGGTCTGATTGTCATACGCATCCCATATTGACTTTCCGTCCCAAGTATCACCGCTTTCTGTAAGAGGTATGGGTCCAACATCCCAGTGGGTATCGTCTGGTCGATTCCATCTAAACACTACATGTGTAGCTTCGGGATAAGGAGGCTCGGTTGTGCATGCTCTTACTGTGGCATTTTCTCCCGAATAAAGCTCACCGCCATCCCACGGCCATCTAGCAATGGCGTAACCCGAATTTAGCGCATTAAGGCTACCTCCAGTAGATCCTTTCAACTCATCTGCAAACACAAGTCCGTTATTCAATGCTAATAGAATCAGAAATATTCCGACGGCCAAAAGAACAAAAACTCTACTACTTTTCATATGTTCACCATACCACTTCTTTACTTATCTGTAGGCTCTTCCTTATATACTAATAAGTAATAATCTTCTATAAATTCAACGGGTCTTTCTTGTGCATTTAGTATTAGATAAACCAATTGAAAAGGTTTTTGGGCGTATGATTGTTAATTCTCTCATCTTTAAGGTAAGCGCTATTTCTTTGGAGACCAAGCTAGGAATGTTTGCACATTGTTTTCCATCGTGAAACGGCTCAGAATATTACAAGGCTTGAAATATCGTTGATATAATTGCCATTTAATTTTGACCTCGAGAAGGCTTTGACAAATAAGAACAAAACCAGAAAAGACGAAGATTCACATTTGGAGCGATACACGATTTTTCATGCATTATTTGAAGCTTTGAAAGAGAAGGAAAAGAAGCATAAGAAAAGATAAATCGCTTTTTGCTAAGTCTCTTTCTCGTATGCGTCGATTAGGTAATTGAATGAAAATGGCTTCATCTGAACACTTCCTTTGATACTCATGAGAAAGATCTTGAAATCTACAAGGTATTCGCCCCAATCTCTTCTAAAAACATGGTAAAATTTAACAAAATTCGCATAATCCTTATGCACTGAAACCATAATTGCATCTGCATCCATCCCTTGACCAGTGCTTACAAACACAACATTGGGCTGTTTCGCTGCCCATTTCTTTCCTTTCTCCCAAAGGGGATGCACAAGCTCCTTTGAACGGAAAAACGTGAAGACTACCATGTCAAAGCCTAAGTAAGAAAGATTCGGGATTATAGTGTACTGTTTTATAGCTTCTTTTTCCAGAACCTTCCTCCTGCGGGTTACTGTGGGCTGTGAAAAACCTAAGGCTTTTGCTAAATCTCTATCGCTTCGCTTTGAATTTTTGATCAATGCTAAAAGCAGTTTGAATAGTTTTTCTTGTTTCATAGGTTAACATTTACACTAAACCATTTATGAAACTTTCCATTAATTCTGCTAAGACTGATAAAGATGCGATGTTTTAGATTTTATAGCAAAGAATATAAGTTACCTTTGTTCCGTGAACACTGATTGAGGATACAAAAATGAGTCTTTGGAAACTACGATTATCCATGGTTGGAACACTAGCAATAATAATCAGCTTGTCAACGCTATTCTTCACGGTAATCCTAAGTTTGACGAGTTCATTCAATCTGATAACTCTAGGCATTTTCGTTGTCGCTTTTAACATCTTTCAGTGGTTAATCTCTCCCTACATAATTGATGCCCTTTATCATGTACGAGAGATTCCAGAACATGAAAATCCAAAACTCCACGAGACTGTTGAAAACCTTAGCAGAAAAAGCGGAATAAAAAAGCCGCGGCTCATGCTTGCACAAATTCCAATCCCAAACGCGTTTGCGTATGGCTCGCCAATAGCTGGAACCCGAGTTGCAGTCACTAAGGGCTTATTGAAGACGCTGGAGTATGAGGAGGTTGAAGCGGTTATTGGGCATGAGCTTGGGCATCTGAAGCATAGAGATGTTCAGATGATGATGTTTGTTTCCATACTGCCTGCACTCCTCTATTACATTGGTTATTCACTTATGTGGTCTTCCATGCTTGGCAGGCAAAGAGAGGAAGGCGGCGGAACAGCATTATTAGCCATAGGTTTCATGGTTTTCTCATGGATCCTAAACATGTTTATACTTTACTTGAGTAGATTACGCGAATATTACGCTGACAGACACAGTGTATCAATTGTTGAAGATGGACCGCGTAAACTTTCAGAAGGGTTGGCAAAAATAGTTCACTCGACCAGAAATATGAAAAGAATCAGGAAGGAAAAACAACAGTTAAACGCTTTTAAGGCATTATTCATTGCTGATCCAGACCGTGCAGAAACAGATTCCATGGCAATATCGCATGTAGCGGCTTTGAGTGACCAAAGATTGGTTCAAGATATTCTATCACGGAGGATAACAACCGTAGACAGAATTATTGAAGTCCTTTCGACGCATCCCAACATAGTCAAGCGACTGAAGGCTCTACAAGAATTAAGCTAGTAACCGCCAAGCTTTCTTATGTTCCTTTGCCTTAGCAAAATGTTAAAGAGGTCAATCCAACAACTGTATTTAAAGTAATTTAGATGTGATGTCCGTGCAATCTCAAAATATTTTTTCTGAAATTGAAAGACAGAAAAATGTAATAACACAAGCTCTGCTGGAGCTTATCCGTATTCCAGCAATAGCTCCAGAAAACGGAGGAGAAGGTGAATCAAGAAAAACTGAAAAATTAATGCAGATATTAGAGACCGTGGGCTTTGACAAAATAGAACACTACGATGCAGAAGATGAAAGAGTTCCTTCTAAAAAGAGACCAAACACTATAGCCTACTACTATGGAGAAAGCAGTGCTGAAAAACTTTGGATAATAACACACCTAGATGTAGTTCCACCGGGAGAAGAGTCTCTTTGGACTGTTACAAAACCCTTTGAACCAATAATTAAAGAGGGACGAATTTATGGACGCGGCAGCGAGGACAATGGGCAATCCATGGTTGCATCCATTTTCGCGGTTAAAACTCTAAAAAGTTTAGGCATAAAGCCGAAAAGAACAGTAGCGTTAGCTTTTGTTGCAGATGAAGAACAAGGAAGCACCTATGGAATCCAACACCTCATAAAGCAAGGGCTCTTCAAAAAAGACGACCTGATAGTTGTGCCAGACAGCGGAAACGAGAATGGAAGCTTCATAGAAATAGCTGAAAAAAGCGGCTTATGGTTTCGGGTACGCACAGTTGGAAAACAGGCTCACGCTAGCAGACCTGACAAGGGCTTAAACGCCCATCGCATAGGAATGAAATACGCTTTAACCCTAGACAAAATGCTGCACGAGAAATATTCGCTAAAAGACGAGTATTTTGACCCGCCCGAAAGCACCTTTGAAATAACAAAGAAGGAGAAAAACGTTGACGCCGTAAACATAATCCCAGGAGAAGACAAAATTCATTTTGACTGCCGAATACTGCCAAGCTATAACCTGGAAGAAATATTGAACGACATCAATGGGCTTGCGGAAGAGTTTGAAAGGAAGACTGGAGCAAAAATAAAGATTGAAGTATTGCATAAAAGTGTGTCTCCAAAACCCACTGACGCCAACTCGAAAATAGTTGTCATGTTGAAAGAAGCAATTAGAAAAGTCAGAGGAATAGAGCCGAAAGTTGGAGGAATCGGCGGGGGAACATGCGCAGCTTTCTTCCGAAAAATAGAGGTCCCAGCAGTTGTTTGGAGCACAATAGACGAGATGGCACATCAACCGAACGAGTATGCAAAAATAGAAAATCTCGTTAACGACACAAAAGTGTTTGCTTACCTAGCAATTTCTTAATTCAATTCGGTATTTTCTAAGTACTTAACTCTCCTCTGGTTGCGAAAAACTTATATGGATGGATAATCCATCCAACCTCCATGAAATCGCGCTTGTCTAGTCCACGGAAATTAGCTTTGTTTGGCGTTTTAGCAGCTTTATGTCTTGCAATACAGTTAACGCCGCGCCCCCCAAACGTGGAGTTCACGTCCTTCTTAACATTTACTGTTGGAGTAATTTGTGGAGCTTTGGATGGGGCATTCTTTGGATGTTTTATTATGTTTGTTAATGGTTTTCTTTCCCCGTATGGTTTTGCAGGTTTGAATATGCCCTTCCAAATGTTTGGAATGGCGATAGCGGGCATTCTTGGAGGAGTTTATAGAAAATTAATGCCCGAACAAATTGACTCAGCAAGATTTTGTACTGAAACAGCCATTGTAGGAGCTGTGATTGCCTTGATTTTCGACTTGGTTACAAATGTAGGGGTAGGTTTCCAGCTTGTTCTATCGGGGACGAACTTTGCTTTGGCCATGTTAACAGCAATAGCCTATGGTGTGTTTTTTTCAATGGTTCACATATTCTCCAATACTGCTGTCTTTGGAATATTAACTCTACCATCAATAAAGACTTTGAACAACCTAGTAAGGGGTGAGAAGATTGGTTGAGAAGAGAACGCTCATATTTTTGACATTAGCCATACTTGTTTGGGCCGTATCGATATCAAGCCTTGCAGGATATTTCTACCTTCAAAATACAACCTATACCAAACAGATAGCTGAAAACCAGCAATCCTTGAACAAGACGGCTTCAAACTATGACGAATCAATGAGTAAATGCAACATGCTATCAAGCGAATATGCCGCGTTGTACGTAAACTACTCTGACCCACCAAGTACCAACTTCACCCTGCTAACGGGTTTGCTTGGTGGAGTGGTGGACAACCTGATGGGTAACTACAGCTATCTTTTAATGAATCAAAAAGACCTGAATGACACCTATCATGATTTGCTGAACCAAACAATTGCTACTTGTCAGAGAGGCAACGTTTCGAAAGAAGAATTTGGAGAGTTGTTGAGCGAATCTTATGAATTGTTCAATTTGCTGGTAATACGGGAACTCAGCGGATTGGTCAGCGAAACTGTGACAGTAGCCGTGAGTGCGTGCATAGACTACGGAAATGGAACGGTAGAATGGCATAACGGAACAAACTTGCCTGCGGGTTCTTCATTGTTCCAACTGACGCAAGAAATAGCTACAGTCGATCCGAAATACTATTCATGGGCGTGGCCTGGACATATATTCATAGAAGCGGTCAATGGCAAGAAGGAATCTATAAGTTATCATGCCGAATACTCTGATGGATACTCTTGGATGTGGTATTATTGGAATAGTGATGAGCAAAAGTGGGTTTCGGGACCTGTTGGTTGCGATGCTTGGATGCTGAAAGACGGCGGCGTATACAAGTGGAGCTTTGAATATTGGCGGTTTGATTGGTACTAGCCCTAGCAATTTTTAAAGGCTAGGTTTTTTATATTAGTCTATTCTTTGAGGTGTCTCAACCGTGAGTATAGTATCGGAAATCTTCAGCAAAGTCGAGAGGGAAAGTCGAAAGTCTTTGCTTGAGCCAGAAGCCAAAACAGTATGTATGGCATATGGGATTCCAACAACCAAGTTCAAAGTAGCGATAAATGACAGAGAAGCTGTCAAGTTTGCTGAGAAAATCGGGTACCCCGTGGTTCTCAAAATTGTTTCGCCAGACATTATCCATAAGTCGGATGTGGGCGGCGTAATTATTAATATCAAGGATGCAAAAGATGTTCAAAGTGCTTACAAGCAAATAATGGATAACGTCAAAAAGCATAAGCCAGACGCGAAAATAGTTGGCATGCTGGTTCAAGAAATGGCCTCTCAATCAACTGAAGTCATTGTAGGCGCAACTAAAGATCCGCAATTTGGTCCTACACTGATGTTTGGATTGGGTGGAATCTTTGTGGAGATTCTGAAGGATGTTACTTTTCGAATTGCGCCTGTAATAGAGGATGAAGCCCGAGAAATGATTAAGGAGGTTAAGGCTTATCCAGTACTGAAAGGGTATAGGAATATGCCTCCAGCAGACATAGAGGCTATAGTGAGAATCTTGCTAAATACCTCAAGGCTTGTTATGGAGCACCAAGAAATTAAAGAGCTCGACTTGAACCCTATAATGGTTTATGAGAAGGGAGCAAAAACAGTCGATGCAAGAATCATTCTTGAATAAGTACAAGAACCTGCCAAAAAACGAAATATTCTCAAAAACGTGCATTCCACCAGAAACCCCATTCTTCGTAAGACTGGATGGATGGAGGTTCAAAAAACTTTCAGAAACAATAAAAGCCGAGAAACCCTTCGATGAGAGATTTGCAAAATGCCTTGTTTTATCTGGAAAAATTCTATTTGAAAAGGGCTTTAGTCCAGCTTTAATTTATGTTGCAAGCGACGAGCTAAACATTCTTTTCACAAATGCTGTTCCCTTCAGCGGAAGAATTGAAAAAATAAATTCAGTATTGGCAAGTTTAGTCTCAAGTGCCTATTCGTTAAGTCTGCAGAAATTCTTTAACAAAAAGCAGCTCACCGCCTTTGATTCACGTATAGTTATTGCTTCAAACATGGAGAAAACAATTGAATATTTGTCTTGGCGGCAAATGAACAATTGGAGAAACCACAACAATGCGTATGCTTACTGGATTTTCCGCAAAATGGGGTACAAGCCAGCAGAAATAGCTAAAAAAATTAAAGGGTTGAAAACTAAGGAATTCCACGAAATGATGTTTAGGCAAGGTGTAAATTTAGCCAAAACCCCACAATGGCAAAGAAGGGGAATACTCATCTACAAACAGCCGTTCCTTAAGAGAGCTAAAAATAGTTTGGTGGAGAGACGGAAGCTTAAGGAAGACTGGAATTTACCACTTTTCACATCAAAAGATGGGGGCAAAATTGGTTCAAAGAATTCTGAATGGACAGAACAAAAGAGGAAAAAATAGTTGCTAAAGGATAAGGCTCAGAAAGTCGAGGAATTAAAACAAAAGCTTTCAGCTTTAAAAGAACAGAGAAACAGGTTGAACACCGAAGCAAGAAAATGGGCAGAACAAAGGAACAAGCTTAATGTGCAGGTTAACAACTTACGCATCGAAATACGTGAACTAAGAACTGAAAGAGACGAATTAAACATAAAAGTCAAGGAACTAAAGCAGCTACGTGGAAAAACAAAAATCGAAATTTATGAAAGAATTGAGGAAATAAAGAAGCTGAATCAACAAATTAAAGCCATAGCCAAGAAAAAGCCTTCAAGAAGCCTTGAAACTCTGCAGAAAAAACTAGACGAAATAGAGTGGGAGATTCAAACGACATCCCTAAGCCTACAAGAAGAGAAAGAACTTATTGACCATGTCGGACAACTCGAAACTCAGGTGAAAATTCATAAAAAACTTGAGACGACACATCAAAAAATGCTCAAGTTGCAAACCGAACTAAACGCCATAGAAACCCAAAACAAGTTCTACCACAAAAAAATGACAGAGACAGCACATAAAAGCCAGAAAGTTCACAATAAAATGCTAGAGAAAATCAATAAAGTCAGAGAACTTGAAATGGAAGCAGACAATATGCATCAAGACTTTCTGACTTTATTGCAAAAGACAAAGCCGATTCAAGAAGAGATAACAAAGATTCTGAATCAAATAAAACTGCTAAAAGTGGAAATTCGAAGGGAAGAAGAGAAAGAGAAAAAGAAAAGTGAACAAGCTCTAAGGAAAAAAATTGAAGAAAAGGCAAAAGAAAAAATGAAGCGAGGTGAAAAACTAACTTGGGAGGAGTTCCAAATCCTAACAGAGAAGGGAAAAACAACACAAGATTAAAGTGAAAAAACATAAATTATACTGGAGAAAAGAGAACAAGATGACGACGAAAGAAAAGGGTCAAAAAAGAATTCTCATTTTGTGCGTGGATAGAGACGGTGATTTAGGAACAAAAGCCGAGATTAAAACCCCTGTCATAGGAAGAGAGGAAAATCTCAATGCCGCTGTAGCCTTAGCTTTACGGGACCCTGAGGAACCAGATGCAAACGCAATGTTCGAGGCAGTGCGCGTTTACGATCGTTTGCAAGATGAGAGTAAACCAGACGAAGTTTTCGAAATAGCGACAATCTGTGGTTCCGAACTTGGGGGAGTTGGCGCAGACAGAAAAATAGTTGCTGAACTTAGTGAATTGTTAACTTCGTTTCCAGCAGGTGAGGTTATTTTGGTTACAGATGGATATTCAGACGAGGCTGTTCTGCCACTTATAGAGTCGAGAGTACCTGTTTCATCTATCAGAAGAATAGTGGTGAAACATAGCAAATCGATCGAGGAAACAGCCGCCTTATTCACACGATACTTGAAAATGATAATGGAAAATCCACGTTACTCCCGCATTGCATTAGGAGTGCCTGGACTGCTTTTTCTAATCTTGGGGGTTCTCTCAGTTTTTAATCTGCTTTATCAATATTGGATAGCTTTAATCTTCGTTTTAAGCGCGTTCATGCTTGTAAAAGGATTCGGAGTTGACAGAATGGTCAAAAACTATTATCGATGGATTAAAGAGTACTCTCCACCCCCCCTTCCAGTACAATTTTCACATTTCTCTGTGGTTGCCGGAACATTATGTGTGATAGTTGGAATCTATCTGGGAACAACAAAGATTCCGATACCCCAGGATTTTTCGGGTTGGCTTAGTGACTTTCCTCAGATTGCTGGATGGTTCATTGATGGATCTATGGATCTTATGGTAGTGGGCGTTTGTGTAGTACTAGTGGGAAAAGCTATACGTTCTTATTTTGAACGCGACATCAGACTACTGCGCAACGCAGCCTTAGTAGTTTTGATTGGGTGGTCTAGATGGATTCTCGACGGAACTTCAGCAGTGCTAATTAATCCTAATTCAGACCCTGCGCTGCTTATCTTCTCCATAGCCATCGGAATCTTAATAGGTATAGCCTCCGTTCTAGTTATTCTTGTTATCCATAGATCTGCAAGAGAATTTTTCAAGAAGACCGAAGAACAGGTTGAAGAATTTGGAGAAAGTTAAAATTGCAATCATAGGCGGAACTGGTTTCAAAAAGCTATTTAAAGATGTTAAAGAATTGTACTTGGGAACACCGTACGGGATAGCTCCACCTCTCCACATTGGAAAAATAGGCGGTAAAAACGTAATTTTCCTGCCAAGACATGGCCCAAACCATTCCGTTCCTCCACACAAGGTAAATTATAGGGCAAACATTTACGCGTTGTACGAAGTTAGTGTAGAGAGAATATTAGCTACGAACGCCGTTGGTGCGATAAACGTTAACTTTAAACCTGGCGATATTGTTGTTCCCCATGATTTTGTTGATTTCACAAAACTTCGCTTCGCAACCTTTTATGACGAAGCTCCGGTGACCCATATTGATGTCTCTCAGCCCTACTGTCCGGAAATTCGTAAACTGTTAATTGAAACAGCGGAAAAACTCGGATTTCATGTGTGGGATAAGGCTGTACTTGTTTGTACTGAGGGACCCCGTTACGAAACTCCTGCAGAAATCAAGATGTTTAGGCGTTTGGGCTGCGATGTTGTTGGAATGACTGGTGTTCCAGAGTCAGTGCTTGCAAGAGAGCTTGAAATGTGTTATGCATCCATCTGCTATATTTCAAACATGGCCGCTGGCGTACAAAAAAGATTAACAGCCCTTGAAGTTTCAAAGGTTTCAAAAAGCGTTCTTCCTAAAATAGAGCAAATTTTAATTGAAACCATTAAGACTTTACCCAGTAAACGTAATTGCCCATGTGTAAACGCACTTGAAGATGCGAGGTTTGAGTGATAAATGCTTAAAGGATTTCTCTCAGCTATTGGAGCATACAAGGTTTATAAGAAGTGGCTGTGGCACCAAGTTAAGAACGGTGTTAAGCCAGAGCACATAGCGATAATTCTGGATGGAAACCGGAGGTGGGCCTCAGAAAAGGCTCTTAACCCGTGGTTTGGTCATGAAAAAGGCGCTGAAAAAGTTGAACAGCTTCTCGACTGGTGCCTGAAACTCGGCGTTAAATCTATAACTCTTTACGCCTTTTCTACAGAAAACTTCCGCCGCTCAAAGAACGAGGTTGAAGAAATCATGGAAATTGCACAAGAAGAGTTTCAGAAAATTCTAACAGATGAACTCATACACAAGAATAAGGTTCACGTAAAAGTCATAGGCAGATTAAGCTTGTTGCCTAAAGAGTTGCAACAACTTATAATAGATGTGGAAAATGCGACAAGTAATTATGATGAACATTTTTTGAACTTTGCTCTTGCTTATGGTGGGAGAGCGGAAATCGTGGATGCTGCGAAGAAAATTGCGGAGAGAGTGTATGAAGGAGAGCTGGAGCCGGAGGAAATTGATGAACAAGAATTTGAGAAATGTTTGTACACGTCGCATATGTCAAAACAGGACCCGGACTTAATTATTAGAACTTCTGGAGAGGAGAGGTTAAGTGGATTTTTGTTGTGGCAGTCTGCTTACAGTGAACTATGCTTTTTAGATGCGTATTGGCCGGACTTTCGTTTGATAGATCTTTTGCGGGCTGTTAGGACCTTTCAAAGGCGTAGGAGACGTTTTGGCCAATAGTGACTTAGGCTCTCTTTTTGGCGCTCA
>Ga0209636_10001570_pt1 | contig 23157 bp, 19 predicted proteins | sample DeeMarSWOR152_54_FD_187464 | JGI IMG/M metagenome (GOLD analysis project Ga0209636, IMG submission 187464) | Marine sediment microbial communities from White Oak River estuary, North Carolina - WOR-1-52-54 (SPAdes) (version 2) | ecosystem: Environmental > Aquatic > Marine > Intertidal zone >...
TCGAGTGGATCGTCCAGTTCAGGATAAAGGATCCCGTGAAGTTCCTGTTCAAGGTCAGGGATGTGAAGAGCGTCATTCGCGATCTCTCAGAGGCTGTGGTTCGAAGGGTCGTGGGAAACAGAGGGGCGACGGATGTACTGACCGTGGGCCGGGAAGAGGTTGGAAATACCGTGCAGTCGGAGCTGCAGGGAATCCTTGACAGATTCGAGACGGGAATTCAGATCGTGACGGTCAAGCTCCAGGACGTCAACCCACCGGATCAGGTCAAGGCGGCCTTCAACGAGGTAAATGAGGCGAGGCAGGAGAAGGAGAGGATGATCAACCAGGCCCAGGAGGCCTTCAACAAGGAGATCCCGAAAGCCCTGGGGGAAGCACGAAAGACCATCGCCGAGGCCGAGGGCTATGCCATGGAGCAGATTAACCGTGCCCAGGGGGATGTCTCCCGATTTTCGGCTGTGCTGAAGGAATATCAGGATGCCAAGGAGGTCACCCGCCGCAGGCTTTACCTGGAGACCATTGGGGAGATTCTCCCCAAGACCAAGGAGATCTATATCGTCGATGGCGATCAACGAATGATATTGCCCTTCCTCAAACTGGGAAGGGAGATGGGGGAGTCAAAATGAGTAAAATCATCGGCGTTATCGTCATAATCCTCTTAATCGTTCTCTACAGCAGTTACTACACCATTCCAGAGGGGAAGCAGGTGGTGCTGCTTCAGTTCGGCAAGCCCGTGGGCAAGCCAATCCAAGAGGCGGGCTTGAAATTCAAGATTCCCTTGATTCAGAAGGCCCGTTTCTTCGAAAAGCGGATTTTGAAATGGGATGGAGATCCCAACCAGATCCCCACCAAGGATAAGAAGTACATCTGGGTGGATACTACGGCCAGGTGGAGAATTTCTGACGCCCTCAAGTTCCTGCAGAACGTGGCAACGGAAAGCGGAGCTGCCTCGCGATTGGACGACATCATCGATGCCGTTGTCAGGAACTTTATCTCCAAGAATATCCTGGTGGAGGTAGTCAGGAGCGCTGATTGGGTGGCTCCCGTTCGAGACGAGGAACTGGAAGGCGGGAGGGCAACCGTCACCCCCCTGTTGGATGTGGAGATGAAGGCCAAGATCGATTTTGGGAGGGAGAAGATCACCCAAGCCATCCTTGAGGAGGCCGCCAAAATCACCCCCCAATACGGGATAGAGCTCGTGGATGTCAAGATCAAGCGGATAAATTACGTCGAGAGCGTCCGCAACAAGGTATACGAGCGTATGATCTCGGAGCGGAAGCGGGTTGCCGCGGAATACCGCTCAGAGGGGGAAGGAAAGAGGGCCGAGATCCTGGGCACGATGGAAAAGGAGCTGAAGAAAATTCGCTCCGGGGCTTATCGGACAGCGCAGGAGATCCGCGGAAAGGCCGACGCCGAGGCGACTCGAATTTACGGGTTGGCGTACAGTCGGGACGCCGACTTTTACACCTTTTACAAGACCCTGGAAACGTATAGGGCTGCCTCCAATAACAACGCCTACATTATCCTGAGCACGGACAGCGACTACTACAAGTATTTGAAGAAGATCTGGAAATAGGATGATGGGTAAAAAAATGGTGGGACTGAAATGCCTCGGAAATTTATGGACAAAAGATTTGAAGCCTCACTGAAAAAACTCCAAAACATATTGAAAGGAGAGCGAGAGCACCAGGGAATCTCGCGGGCGGAGGTAGCGAAAAGGATGGGCATCTCCCAACCCTATTTGAGTCAACTTGAGAGCGAAAACCGTCATTTGTATTGGCGGTTGTTCCTTTCATGGTGTCAGGCGCTTAAAGTACCACCTCAATCCATTATAGAAAGATGGCAACGTCTTCTTCGTATTTTCTCGAATCCATGAACGAATTCTTTCAATTCTTTTGTCTTTTATTTTTGCCTCTGTTGTTACCCCGTTTCCGTGTTACCTCCCCCCCGTCGGTACATTCCGAGGATTCCTCCCCGCGGGATTTGGAAAATTCATCCGAGTCCGATCTTGCCTCAACTGGCCTATGTCTGAAGTCATCTCCCAAGAATCCAGCCAATCCATCGAGGATTAATATCAGAAGACTGGGAGAGAGCTGAATACGCTCAGGGGAAAGGAAAAGTCTATGATTGAGGAGGGGGACGAATCACCTTACGGCCAGAATCTTTTTTTTACCCCTTGACCTTATCGATTTGGGATTGTAATCGCGAATAACCCGGGTGCAGTCCGAACTATTTGATCTTGGAATATTTACTTTCCTGTTTCCCCATTATCTTTTTATCGAGCTTCCCGATGCTAGGCATCAACACGGTTCTTTTCAAAATGAATTTGCATAGTGCGAGGGTGCCAACCGGTGGGTCCTGTAATCATGTCAAGGGTTGGAGTTCTTCTCTCCTGACGCAACCAGTTGGAATAGTTGCGGAAATGCTCTTTCATAAGTCTCGTTGTCTTGCGATAAACGAGATTCGAACAGAGATATACGAACGGTGCAATACGTAATTGGGCATAGCTTCGCTGAATGATAGATGAATAAGAGAAAAACCTGTTTCGAAAGTCGAGATATCTCTCGGCCAGCTCTTCCGGCTCCATGTTCTTTGGCTCATAGCAGACGGTGGTGTGGTCGTAGTATGACCAGTTAGTATGCAGAATCCGTCCCTCGCGCATCAGCCGCTCAAAAAGGGGCGTTCCGGGATACGGAGTGAGTATGCACGGAGAAATCGACGGCACTGAGTTACGCAGCAGGAATTCCAGCGTCCGCTCAAACACAGTGGGCGTATCCTCATCCAGCCCGAATATGAGCGATGCGTGAAAGATGACACCTGCGGAGCGGCAGCGCTTGATCGCCTTCTCATACAGGTGTATCGAAGGAAGTGACTTGCGCATCTTTTCCCGTGCCTCAGGATCAACACTCTCAACCCCCACGAACAGCGCTTCGAGCCCCGACCTCACCGCTGCATCGAACAGTTCGTCGTCCAGAATGAAACGCGCCGAGGACTGGGCATACCAGCTCACCTTAAGCGGTTTAAGCGCAGTGATAAGCTGCATCATATACGAGCGCACCCCGCCTATGTTGTCGTCCAAGAACATAACACGCCGTGCACCATTTCTCCTTATGTCCTCAACGATTCGCTCAATCGGTATATGGCGCTGTCTGCGGCCGTAAACCCTATGCACGCAGCAAAACTCGCAATCATAGGGACAGCCGCGCGAGGCCATAATCGGCATAACAGCCGTAATCGGCATAACAAGAGAAGGCAGTCTGAGGAAAGACTGCGTCTTCCGGCGCACGGGAAGCGGCGATCCTGCAAGGTCGGGTTGTGAGTTGTGATAGAATTTTCTCAACCGATTCCGCCGAACATCGTAGAGCACTCGTTCCCACATCCCCTCAGCTTCACCAATGACAACAGCGTCCGCAAACTGGGACGCCTCATCGGGCAGGACCGACGGATGTATCCCGCCGAGTATCACCTTCGCCCCATTCTGCCTGAACAGTAACGCCAGCTCATACGCCCTTGACGCGGTTGCGGTCATCGCGGTTATACCCACCACATCCCAGTTGTCATCAAGGGGCAGACGCTCAAACTCCTCTTCCACCATCGACACCTCGTGCTCAGACGGTGTGAGTCCCGCAAGTATCGGTAATGTCAACTGCGGAATACGCAACCAGCCCGGGGTCACATCCGGAAAATTACTCTTTGGGGAAATGAGAAGTATCCTCATAGATATGCACGAGGTCCCGAGTGGTGGCTCAGATGGTTAGAGGAAGAAATCAAGAGTCTTTTTCTATCAAGCCCCTTCTTGCCCGCCCCCGCGGATGGTTTGACTTTATCGAAAGATGTAATTTATTATCAAATTTGTAGGATCCTGTCAAAGAAAAGGTGAATTGTCAAAAAACAAGTGACCGGGATCAAGTTATTTCGAGGAAAAACGGAGAAAAACTGTGACCAGGCCTAAAAATCCAAAAATAAAAAAAGAGGAGCTGGTCAAGCGTTACCAAGATCTTCTAGAAATTGCCCGGTTGGTAAGTTGGTGTATGAACCGGGATCATCTTATCAAGACCTGCCTTGATCACATTAGCCAAAGATTGGGAAAGCGAGCCCGATACTTCCTCATGGAAGGTGACGAGCTGAAGCTCCACTGTTGGGTGGGCATATATGAGTGCCCGATAGAACAAGTTCCAGTTCACAAGGAAAGCATTGTATGGAGGATTGTTGAAAAAGGGATACCTTTGAACCTGACTGACCCTAAAGAGATCGAAGGTTTCCGGCATACCCTGGCAGAGGGGGTCAAGGTCAAGGCCATTATTCCGCTCCGGTATGTGGATTCACTTACTCAAGAGGAAATAAAGGTGGGGGCCTTAATCATCGATTCCGGTAAAGAGGGGGTTCCTATTTCAGCCGAAGATTTCGATTATCTGAAGGTGATTGGGGAGTTAATTGGAGCTGCCGTCGGTAAGGCCGAGCTATCAGAGCAACTGATTGAATCTTACCGAAAGAAGGAGGCCATGGTTAAGGAAACCGCCCATGCGTTTCGGAACCGAATTACAATCATCGGAACGATCTCCCGACGTATAGCACGATTGGCCAAGGATACGGCTTTGGCCCAGTATGCCGAGATACTCTATCGGGAAGTGCAATTGTTGGAGTCCCATATGGAGACATTTGAGAAGTATACAGAGATCTAAGATTTGGGAACTGAAAGGGTTGGTCGACAACCCCTCATTTTTGGAGCGTGAGAATATTTAATTTGTAGAAGTTCATGGCTTCACCTGACAGACAATGTCAAATATGGTATTAACCCCTTCCTGTAGTCAGTGATGGACAGGCTCTGCCAAAAGATGTAGATTTCGATTGGTGATTTCGTCGCAAATAAATAGAGGGCATTCGGTCTCAGGGGGATATTATAAGCCGGACGATAGAGAATACCTTTACCCCTGAGCATAAACTGGTCGAAGGGGGGGTGAGGCTCGGAGAGGATGTCAGGGGGCTGTCATTGGCGGACACTGAGATTAATCCATCGCTTGTGAACTGCGTCCCAAATCGCCCAATTCATATTGCACGATTCCCAAAAGTACAATGGCGGCCGTCTCCGTCCTCAAAATCCTCCGCCCAAGGCTTACGGGTATGAATCCCCTCTCCTTGGCCGTTCGGACCTCTCGAGGGTCGAAGCCCCCCTCGGGACCCACTATCAAAACCACCTTCTCACAATTTCCCTGGGACCTCAGGACGTCTCTCAAGGGGTTCTCGCTTCCCTTTTCCCATAAGAGGATCTTGAGAGCGCTTTCCTCAGCGTACCCCAGTGCTCCCGAGAAGTCGCAATACGGCTCGATGATAGGAACCATACCCCTTCTCGACTGCTGGGCTGCCTTTATGGCGATGGACTGCCACCGATGGGCCTTAGGCTGTCTCCTCTCCCGTTCCTCGAGGGAGATCGATCGCTTCGATTTGAAGGGAACGATGGAATTGACACCGAGCTCGGTGGCCTTCTGGATGATGAGCTCCATGCGCTCCTTATCGGGTAGAGCTTGAAGGAGGATGATCTTCTTGGAGGACTCGGTTGGAGGTACGAGGGATTCGAACACGAGCACCAAGGCCTCACGGCGATTGATAGAAAGGACCCTTCCCCGAAATTCCCTCCCTCCCTCCCCGGTTAACGTAACCAGTTCGCCGGGCCGGGCCTTACGGGAGGCCAAACCATCCAGTCCCTCTCCCGTTATCCGGATCCTCTGGCCTTCCTTGGGACATGTATTGATCTTGATATGCGATGTTGGATTCAAACTGCTCAAACCTGATCCACCATCAAGGCATCATCTGCAGCGTTGCCTTCGATCGCTACTCCTTGCGGCGTATTGCTCCATACGCCTCGGTCGTCGCTCCTCGGCGCCTTGCATCTAATACCTTGCTGGTGATCAGGAATACTGCATAACCTGCCGATTTCAGTCCTGATACCTAAATTAAACGGTGGATTTTGGTCAAGGAAAGCCCTTTTCATTTTTTCTTCTTCTTAGGCGCCTTCTCTTCAGCTGCCTCGAATTCCCTTATCCCCGCAGCCAGTTCTTTCAACCGTTTATCCACAGAAAAATTTACCGCCCCCTCCTTGAAGTTGCCCTTCTCGTCCCTTTCACCTGCTTCCACGCTGGTCAAGATCTCAATACCCTGGTCGATGGTCTTCACGGGGTAGATGTGGAATGTACCCTCCTCGACCGCCTTCACGATCTCCTTTCTCAGCATGAGGTCGTCCACATTTTGATGGGGTACCATTACTCCCTGCTTTCCCGTTAATCCCTTGGCCTTGCAGACATCGAAGAACCCCTCGATCTTCTCGTTCACACCCCCAATGGGCTGAATCTCCCCCTTCTGATTCACCGAACCGGTGACGGCAATGCCCTGCCGCAGGGGAATCCCTGAGAGGCTCGATAGAAGCGCATAAATCTCAGTTGAGGAGGCGCTATCCCCGTCCACACCCCCGTAGGATTGTTCGAAGCAGATGCTGGCGCTCATGGTCAAGGGCTTATCCTGGGCGTACTTCCCGCGGAGGTACCCAGCAAGGATGAAAACCCCCTTATTGTGTGTGGGACCGCTGAGCTCGGCTTCTCTCTCGATATTGATGATGCCCGCCTTTCCCATGGCTACCTTGGCGGTAATTCGGGAGGGCTTTCCGAAGGCGTAATCCCCCAAATTGTAAACGGAAAGCCCATTTACCTGCCCAACCACCGCTCCGTCGGAGTCGATCATAACCATCCCATCCTCGATCATCTCCTGAATCTTATCCTCCACCAAGTTGACTCGGCGGTTCCTCTTTTCGATGGCCTTCTCCACATGAGGCTCACAAACGTATTGGCTTCCCTCCTTCGTCGCCCAGTAACTGGCTTCCCGCAGCACATCCGCCAGCAGGTGAAAACGCGTGGTCAACTTCTTCTGCCTCCCCGCGAGCCTTACCCCATGCTCCACCACAGCCGCCACACCGGATCGATCGAAGGGCTTCAGATTCTCCTCGTTGCAAATCTTATGGATCAGAGAGGCATATTGGCTGATGGCCTCCTCATTCTTATCCATCACCGTATCGAAATCGGCTTTAACCTTGAAGATCTTCTTGAAGTCCTCATCGTAGTTGTAAAGGAGGTGATACATCATTGCATCACCGACCATAATTACCTTTACATCGACCTGGATGGGCTCCGGCTTCAAAGCGGAAGTGGCAAAGAGGTAGAAGGGATCATAGGTCTGCATTTCCACCACCCCGTTCTTCAGCGTCCTCTTCAAGGTTTGCCACACGCCCGGTTCGATCAACGCGTCCAAGGCGTCGACGATGAGATACCCCCCATCAGCCCTGAGAAAGGAACCCGCCTTTATCCGGCTGAAGTCCGTCCTCCAAATCCCCGATCGGTCCACGATCCTCTCCATGGTCCCGAAGAGGTTTCGGTAGTTGGGGGTCGTCTCCACGATGATAGGCGCCCCTTTGGTATCCGAGTTGTCCACCAATACGTTAACCCGATACTCGGTGAACTGATCGGGGGGTTGAGGAATGTTCAGTCCGGGTATGATCTGCGGTTGTTCCTCCTTCTCCGTGAACCTCGTCAGGTTCTCCACGATGCTCTCCTGGACCTCGTCCAGGTAGCTGTTGATCTTTTCATTATCGTACTTCTCCCGGATGTCAGATATGGAGTCGCTAACCATAGGCGATATGACCTCCCGGTCGAGATCTTCGAGGGATTGGCGAATTCCCTTTTCGGTCTTTCTCGTCTCCTTGAAAATATCCTCCAATTCGGAAGCCAATTCCTTCTGCTTCTCCCTTAACCTCTCCACCTCTTCCGCGGAGAGCTTTCCCTCCTGGACGAGGCCCTCCAATTGATCGAAGCTCATGGGGTTGCCATCAATTACCGGAAAGATGCCCGGCCGGGAGTATGGGCCCATCTGCACCTGAACCAGGGAGAACTTCTCCTGGGTCACCTTTTTCTCGAATTCCTTGAAGTAGCCCGCCTGCTGATCCCGAAATCTTTCCAGGATCTCCTTCCGTTGGTTGAGATATCTCTCGTCCTCGAATATAAGGGGGATCTTCTTCTTCAAGGTTTCGATGAGGTTGTCCATATCCTCCCTGAACTCATTGCCCCTGCCAGCCGGCAGGGAGATCATCTCGGGCATATCTGGGTTTTTGAAATTGTTCACGTAACAGATATCGTTGGGGATTTTACCCACCGTGTCGATCTCCTCCAGCAGCCCCTTTATGGCCGTCTTTCTTCCCGTACCCACGAGCCCTGTAACGAAGATATTGTACCCAAATCCGTCGATATCTAAGCCGAGTCGAATAGCCTCCAGGGCCCTCTCTTGGCCAATTATCTCCTCCATAACGGGCAAATCATCAGTCGATTCGAATCTCAGCCTTTCCGGGTCGCACCTCCATCTCAGTTTCTCTATGGGTACCTCTTCAAACGTCAATTGTTGAGCCATTTTATCTAACCTCCTAGGCGAAAAATAGCACACCTAGGCCCATTGAGCCATGGGTATTCTCCCCAATAACCACGCGAATGTCAATACCCCTCGGAGCTCCCCGCGACTTGCGAATACGACGTCTCTGGAGGCTCGATAGAAATGAGGGGGGAAAGGTGGAAGGCTAAGGTTAAGGTTGAGAGGGTGGAGGCGGAAGGGGAAATGTCAAATGCCAAAGCTCAAATGCCAAACGAAAAATGGCAATGAGTTGGTTAGTTGTATTCGTTTGATTGGTTTTGTTGGTTAAAAATGGAAAGTTCAAATGTCAAAATCCAAATTTCAAAGTAAGCGCCAATGACAAATAACGGGGCCCGAGCCACGAGCCCGGACACGATCCTCTTACGTGGCCTGCCGTTCGCCGTCTTGCTCGTCTTATCCGCGGTCTTCGGTCCTACTCATCACGAACACGAGAACCAATGTCAAAGTTCAAAGTTGGGAATTCCTGGAAAACCGAAAAAACGAACTCTGAGCGGAATGGGTTTTGGGCAACAACCCGTTAAAGACATGAAATTACGAAGGGAGATGAAAAGAATAGAGGGTAAGCGAGGTATGAGAGGGATTATAACCCTTCTCCTGATAGTTCCTCAAACAGCTTCCGCTGACTTTGGGTAAGCTTCTTGGGGGTTTTTACGATCACCTTAACGAATCCATCGCCGCGACCGCTCCCCTTGAAATGGGGAAATCCGTGATTCTTCAACCTCAATTTGGTGTGGCTTTGTGTTCCCGCCGGAATCTTCACCCTTCGCCTCCCATCCAAGGTGGAGACTTCAAGCTCTGCGCCCAACGCGGCTTGACTCAAGGTAACCTCCTTTTCGATTATGAGATCATCCCCCTGCCTTTGGAAAAGGGGATGGGGCTCAATATGGATTCGAAAGAAGAGGTCCCCTCTGGGGCCTCCTTTCTTACCCGTCGACCCCTTTCCACTAATTCTGAGCTTCTTACCCGAGTTAATTCCCGGGGGGATTTTCAAGGTAATCTGTTCAAGTTTCCCATCACGTCGATAGGAGACCTTCTTATCGACCCCAAATGCTGCTTCCCCCATGGTTACGGAGAGATCATAGGTAACATCGTCCCCCTTTTGGGGAGCACGAGTTTCCCGCTGAAAGGCCTCGCCCCAGGGAGATCCATACTCATAACGGGGATCACGAGCACCGAAGTCCCCGAAATGGGATTTCCGTTTAAAACCCCTTCCGAAAAGGGTGCCAAAAATATCATCGGAGCTGAATCCGAAATCCTTCAAAACATCCCCGAAGTCGAAGCCCCTGAAGATGTCCTCTTGGGAGAACCTCTGGTGGAAGCCCGTTGAACCGAAGGTATCGTATTTCTGGCGCTTCTCCTTATCGCTCAAAACGGCGTACGCCTCATTGATCAGCTTGAACTGTTCCTCCGCATTCTTATCCCCACGGTTTCGGTCCGGATGATACTTCATGGCGAGCTTGCGATAAGCCCTCTTGATCTCTTGCTCATTGGCGTTTTTGCCAACGCCTAGTATCTTGTAGTAATTTTTATCTTCCATCTTTTGCCGTCCGTTCCGCCAATAGCGGAGGACTCTCGCTGTAGGTTTCCTTGATTACCTTATTCAAATAGCCCTGGGGGTCGTCAACGGCATCACTGGTAAGGGCAAATCGACACTGTCCCGTGCGGTCTCGAATGAGCTTGAATCCGTGTTCGAAATTCTCCGTCAATCCTTCACAAATGGCCTCCGCAGTGGTTTCCTCCTCCAGCACCACCTCAGTCAGCCTCGTCCTCGCTCCCTCATCGAACTCGATCTCAATCGCATGTTTCTTATAGAAGGCCTCCTCATAATCCCGAATCCCTCGTTCTATGTTAAGGATCTCTTCATAGACGGCGTCGATATCAAATCCCTCATCAACAACCCTATCGGCAATAATTTCAACCCTTCCGTCGCGGATAACCCTACCATGCTTCCTGAGAAGCTCTCCCTCTCTTCGCCTGATTATCTCCTTTATTACCTGCTTTTCTCCGTTGACCAACACCTCGAAACGGGCCAACATTTCCTCGCCTTGGTCCAATTTGAGGAGCTTCTCCAACTCACCTGCCGGCTCTTCCACCATGGAAGGAGTAACGACCAACCTGCGGATATCCGTTGACGGCAGCTTTTTCTCGAATTTGAGCAACACCTTTTCCACTGCACTCACCAGCCCCCTTGCACCCGTCTTCTCCTCGTATGCCCGCTCGGCCAATTTATAGAGGGCCTCATCCTCGAACTGAATATCAATCCCGTAAGACTTGAAATCCCGCTTTTTACCAATGATAATCGGGTTATTGGGATTCTTAAGGATGTGATAAAGGTCCTCGATCTCCAACTTCTCGAATACCACGATGACTGGCAATCTCCCGATGAATTCCGATTCAAATCCATACTCGATCAGATCCTCGGCTTTTGCGTGCCTGAGATATTCGGCCCTCTCGTCCTTCGAACGAATCTGGGCTCCGAATCCAATGCCCTCTTTCCTCATCCTCTTCTTGATAATCTCATCCAAGCCGTTAAAGGCCCCGCTGACGATGAAAAGGATGTTCTTCGTGTTGACGACCTTCTTCTCCTTCTTCCCCGTCTTCCTGTACTGCTCGATAGCTTCCAATTGGGAGATGGGATCATGGGGAACCTTCAAATCGACCTCCGTCTCCTCCATCGGTTTGAGCAGGGCCCTTTGAACACCGGTCCTCGACACATCGGGGCCAATGAGGTTGATGCTCGATGCGATTTTGTCGATTTCGTCAATGTAAATAATCCCGTATTGAGCCCACTGGATATCCCCCTTGGCCTCATACACCAAATCCCTCACCAAATCCTCAACGTCTCCCCCAACATAGCCAGTCTCGCTGAATTTCGTCGCATCCCCCTTTACAAGGGGAACCCCGATCTTCTTGGCGATCAGTCTGATCAAGTAGGTTTTCCCAACCCCCGTGGGCCCGATCATGATAATGTTGTTCTTTATGTTGCCCACCCCTTCAAAACGGCTGGACTTTTTGAATTTCTCCAGGAAATTGATCCGATTGAAATGCGTACAGATTTTCGTGGCCAACACCGCCTTAGCTTCATCCTGTTTGATGACATATTCGTTGAGAAAGGCCTCCAGTTCCTCAGGCTTCATATCGAAGCGGGTCTTCCCCAATCGCCTGGACTCCCTCTTCCCCTTGCCTCGTGCATCCCCGGTCCCGGCCTTTGGGAAGAGCATCGGCACGACCAACCTGATTCGATCGCCATACTTCTTGCCCAGATATTCGTTTAATTCCTTCTCCAGCTCCTTCTGGTCAGGAATCTTGGAATCGGGGTCCCGTGTTTCTCCCATCTTTGAAGCCCTCACGTATGGATTTACAATGTTTTTATCCTTATTATAGTCGCTATTCCCTTATTTTTCAAGGGTTGCACCGGCCCCCCCTTTTTCGATGAGCGCCTTTGATTCACATGTATTGGTGCTAAAGGAAAGGGCCATGAGGAGCGCATGGAATCAGAACTCAATCTCCCTGGTTTTGTCCATGAAGCTGGCGCCTTACCAATTCCCTCGGATTTTCCTCAGACCTCTCCACATTTTTCAAGAAGACCATCATCTTCCGCAAGTCCTCGCCCAGGGAGTGGTACAGTCCCTCAAAGAGTTCAAGCCCCCCAATATATTGCCAGTAGGAAAGGAGAACGGCATTGTTGAGCTCTTCGTCCTCAAATCCAAGGTAGTACGGGGTTTTCAGCTTTACCTTGAGGTCTCGAAAGCCTTTCTTGGCTTCTCGCAAAATCCTCTCCCTCAGCTCGATCTTTCTCTCCTTCGATAAATCCATTGAATAGAGCCGTCGTAACTCCGCACAAATACCATCGATGAAGTCGCCGAAAACGAGGTCATCGTGTAGTATGTCACAGGCCTCGTGATAGTCGCCTGAATCCCTTCCATGCCGCTCCGAGAAGAAGTCAATTGCCCCCTGATCACCCATAAAGGTAGCCATCTGCTCGTTGAAATCCAGGTGATCCTTGATGAACAGGGTAGTGTGTGTAAGTTCATGGATGACAATTTGAGCGATGATGGCCTTTTTTTGATCCAACATCGTCGAGAAAATGGGATCTTTAAACCATCCCAGGGTGCTGTAGGCGCAGGCCGTTCGCAGGCATGTGTCGAAACCCGCTCTTTCGAGCCCCTCCCTCTCCTTTTGGGCATCCTTCAAAGTGAAAAATCCCTTATAGGACATCTTGCCAACAAGGGGAAAGCTCCACTGGTAAGGCTCGAGGCTATCCTTGGGACACGCTGAAATTACATAGAGTAATGCCCCCTCCTCAACCTCGAAATACCTCGAATAATTTCCCGTTTCTTTCAACCCTATTCTCTCCTCCGCATACCGCTTAACCTCCAACACGAATTTTATATGCTCCATCGTCTCCTGGCTTATCGAGGGGTCCTTAAAGACTTTCTCATTTGCTCGACTGAACAGCAGCACCTTGGCTTGTCCAAATCCCAACCGAGCTACATAGGACCCCGTGGCACACCCGGAGAGGACGACCACAAGGAAGAGCACAATACCGATTGTACGCTGTTCAATCCTTCTCGGTGCCCTCATGGTTCCCGCCCCTTGCTTGAGAGAGGCAAATCTTCCGTTGTCCCAGAGATCATACCATAATCCCCAGGAGTCATCAAAAAACCCGTTTTCATTCCACCGATGATGGGGTATACTGATTGTTAAATAAAAAGGTGTTTAGAAATGGCCATTCTTGTCCGCTTGAAGACTTATTTAGAGGAGAATGGGGTCGATTACCAGGTCCTCTATCATCCAAGGGTCTACACTGCGCAAGAGGTTGCCGCCGTTCAGCATGTCTCTGGCAAGGAATTGGCGAAGGTGGTCATGATTAAAGTAGATAACGAATTGGCCATGATGGTGCTTCCCGCGAGCTGTATGCTGGATATGGACAAATTGAAGAGGCTTTTTCAGGGAAGAAGGACAAAATTGGCCTTGGAGGAGGAGTTTCAAGGTCTCTTCCCGGATTGCGAAATCGGGGCGATGCCTCCCTTCGGCAATCTATACGACCTCCAGGTCTATGTCGATACCGCCCTCGCCGAGCAACCTCACATCGTCTTTCAGGCAGGAAGCCACGTCGAAACCATCAGCATGGCATACAGTGACTTCGCCAATCTGGTCCAACCTGAGGTGGCCGATTTCGCCATCCGCCAGTAGTTCCCCTTGACCGGATCCCCATCGACGAGCTCAGTCGATTATCACGTTCGTTTCCGTCCTGATCACCCCGGGGATGGCCTGGATCTTGGAGACGCTGAAATCCCCGAGTGCGCGAACGTCAAGGGATTCCACCAAAACGATGACATCAAAAGGCCCAGTAATAGCATGACAGGACTTCACCCCATCGAGTTGGTGTATCTTTCCTGCCACATCCTTCGCTGTCCCAGCGGTGCATTCGACGAAGATATACGCTGAAATGGCCATTAAAACCCCCCTTTCACCCTTCCTTGAAGGACTCCAATTCGAATTGGACCGTTCCGATGGGAAGGTCGAGGCTGATTCGAACGGGGACTTTCCTCCGATCACGGGTAAACCAGATCCGTATGATCCCCTCCCTTCCCCCAAGGGATGAGAAGGGAACCTTCGATTTCAGACAAATCACGTCTACCGGCCCCCCCCAGTCGGTTTCAATACACTCCCCTTTCGCGGCAAAAAGGACCTTCCTCAGCTTGATTCCATCGTAAATGGTCATCCGAATCTCTTCATCCGGCTTGATCTCCTCGCCTAAATAGTACTTGACGAAGAAGCAGAGGGGATCTTGAGTGCCAGGAGGCACGGCCAGTTCCTTCTCTCCATCAATGACGACCCGGTTCTCCTCCCTATGAAACGTGAGCACGGACCTGTAACGTTTCTCCCCCGAAAAGATCCCATCCTGGTTGACCTCCTTCACGTATCGCAGCGATCCGAAATGGCCGGCATCCACCCAGGAATGAAACCGATTGTGCATGCGAAAAAACCAATTGGTCACCCCCGTCGTGTCCACTTGGGCTTGGACCACATAGACCTTTTCCCCCGCTTTCGCCTGAGCCTCCTCCAGCGTGATCACTGCCTCCAGAATACGAAGCCCATACTTCTTCGCGCCGTAACGAAAATATCTCTTCTCCAGGGAGGGGCCTTCCCCCTGGGGGGGGCCGGTTGTACCGGTCTGTGCCACCGTCGCTAAACATCCGATGACGATGAGAGCAAATCCCATGGCGATGTAAATGCACGATTTCGCCATGTGATCATCGCGGTATTCCATTCTTCGATCCACTGACGTGGTCCTAAGATCCCCCCTTCTCATACCCTGCCTCCGGGGGGAACCGTCAGGCAGACAGAGCCGCTCCCAATGCCCCCACAATTTGGGGTTCTTCGGGCACATGGATTTCACCCTTCAGCAGTCGCCGCAAGGCATCCACAATGCCCTTGTTCTTTGCAACACCCCCGGTCATGGTAACCGGCCTCTCCATCCTCAGCTTGCCGGCCATCGCAAAGACTCTCTTGGATATGGCCTCGTGCAAACCCCTGATGATATCGTTTTTGGAGCAGCCCGCGGCGATGAGCGAAATCACCTCCGATTCGGCGAAGACCGTGCACATGCTGCTGATAACCACCCCATTTTTTGCCCGGGCGGACCTGTCCCCCATTTCCACCAGGTCCACTTCCAACGCCCCTGCCATTACCTCGAGAAACCTCCCCGTCCCCGCGGCGCACTTATCGTTCATCACGAAATCCAACACCCGCCCATCCGTATCGATGCTTATGACCTTGCTATCCTGGCCTCCCATATCGATCACGGTTCGCGTATTGGGGGAGAGCTTATGGGCGCCCCGCGCGTGACAGGTGATCTCGGTAACCGTCTTGGTGGCAAAGGGGACACTGATCCTCCCGTAACCCGTGGCCACGGTAGCCGAGACGTCTTCGAATTTTAGGTGTGCCCTCTCTAATGCCTCCTGCATGCACGCCCGAGCGGCTTTTTGGGTATCCGCCCCCGTTGGGATGATGGAATAGCTCACGATCTGCCCATCCATGAGGATCACGGCCTCCGACGAGAGGGATCCAATGTCAATGCCCACAACGATCACTTCTCACCCCAACATTTCGATAAAGGCCTCCAGCCTCGTTCTCGTTTGCCCTTCGGAGTAATTGCGAACATCAGCCCCATCCCCGTCCAGGACAAGGGTGGGAATTCCCCTCTCCCTCATAGCGTCCCGAACCATATGAGATCCACCGCAACTCTGCCGGCACCCCCAGTGGGAGAAGTGGATTGCCCCATTGACGCGATATTTCCCCGCCATTTCCAGAATTGCTCTAATCCGATGCTCTATGGGACCGCATCCGAAATTGGACAGCATCTTGGTGGCCAACGACTCCAATGGATGCCTTGGATCCATGGGGTCCCAATAGACGTGATTTGCCTCCTCAAAGGATACCACAGCCCCGAGCCCTTCGAGGATATCGAATATGGCGTTGGGATAGTAGGGTTTAATGTGGTGGAGCCAGAGGAGCCTGTACTTCTCCTCCCCTATGATGCCCTTACCCCGGCTAGCCCGTTCCTGGATCATGCCCTGAAGGGCCCGAAAGAAGGCAAGACCGAGTTGACTCCCCAACGTGCAGAAGTTCATTCCCAGCACATAGCTCATCCCATCGCTCCCTGAAAAGGGGGAGGGAATCCTTCGGCGGAGCTCGTTGATTTCCAGCATAACCTGCCTTGTTCGATTGGACAGCTCAATGACTTCTGCGGCCCGCTCGTCATCGAGATGGAGACCCGTCCTCTTTCCGATAAAATCCGCCAGGTCGTATAACTCATCAACCAGATATGCACGGTCCCGACCACCATTTCCGTAGGGGACATCGATCAGGTAGTGATCACAGCCGAAGAGCTGGCTCATGTTATGGAAGAACCGATGCGCCCCGTCGCAGAGGTGAGAGGTAGAGATGATGAGATCGGGCTTGGGAAGGTATTCCCCCAATGCCAATCCCACCCCGCACCGATAAAAGGAACAGAGATCCGTGGAGTAAAGGCTCTGCTCGGCCATGGAGATGGCACTATCGCTCACGCCCATGTGGGCAGCGAGGCAGGCAATTACCTCGGGAAGCATTGGGTCCAGGTTGAAGGCGTAAGGGATTTCAGAAGGGGTAAAGGCGCTGATCCAGACTACAGGCCGTTCTCTGCGGAAACCCCCCTTCATGCTGTCGAACAAAAAATCCAACCACAGCTTAAACGCTCTACTCTCTTTTCTAGAGGACCACTTCGCCGCTCCCTTTGCCAACTCCAAGGCAAAACCGGACCTCAGAAGCCCCTTTATCACCCTTGGGGCCAACTCTGTTCTTATCCCTTCAAACATCATGATTCCGTAAAAAGTCTTAATTCGGTGGCAAAGTAAAAAGCTCCAAATTCAAGGCGCGCAAATCCCGAGGAATGAGGCGTACTTACAGTACGCTGCAGTGACGAAGGATGTAGCGCAACGCAGAAGTTGGACTTTTTACGAAGCCATCAAACATGGTCAGTTAAGAGTTCGAGAAAAGCCTCAATACGGGTCTTGAGCCTTCCCATGGTCCCAGGAGTATAGTCGCTATCGAGGAAAAGGCATGGGATTCTCTCGGCATCTAACCTCTTCTTGAGCAGGGGAACGTCATACAAAAAGGTATCACAAAACTTGAGCGTGTAACAGATAACTCCATGCACTTTGAAATCCGCCGCCAAATCCATCACATGATCGAGCCGCCGGTTTGAATCCATCATCCTCGCACAGGGAATCCTGCAAAGATAGTGCCTACTGAGGGAGAGAAGGGGATTATCGTCTTCCTCAATACAATCCCAGAAGTATCTCGACCCAGTGCAGAGGTCGTCGCAGACAACTTCTCCCCCTGCCTCCTCCACGAGATCGGCGATCCCGGGATCCTCCAAGAGGCTCCCCGTGATCATGACCCTGGGAAGGTCGGTCTTGGGAACGGCTGCATCCTCGATCTCTTGGACGAGCTTTTCCAAGAGCCCCATATACTGCTCCTTGGGGAGGACCATATCGCCCTTAACCAAATCCATCACCCGAGAACCGGAAATGGATAGTCTATGGTCTTTCCTCAGGTCGTAGAGCTCTCTGAGCAAACGCCGCCCCCTGTTGGATATCGAGATGGCCTCCTCTATGGCTCCCTCGGAAATGGAAACCCCAAACCCCTCCTCCAACTGGCCTTTAAGCCGCGTAAGGGTTTCCTTGAAGTGATGGGGAGCAGATCCGGTGGCGACCCGTGGCAGGTCGACCAGGTAAACATGGGGGGTCTTTACATAAAGCCTCCAGGCATCGTACAGCCGACGCAGGCCGTCGCAGGTGTTAACCAGTACCACCCCCTCGAGAAAATCCAAATCCCCCCGTATTGCCCTTCCCAGGGAACTCCGGACATAGGGGCAAAAATTACTATGGAGATACGAATCGGCCATATCGGAGGTGGGCTCTGGGATTATCCGATAGGGGTTAATTCCCCCGGCCAGGATGATCTCCAACGGCGTATAGCAGCAGAGCCAGCCCACTATGGGCTTATGCGCATTCCTCAGGGTTGCTATGGGGTCCTTAAGCAATCCTTCAATTCGGCCAAGGGCCGTCGTCTCCTCGAGCGGTCGCTTCCCCCATGCCATCGTTGAGGTTACTCCCATGACCTTAAATGACTCCCAGTTTCTTCAGGTTCACGATGAGTATGGATATGGCTGCCGGGGTGATGCCCGAAATCCTGGAGGCCTGTCCTATGGAGATGGGCCTCAATGTGGACAATTTCTCCTTGACCTCGGTCGACAGCCCGATGATCGCCTGAAAATCCATGTCTTCGGGAATCCTCAGCTTTTCAAGCCTCTTAAACCTGTCAATCTGCTCCTGTTGCCTTTTCAGGTATCCCTCATATTTTATTTGGATTTGCACCTGGTCTCGCACCTCCCGATCAAAATCCGACAGCTCGGCATCGAATTGACTGAGGGCCGAAAAGTCTACCCCGGGCCTTTTGAGGATTTCCCTCAGGGATGTTGTCCGCTTTACCGGGGTTGTCCCCATCGCCCGAAGCGCATCGTTATTGGCCCGGGTGGGATTGACGACCCATTGGGAAGTCCTTTCCCTCAAGCGCTCAATAGCCTCCTTCTTCCTCAAGAAGTCCTCATACTCCTCTCCCGGGACGAGGCCTACGTGGTATCCCTTCTCCCGCAACCTGAGGTCGGCATTATCCTCCCTCAGGTATAGCCGGTATTCCGCCCTTGACGTAAACATACGATAGGGTTCATTGGTCCCCTTCGTGACCAAATCGTCGATTAGCACGCCTGTATAGGCCTCCGCTCTATCCAGAATTAAAGGGGGCTTTCCCCCCAGTTTCAGGGAGGCGTTGATGCCGGCCATGAGACCCTGGGCCGCTGCCTCCTCGTAGCCCGAGGTTCCATTGATCTGTCCAGCGTGAAACAGGCCCGATATCCTTTTCGTCTCCAACGATGGCCTTAGTTCCGTAGGGTCCACGTAATCGTACTCGATGGCGTAGCCCGGCCTGACGATCTCCACATCCTCCAATCCCTCGATACTCCTCAGCATTCCGTATTGAACATCCAACGGTAGACTCGTGGCCAAACCGTTGGGGTAAACCTCGTTGGTATCAAGGCCCTCGGGTTCGACGAATATCTGGTGGCGCTCTTTTTCGGCAAATCGCACTACCTTATCCTCGATAGAAGGGCAATATCGAGCCCCGATACCCTTGATAACCCCGCTGTAGAGCGGGCTACGATCGAGGCCACTCTTAATGATCTCGTGAGTTTCTCGATTGGTGTACGTGATGTAACACGGTACTTGTCCTCTCCTTATCTCCCGCGTCGAAAAGGAAAAGGGAACGGGGGGATCATCGCCCGATTGGGGCATCATTCTCCCAAAATCCACGGTCTTCCCATTGAGCCGGGGCGTAGTACCCGTCTTCAATCTCCCCATCCTGAACCCCAGCCCTCTTAGACATTCCGATAGCCCAACGGCCGGAAAATCTCCCATCCTCCCAGCGGGGAAGTTCCTCAATCCGATATGGATGAGCCCGTTGAGAAAGGTCCCCGTTGCTAAAACGACGGTGCTACCCAGAATGGTCTCCCCAAAGCCAGTCTTAACGCCATCGACCGAATTGTCCTTGACCAAGATGTCCTCCACCGTGGCCTGTTTGATATCCAGGTTGTCCTGTTCCTCAACGGCCCTCTTCATCCTCATCCTGTACAGGTTTCTGTCCACTTGGGCCCTTGAGGATCTCACCGCGGGCCCCTTTCTCGTGTTCAATTGGCGGAATTGTATCCCCGTGTCATCGGTGGCCTTTGCCATTTCCCCGCCCAAGGCATCTATTTCCCTCACCAGATGACCCTTGGCCAATCCTCCGACGGCTGGATTACAGGACATAAAACCGATGGAATCCATGTTCATGGTTACCAGCAACGTCGGATGCCCCAAGCGCGCTGCCGCAAGGCCCCCCTCGATGCCGGCATGGCCACCGCCAACCACGATTACATCGTATCGATTACTGGGACAATGGGTCATCGAACATTCACCCTATGATCCCGTCATGGCCTTTCCATGCCCGGACACGCCTTGATACATATGCCACAGATATAGTGCCGGATGTTGCGTTCCTTACAGAGGGCCTTTATCTTTTCGTAGCACCCAATATGATCGAACGCCAGGGGGTTGTCAACGATGGCATGGGCTGGACAAACAGAGATACAATTCCGGCAGTCGCCACAGTCTCGTTGAATGGGCTCATCCGGCTTTAGGGGAATATCCGTGAGGATGCTGACCAACCTGACTCTTGAGCCGAATTTTGGGGTGATCAAGAGGTTATTTCTCCCGATCCAACCCAATCCCGCCTCCCTGGCCACATGCTTGTGCGAAAGATGGCCTCGCTGTCTTTGCCAATCGACCACTTGAGATGCGGGAATCGGGAGGGCATCGAATCCCTCCTTTTGGATATGAAAGGTGATCCTGAGCGCCATCTCATCGAGGAGGATGTTCACCCTCTGATAATGGAAGAAGTACAACGGCGTTGGCCCATCCTCGATACCTTCGAGCACCTTATCCGAAAGATGAACCCCCAATGAGATTGCAAAGGGAAGGCCATCAATCCCTCCGGGGGGTAGGGAAGAAAATTTTCCCATCAGGGGTTCGACGCGAGCGACGCCGAACAACGAAGCACCCAAATCGAACGAGAGCCCCCCAAGGGTATCGTTATGTACCGTATCCACGGCGCTAGCGTTCCTCGGATGGATGGGTATGGGATTCCTCTACTGGCGACGGGAATTTGATGGGGTAACCTCCGGTGAAACAGGCATAGCAGAAATTGCCATCATCGTCCCCCACGCACTGCCTCAGGCCCTCCACACTCAGGTACCCAAGGGTGTCCGAAGTGATGTACCTGTTTATCTCCTCGATGGTGTGGGAGGAGGCAATGAGCTCAGATTTCATGGGGGTATCGATCCCGAAGAAACAGGGGTGCGTAATGGGGGGAGAACTGATTCGAACGTGAATCCGTTCGGCTCCAACCTTTCGGATCATCTTCATGATCTTTCTGCTCGTCGTAGCCCTCACGATGGAATCGTCGACTACCGCGACGTCCTTTCCCTTAATGACCTCCTTTACCGGGTTCAACTTGATCTTGACGCCGAAATGCCTGATGGATTGCTTCGGTTCGATGAACGTCCGTCCCACATAGTGGTTCCTGATGAGGCCTAACTCGATGGGAATATGGACTTCGTGCCCGTAGCCAATGGCAGCGGAAAAGCCCGAATCCGGGGTGGGAATGACGATGTCCGCCTCAGCGGGATGCTCCCTGGCCAGCTGTACCCCTAACTCCCTCCGAACTCCATAAACGTTTCGTCCAAAAATGAAGCTATCCGGGCGCGCGAAATAGATGAATTCAAATACGCAATAAGAGGTCTTGGCGGGGGTAAAGGGGAAGAAGGAAGTAAGTCCCCCGTCGTCAATGAGCACCATTTCGCCGGGCTCGATCTCCCTCTCGAACTCGGCGCCGATGAGATCGAAGGCGCAGGTCTCCGAGGCCACAAAATAGGCATTCTTCTGGCGGCCCAAAACAAGGGGCCTGAATCCGTGGGGATCGCGTACCGCTATCAATCCGTTCTCGCTCAAAAAAAGCAGACAATAGGCCCCCTCCACCTGCTTGAGGGCCCTGACAACCCTGCCGGCCAGATCCCGTTCCCTGGAGAGCGCGATCAGGTGCACGATGGTCTCGGTGTCCATGGTCGACTGGAAGATGGATCCATGGGCCTCCAGTTCGGTGCGCAGGATGTGGGCGTTGGTCAGGTTTCCATTGTGGGCAACGGCCAATCCTCCCCCTACGTAATGGACCGTGAAGGGTTGGGCATTCTTCAGATCACTCGTCCCCGTCGTTGAGTACCTCACGTGGCCGATGGCGCTCTGTCCGGGAAGGCTCCTCAGGACATCCCTCGTGAAGATCTCTGAGACGAGCCCCATGCTTCGATGGGAGTGCAGCGCCTGGGAATCGGAGGAGACGATCCCCGCGCTCTCCTGCCCCCTGTGCTGCAGGGCATAGAGGCCCAGATACGTCACGTTAGCCGCCTCTGGGTGACCATACACCCCGAATAGGCCGCACTGTTCTCCCCACTCGACATTCATTGCTCATAGCCTCACGCTAACGCCGCGTCCCCTAAGGTAGGCCTTTACATCCCCCACGGTAAACTCGTTGTAGTGAAAGATGGAGGCTGCCAAAACCGCATCGGCCAGCCCTTCGGTTAGTCCCTGGTATACGTGCTCCAGGGTCCCTACCCCTCCGGAGGCGATGACGGGGATATTCACTAATTGTGATACGGTCCGGGTTAACCTGAGGTCATAACCATCCTTGGTTCCATCGCGATCCATGCTCGTCAGCATGAATTCCCCCGCGCCCATTTTCTCCGCCTTCTTCGCCCAATCCAAAACATCCAGGCCCGTAGGGGTCCGTCCGCCGTGAATGTATACCTCCCACGAGCTGCCCTTCTGTTTCGCATCGATGGCCACCACGATGCACTGGGAGCCGAACCGGTCAGCACCCTTACTAACCAGGTCCGGGTTTTCCACCGCGGCGGTATTGATTGAAACCTTATCAGCCCCCGCCCTCAATATCCCCCGGATGTCATCCAGGTTCCGAATTCCTCCCCCAACGGTCAGGGGCACGAAGACCCGTTCAGCGGTTCTCTCCACCACATCGATGATGATGTCCCTCCGGTCACTGGAAGCGGTGATATCGAGGAAAATGATCTCATCGGCCCCCTGCTTGTTATAGACCTCCGCGTTTTCCACAGGGTCTCCCGCATCCCCGATATCGACGAAATTCACCCCCTTTACGACCCTTCCCCTGTCAACGTCCAAACAGGGAATGATTCTTTTCGCAAGCATTTTTCCCTTCTATCCAATTCATGGCTATTTCGTGTCGAGCTGCCGGGAGAAAACCTCGTTACAATCATTATATCATGTTAGAACGTGATGAGCATTCACCCGTTTCCCCTCCGGCCCTTTTACAGGATGGGAAGGAATTTGTCCAGTTCATAGGGGTGAATCTTCATCCGGTAATCATCCCACTCCACCTTCTTGCTGAGAATGAAGTTGTTGAAGACGTGTTCTCCCAGGGCTTCTCTCACCAATTGGCTCTTCTCCGTCAACTCGATGGCCTCGATCA
>Ga0209636_10001571_pt1 | contig 23147 bp, 23 predicted proteins | sample DeeMarSWOR152_54_FD_187464 | JGI IMG/M metagenome (GOLD analysis project Ga0209636, IMG submission 187464) | Marine sediment microbial communities from White Oak River estuary, North Carolina - WOR-1-52-54 (SPAdes) (version 2) | ecosystem: Environmental > Aquatic > Marine > Intertidal zone >...
TGAAGGTATGGATATCTTTTTTTGTTATGCCCTATAATAGAGGCCTGTACTGGGTCGTTTCAAAATGGTTTATTGCGCCATGACTCTTAGAATCATGCACTCCATCTATATAAACCATTTTGAAACGCCCACTAATCCAGACTATGTGAGGGCATAATCAAAAAAAGATATCCATACCTTGGACTATGCCGTTACCCTGCATAATCCTGGCCAATCCCTGACATCCTCAGCAAGGGCCATTTTCGAGGTGAAATACGAGTAATTTGATGAGCGGTCTTAAATAGAGGGCTTATCAAACAAATTAGTAACTCCAGCCGACCTCAGGGCTAGTTATCAGAACTCCTCAAGGTAATTGCGCTCAAGTCTGACTTGCTTTCTTGCTGATCTTTTGCCATCTTAAGAGATGTCACTTCGTAACACAAAATGACCATATGAAAAAGGAGCGAATATGGCCCAGTTGATGACTATCTCTGAGATGCGGGACAGATATAAGAAAAAAGAAGACCCATTCGATCTAACTGTCGAGAAATGGATTCGAATCCGTCGATTTCTTGATACCGCCTCAACTGTAAGCGATTTCAATAACTTATTCCAAGCAGCGAATGTAGCTATACCCTTCTGTTTTGAATACCAATCACTAGGTTGTACGGGTTGTCCGTTGGAGAAGATGTGTGGTCGTGGTGGAGGAGGGAGACTTCTCAAGGTGATGAGGCTTCTCCAGATCCACGTCCTGGCCATTTTGGCCGGAAACATGTTGCTTAAAGAGCCACTATTCTCAGAGGTAGATGGCATACTAATGGAATTGAAAACAATCAAAGCAAAATCCAGCGAAGCGGGGGATTAGATTGAGTAGCCGGTTTGGGGACGTTATGGTCAAGACCCCTGTTCTTATATTAGTCTCTTTCCTCATCTTTTTTAGCTGTGCGGCTCGACAGAAGGGGACAATACCTTCAAAAGCCTCAATTGACATAGTGATCGATGAGTTGGCATCCGAACTGACCGATTCGCTGCCGCCGGAGAAGCGACCCAAGATAGCAGTTGCCGATCTACTGGGTCCAGTTAGCGACCATACCCAGCTGGGATCTTTCATATCCGAGAAGCTTATGACAAGGCTCTTCCTATCAGGGAGGTTTGAAAAGGTTCTGGAGCGGAAGCTCTTAGGCGATCTTCTGGCTCTGCAGAGGATTGAAATGGAGGGGTATTTTGATGAAGATACGATAAAATCACTTTGCGGAAAGATTGGAGTCGATGCAGTGCTCATGGGATTTATCACTGATTGCGGATCGAGCATCGATGTGAATGTCAGGTTTATCGACACCAACGGCGAAATTTTGAGTGTGGCTGAAACGCAGTTCGATAAGGATGGGGTTCAAGGCATGCTCGAGGCGTCAAAGAAGGCTACCCTGACGGTGGTACTTGGCCCACCTGATGTGGAAGCCTGCGTGACAGTAAGTGACAAGGCGCTAAAGAGCGTCAATCGGGTCGCCGTCTTCAGGGACATCCCCCGTGGCAACCGGACTATTGTCATTGCCGCCAAGGGATATGAGACTGTACAGGAAAGTGTCTACCTTACCGGTGACCGAACCATAACCGTTTACCTGACCCCAAAAAAGATCACCTTAACTGTCAGGATAACACCCCCTCAAGGCGAAATCATCGTTGACGGCGAAACGAGAGGTAAGGCCTGTGAAGGGGTGATGGTATTGAGGGATGTGCCTTCTGGCAAACATACAATCCTGGCACAAGCAGAGGGATATCTTCCAAAACAAAGGCAGATCGAACTATACGAGGACAAAGCCATTTCCATCAACCTGTCATGCATCTACCGGCATCTTACCAATGCTAAAGAGGCCGGACCACTGGGAGATCCAATGGTTATCCATGTCATTCCCCTTAATTACGCCAGTGCTGAACAGCTGGCCTCTGTCGTGGCTCCACTGTTGTCAAGGGAGGGCCGTGTGGTGGCCTATAGGCCTACAAACAGCCTCATCATTAGAGACAGGGCGTCGCTTGTCAAAGGATTAGTTAAAAGCATAAAACGAAATGCTCACCTCTAGGTCAAATCTATTTGTATGCATTGCTATGGCGACCCTTCTAATTGCAGGATGTGCCCCGGTGATTTCTAGCCGGGCATTGAGGGAGGTTGATCAAAGCCTCAGCTTCGAGCGGTTACTGGACGACCCGGAGGTGTACAAGGGAAAAACTGTGCTTGTGGGTGGCACTATCATCAATACACGAAACTTCCCTGACAGAACATTAATTACAGTGCTTCAACGCCCGCTCGGCTTCAGGAACAAGCCGACCTCGGAGGATATCTCCAGGGGCAGGTTTATCCTCTATGTCCCCGGCTTCCTCGATCCGGCCATCTACCATCCCGGGAGGAAGATCACCGTTGTGGGATCACTCGTGGGAAAGGAGGTGGGTCCCCTGGGTGAGATAGAGTATACCTATCCTGTTATTCAGAAAAAGGAGCTCTATCTTTGGCCGGCAACTGTATACATGCCAGTGCATTTCGGGGTGGCGGTAGGAACAGGGTTTTGAAAGGTCGTTGAAGTGCCTTTAGGGGAAAAGCTGTTTACCGTAGGCGAGCCACTTCCCTCTGACGCTGTCTTGATAAAAGGCAGAAAATCAGTGGGCCTTGTTGCTTTTCGGACAGGTGATCGGGTTACAGTCAAATGGGAGGTCACCGAGCACGGTCAGGGTATCCTCATGCTCAGATCGAAGGAGCCACCGTTTGATTTGACCTCAACCTTATTCTACTATCCTCTCCATCGCTCCCCTTTTTATGTCAACCGCAGGGTAAGAATCCTTTTCACTCGTTTCAAGACAGGGGCGGAGATGCCGCTGCCCTTGCCCTCAAATTGGATATGACCTGTTTGACCGAGTAGCCTTTCTGCTTGATCAGACTTTCACTATCTCAGTTGAAATTTCAGATAACCGCCCCTAAAATAGATCCGGTTTTCAGCTCTCGAAGTCATTCAAAACGAAGGGCGGCGTATGGTTGAGTACTGTGGCAGGCAGAGATGTCAAGGTAACGACATAGCACCGGTGAAGAAGCCCATCGCCTGGAACCCGATAACCGCCAACAGCAATGCGGATAAAGAGGTGCGAGGTGAGGAATCCGAACCTTTGGTACTCGTATGAAGCAGTGGAGGATCTGGTTGAACAGCTGCTAGATCAGGGACCAAAACAGGCGGTCGTCAAGCGAGGGGGTGAGGGAGCGGTATTCGGAGGACGCGATGAGGGAATTGCCTCCTTACCAACGGAGCGGGTAGAACGGGCGAATACGGTGGGGGCTGGCGACACCTTTAACGCCGGGCTCATCCACGGATTGTGTCGGGGGCAGACCCTCGAAGAGGCCGTAAGGATTGGACTTCGTCTCGCTACACAGGCAGTGCAGCGGGGACGAGGTGTGTTGGGTGCGTTTGAGTGGCCCCCCTCCTTCGTGTCTCCTTGACATGCAGGGGACTTTATCCTATCCTGCCTGCACTCGAAAGGGGATTCCTATCAGTATTGGTTCAGCAAAAGGGGGAGACGATGAAGATAACGGCGATCAAGACATTTCCCTTCCGCTGTGGGTGGAGGGATTGGCTCTTTCTCAAGGTGTACACCGATGAGGGGATTAGTGGCCTGGGGGAGGCTGGCCTCGCAGTATATGAACGCGCCCTGGATAATACCATTCACGACCTAGGGGGATACCTGATAGGAAAAGACCCCCGGCAAATCGAGCTTCACTGGAACACCATATATCGCAATAGCTACTGGCAGCCATCGTTCACACTCCTCAGTGCACTTGGTGGAGTAGAAATGGCCCTCTGGGACATCCTCGGCAAGAGCCTCAACGTGCCTGTATATGCCCTACTGGGTGGGGCATGCCATCCCCGTATCAAGGTCTATAATAATGCCTGGTATCTTACAGCCCGGTCTCTCGAGGACTACGGCAAGCTGGCCCAGGAGGCAGTATCCCAAGGCTTCAGGCACCTCAAGTGGGATCCCTTCTGGGGATATGACATCTTTATTGACGGGGACCAACTACGGCGCGCAAAGGAATGTGTCAGGATAGTGCGAGAGGCCGTGGGTGATGAAGTTGAGTTGCTCATTGAGATGCATGGTCGGTTTAGCCCGGACACCGCCATCCAGGTGACCCGCGAACTCGAAGAGTATAACCCATATTGGATTGAAGAGCCTATCCCTCCCAACTGCACAGTAGATGCCTTAGCCAAGGTTTCGTCCTCTACCAAGATCCCAGTAGCTGCTGGCGAGCGGATCAGTACCAGATGGGGATTTTGGGATGTCCTCGCTAAGCAGGCGGTCGCGGTAATTCAGCCCGACATCATCTATTGTGGAGGCATCCTGGAGACGAAGAAGATCGCAGCTATGGCACAAGTTCACCACATCGGGGTCGCCCCTCATAGTGCCTCCGGGCCTGCCCTAGCCGCTGCCAGTATTCACCTTGATGCCTGCACCCCGAACTTCCTGATCCAGGAATTATTCTACCCTGACCAGCCAACCTATGCAGAGATCCTTACGGAGCATTTCCTCGTCCCGCAGGAGGGCTTTATTGAGTTACCGACAAGGCCGGGGCTTGGCTTAGAGCTGAATGAAGAGGCAGTAAGCAGACAACCCTTCCGGTATCGACGTGACCCGACCTTGAGTGGTCTGTGGGGTAATCTCGAAGGATTCGGTAACTAAACTGCATAGAGATGAAGAGATTTGTCCGCTTAGTTGGTGCTCTAACTCTTTTAGGTGTCTTTGCTTGTACTGGACCATTTACACAGACTCAGTTTGTCATAGACGAATCCTTTTGCGCCCCGGATGTCGAATTAGATGGGGCGACAATAGGATTCATTACGCCGAGTTCTCCCAATGGATCGGAAGACAGATGGATATTGTCGGATATCCTTGCCGAGACCCTGAAAGAAATGAGGAAGCACGTGACGGTTATACTTCCTAGCGAGTTCCTGAGTTCGATCAACCAAGCAGGGATAGCCAGGGAATATAATGAAATGATTAAGGATTATCAAACCTGTGGAATCCTTGATAGAGACATTCTGGCGACGATAGGAGAAGCCGTAGGGATCCAATACCTGGTTCACGTAAAGCTCACGAGTTTTGATCAGTTTGCTGCCATCAGGTTGAACCTCCTGGGACTGCGAGCTATTGACTCTCAGACGGCTAAGATACGACTGTTTCTACAGATTTGGCAAACTGAGCAAGGTGAGGTTGTGTGGGCGGGTTCAGGGGAAGGCATCATCACGAGGGAGAGATTCAGGGCGAGGCCTGTTTCATTTAATGAGCTGGCCAGATTGGGCTGCCAGCGCCTAGTTGAAAAATTGCCCTGAGCGGCACTGAAAGACAAGGCCTCCCGCCAATTGCAGGGTAAGGGCCCTGTCTTGTTATGCCTTTTGCATTGACACATAAACGACTTTCTCCTATACTCCCCCCACCAAAAAAGGGAATTTTTATCACTCACTTTCTTAGAGATGCGGGAGGCGAAAGGTCATGATAACGGAAAGTATAAGACAGTTCAAAAAGAAGCTCAGGGACAGCTACGTTGTCGGTCTCTTTTCAAAAGCGTCTGATCCAGCATTTATTGAAATAATGGGCCATGCCGGATGTGATTTCGTCATTATCGATCTAGAACACGGTCCTACGAGCGTTCAGACGGTTCAGAATCTCATCAGGGCAGCACAGGTAGCAAACACCTTTCCCATTGTGAGGGTCAAGGAAAATATGCCCTCGGTCATTAAGGAAGTCCTGGACATCGGCGCAGGGGGAATACATGTACCCCAGATCACAAACGTGGAGGCGGCAAGAGAGGTTATGGGACTGGCGAAATTTGCACCTGCAGGCATGAGGGGCGTCGATAGGTTCTCAAGGGCTGCGGATTATTCCGCAATGGATAAGTTCCAGTATTTCAAGGAGGCAAATGAAGCTGTCATCATCCTGGGGCTCGAGGGCACAGAGGCAATAGAGAAAGTGGACGACATCATAGCAGTTGAGGGAATAGATGTTATCTTTGCCGGGCCCTATGACATATCTCAATCTTTAGGGATTACGGGGCAGTTCGATCATCCCCGGGTTGCTGAAAAGGTGGCGGAGATCGTTGAAAAATGCGCTCCCAAGGGAATCGCCGTGGGAAACTTCGTTGAAACAGTGGAAAGTGCCAAGAAGTGGAGAGACCTGGGTGTCAAATATATTTCCTATTCAGTTGACGTGGGGATCTTCTATGAGGCATGCAGGGAGATTATTCAAGGCATAAGAGCAGGATGATGCATATAATCCGGCCGCCATACTTTTAGTAAAAAAGGAGGTCTTTGCTGATGAACGACGTTTTGAAGAAAATCGGCGAGCTTGGCCTTGTTCCCGTGGTCAAGATCGAAAGGACAGAAGATGCCCTGCCCCTGGGTAAGGCGCTCATTAAGGGGGGCCTTCCTGTAGCGGAGATCACATTCAGGACTGCTGCAGCAGAGGAGGCAATAGCGACCCTAACCCGGGAACTGCCGGAGCTCCTTGTCGGTGCAGGCACAGTGCTCACAGTTGACCAGGCAAAGAGGGCCGTTGGTGCAGGGGCCAAGTTTATTGTCTCACCTGGTTTTAACCCAAAGGTGGTGGACTACTGTATTGAGCGCGACATCCCCGTAACTCCCGGATTAAACAATCCAACGGTCCTTGAGGAGGCCCTGGAGAAGGGACTTGGGGTGGTGAAATTCTTTCCCGCAGAGTCATCTGGAGGTCTCAAATTCCTCAAGGACATGGCTGCCCCCTATAGCGGTGTAAGTTTTATCCCAACCGGGGGAATTAATGCTGATAACCTCACCTCTTATCTGGCGTACGATCGTGTTCATGCCTGCGGGGGAAGCTGGATGGTAAAGGCCGATCTGATCTCCTCCGGAAAATTCGACGAGGTCACCAGGCTTGCAAAGGAGGCCGTCTCCAAACTGCTGGGGTTCGAGTTCGCTCACCTGGGGATCAATGAGGAAAGCGAGGAAAAGGCCCTTGGCACGGCAAACGACCTCTCCGAACTCTTCAACTTCCCGGTAAAGGTAGGCACCAGCTCGGTTTTTGCGGGAACCGGCTTTGAGGTAACCAAGAAGCCGTTCCGGGGAAAGAAAGGGCACATAGCCATCGCCACAAATAATATAGACAGGGCAGTTGCATACCTCAAGAGAAACGGGGTTCCGATTGTCCCCGAAACCGCAAAGGAGAAGGCCGGGAAGTTGCAGTCGGTTTATGTTGACAAAGAGGTGTCGGGGTTTGCCATTCACCTCTTGCAGAAGTAAATTCGACATAAAGGAGTAGGAGATGCAGAGATATATCGCATTTGGTGAGATCATGTTGCGGCTCAAGGCCCCAGGCGCAGAAAGACTTCTCCAGAGCCCTCTTCTCGAGGCCACCTTTGGAGGGGGTGAGGCAAACGTAGCGGTGGGGCTTGCCAGGCTTGGGCTTGATGTTGCATACGTGTCAGTTATCCCGGACAACGCAGTTGGTGACGCCTGCATTGCGGAACTCAGAAAGCAAGGGATCGACACCTCGCTCATTGTAAGAAAGGGGGAAAGGCTGGGGATCTACTTCCTTGAACCAGGAGCTAACCAGAGGCCTTCCAAGGTTATCTACGACAGATCCCACTCCGCCATTGCCGAGGCATCTCCCGGAGATATAGATTGGGATAAGGTGTTTAAGGATGCAACATGGTTTCATATCACTGGAATTACCCCTGCTATCTCCCTCTCAGCATCCGAGCTTTCCCTCCACGCAGTGAAGAAGGCGAAGGAGAAAGGGGTAACGGTCTCATGTGATCTCAATTTCCGTAAGAAGCTCTGGAACTACGGAAAAGCAGCACCCGAGGTCATGCGAGAGCTCGTGAAATATGTGGATATTGCAGTGGGGAACGAGGAGGACTGCCAAAAATCCCTGGGCATAGCCGTGGATGTTGAGGTGGAATCCGGAAAGCTCGAGGCAGACAAATACGGGGTGCTTACCGGAAAAGTGCTCGAAATGTTTCCGAACCTGGGGAAGGTAGCCATTACCCTGCGGGAGAGCTATTCAGCAGACCACAATGGCTGGTCAGCGGTCCTGAACAATCGCAGTGAATTTTTGGTCTCCAGGAAGTACGATATTCGAGATATTGTCGACAGGGTTGGAACAGGGGATAGCTTTGCAGCCGGCCTCATTTACGGCATCGACAATCTCGGAAGTGACCAGGCGGCCTTGGAGTTCGCGGTCGCGGCTTCCTGTCTGATGCACTCTATCCCCGGGGATCTTCCCCTTATCTCCGTAAAAGAGGTAGAACGCCTCGCCGGAGGTGAGGTCTCGGGAAGAGTTCAAAGATAGCACAGATCCACGCGCAGGCTCCTAGAGAATTCCGCACGCAGAGGGCGCATTTCGCCGCTTGCATCCTCATTACATGTCCAGCATACTTCAAATCCTCGGCTTATATGTCCGCTTGTCCCTGGGGGACCGCTGAGGCTGATGTACAATAATATCGAACAGGGTGGTTTAGGAAAAGGAGGTAGTCATGATGTCCGAGAACAGAGCTAAGAAGATGCTAACAAGGCGGAGTTTTATTACCCGTGCAGCTGCTGGGGTTGCCGGGGCCAGTACCGCAGCCCTTATGAGGCCCGGCACAAGGGCAGCGAAAGCATCTCCGCTCCCCAGGAAATGGGACAGGGAGGCAGGAGTAATCGTGGTGGGATCCGGTCCTACCGGACTTCCCGCAGCTGTGGCAGCAGCAGAAAACGGGGCTCGTGTGCTCCTGCTGGAGCAAAATAGTGAAGTTGGTGGAAACGGGGTTATTAACGGCGGCATATTATCAATCGGCGGCGGCACCCGGCTCCAGAGGCTCCAGGGCATAGAGGACTCGGCAGACCTCATGTTGAAAGAGAGTTCTGACTACAGGATCCGCGAAGACAGGAGAAACGACCCGAAACTGCTTCGCGCCTTCTGTGATTACAACCTCAGTACGTTTAACTGGTTGGAAGGCCACGGCGTGCGATTTCAGGACAAGCTCCTCGTATTTCCGGGGATCACGGGAACTCCACGGGTTCACCTCGTCTCATGGGACAAGGAGGGCCCCGGCTGGCTCTACGGATACGGCCCATCCCCCTCCTCCGGTGCGGGATTGATACTGCCCCTGGAGGCCGCGGCAAGGGAGAAGGGGGTGAAGATCCTCTTGAACCATAGGATGAAAAAGCTCATCAGGGAAGGCTGCATGGCCGGGAGGGTGCTAGGAGTGGTAGTGGAGGCGGGCGGGAAGGAGCTGTATTGTAGAGCCAGAAAAGGCGTCATTCTCGGCACTGGGTCCTGGAAAGGGAACAGATGGCTGCGGACCCTGTTCGACCCCAGGCTGACAGAGGATCTGGTCGCCAGCGGCGAGCCATTTGCCACCGCTGACGGAAGCGGGATTCTAGCGGGCCTGGAGGTAGGTGCGGCCCTGGTGAGCGACAGGGCCATAGACTGGCACCTCTTTCATCGAATGTTCGGAACCAGGTATTACAGGTTTCCGACCGGTTCGCCCTTCGGGGCACCAGGCCTAGGCCGGACCGGCCAGCTATCACTGAATGAAGTGGCAGATCTCATTATCGTCAACAAGGCTGGACGCAGGTACGTCAATGAGGCCCTTCCGGAGAAACCGGCTTCATTCTACGATGCTAGTCTCGCACAGGAGGACCACGTCCTGTGGGCCGTCTTTGATGAGGCCGCAGTGAACAGGCACGGATGGAATCCCAGGCCGCCGGTGGTTGAGCGCGACCTTGCCTTTAGCACTTCGACCATAGGGGAGCTCGCCAAATTGATAGGCGTGGCCGGGGATAGCCTGAGTGAGACAGTTCGCAGGTACAACACATTTGTCGGGAGAGGTGAGGACCCTGACTTCGGTAAACCGAAACGGTTCCTCAGACATAGGATAGAGACCCCGCCATTCTATGCTGTGTGGATGAGCATCCAGGTCCATGACACCGCCGGGGGCCTTGCTACCAACGCCAAATCGCAGGTCTTGGATATCTACGGGAATGCCATCCCTGGTCTGTATGCGGCGGGGGAGGCTGCAGGCGGGCTCGATAAGATCGGCATGGGGCGAGGCATTGTGATGGGCCGCGTTGCTGGCGAAAATGCTGCTCGGGAGCCTGTTTCAATCTAGTGTTCTATTGCACCTCTTAATCATCTGTACCAGCGGTCATATTTCCTGGGGAAATAGATATCCAATATGCCTGCCCCCTTTTGGTATGTCCAACTGGATCCTCAGCTCCCCAGTCGAGTGCGGATATCGTACGGGTAAACTGGGGGCTGGGGCGAAGCGATCATACCTCGGTCTTTCCTTTGACGCCGTGCCCTAATCACGAGAAACAGGGCAAGACATGACGATGCGATAAAGCACAATCCCATGGCGTAAAAGACTGATGCAAGCCCGAAGTGATCGGCCAGATAACCGGAAATCGCCGCGGCGGTGGAGCCCACGCCGAATGTAAGGAAGAAATGTATGCCGTAACCAAGGCCGTGTCGATGTCTAGGGAGGTACCTGGAAAGGAGATAGTTCTGAACGGGCTGAGTTGAGAAGTAGAAGAAGGCGTAAACAATAGCTGCAACCACCAAGAGGATATTGGAGGCTCGGGCCATCAGGAAAACGAAGATGGTCCCGACCACTATGGCTCCCAAATAGATTCGCTCGGGTACATAGCCGTCTACCAAACGCCCGGCAAGATACTGGCCAACGGCTCCTGATAGAAGGGCGAGGGTGGCGATCGTCCCGCCGAGGGTGACTGTGTCGATCTTAAGGAAACTCAAATGCACATTCTGTCCCATGTAGGCTGGGAGGAAGGTCATTATGCCCCTGTAGGTCAATCCAAGGGCAGTCGCCGATAAAAAAAAGACCACCAGATTAAGATAGGATACCGTACGTGAATCGACCTCTGGTTCCGTGGCCGATTTGACGCTCTGAGCCTGCGCCGGTCGCCTCTGTACAGAGAGGGAGTAAAGACCCACTCCCACACCCCAAAGGCCGAATAGAATGTGCGGTGCCTTCCACCCCATGGCTGATCCTATCCAGGCGGAAAGCACAGGGATGACAGCGACCCCAAGGCTGCCTGCAATTCCGTGAATTCCGAAGGCCTTTCCCCTCTCCGTTATGGCATGGGAGATCAGGGTATTGGATGCCGGGTGATAGGTACTGCAAAACAGGCCGATAAGCCCCATGAGTACCCCGTAGGTCGGAAGAGACCCGACTGGCCACATACAGACGGACAGAAGACCCGAACCGAAGAGATAGATGCTCACAAGGCGAAGCGGACCCACCCTATCCGAAAGAAGTCCAGCGGGAAGCGCCCCCAACCCAAAGGCATAGGAGAAGATTGTCACCACTATCCCCAGATGAAGGTAGTCAGTGCCGAACTCGCCCATGAGGAGAGGGATCAGAGGAGGAAGCACGCCCTCGTATAGATGAACCAGGCCATGGGCTGAGATAGTGAGTCCCATTATCTTTTTCTCTTCACGACTCACATGACCTCCTGCGGGGACATCCTTTAACTGGTTTAATCTGTTGGGCGGGGAATATAGGACTGACGTCTCCCAGTGTCAAAGGAAAAACACGCAACCATATGGCCTTACGCCATGCTTCACACTCTCGCCTTTCGTAAACCCCTATTTCGAACCTCAACCATGCTCCATAGCGTCCCTGGGTCAAGCCTCCATGATCTTACCCCCTGCCGGGAGGTCGCTTTCCATATACCCGAAGTCCGTCAGCATTCGAAGCGTTGCCGGCATATAGGGATGCCATCCCATCATTTCACCGCGGAATTTCGTGGCTACCTGATAGTCAACCATAGGGGCCATCACACCCATGGCGAGGAAGTTTGGCTGGTGGCTCGGATTGCCCCCAGGCCCACCCTTGCTTGCCCAGAGCGCATCTATAACACAGAGCTGCTGGCGCGGGTACAGAACCTTGCCTGTTCTCTCGTCCATGGGACCCAGGATTTCCGGTGTCTGGTTTATCGCTATGAGATAATTCAGACTCCCAGGCTCATGCCCTGGCCTGGGAGAGAAGGTGCCAAAATGATTTTTCATGGCCATCGTGAATCCGCCGAACCTTTTGCTGTGTTCCTTGCATACAGCTACGTTTATGAGGATGTCCACCGAACCATCCACTAACTGCTTGAGGCATTCGGATTTGCCCCCGGTATTCCTCCAAGGCCCCCGCACAGCTGTCAAAGCCGTGCTTCCTCCCCATGTGCCCGCAATGTGACATCCCTCAGGGAGACCGGCAAACGGCGTCTGCCTTTCCATGTCGTGACCATGAGACGCGTCATAAATGTGAATGTTAAATGGTTTTACCCCCAGTGTATCGGTCAGCGTGTGAACGATCCTGGCCATAACCGCGCTTCGTGTGTGCTGTTGGCCGATATTGTTGGTCTTTACCGCCACCACCGTATCTGCCCATGCTTTGCGGGGAGGCCTAATGAAGATCGTCCGCCACGCCTCGCTGGGATTGCGCGTTTCGGCAAGCCGACATGCCAGCTTGTCCATATTCTCCCAGACCCTTTCGGTGACCACAAGCTCATTCTGGCGCGGCCATGAAGAGCGCGCTTGAACGGCCTTCGTCATGGTGATATCGGTAATACCGACCACCCGAAGATTATCCACGTGTGGATGAACGACCGTTTTCTGGGCCCAGGACGCCCTGCCCTTGCGTAGAAGCAGTGTTGGAAATGCCGCCATGGCAGTGCCCATAATCGTAGCCTTCTTCACAAAGGCTCTCCTTGAGATCTTGGCCATCTCAAATCCTCCTCTTACACCCGCATCACCTCATGGCGAGATAGACCGCCTCCTTTATCGTAGTCAATGCACCAGGGCTTGCTTATTACTCGTCTTCCCTTCATAATAACCATATGCAACACAACTTCAAATGGAAAAAGAACAGATACGAAGGACAATTTGGGATTTGATGGAGGAAAGAGGGATTGCCAGGTTCCCAAGGCCGGTACAAGGGAGAATCCCCAATTTTGAGGGAGCTGCCCAAGCTGCCGAAAGGCTTGGGGAGCTTCCAGCATGGAAAAAGGCTAGGGTAGTAAAGGCGAACCCGGACTCGCCACAAAGACCCGCGAGAAGGCTTGCCCTTGCACAGGGAAAACTTGTGTACATGGCAGTCCCAAGGCTCAGGGAAGAGAGGTGCTTTTTGGAACTCAACCCCAAGAGGTTGAAAGGGATGGAAGACCAGGCATCGTCAATCAAAGGGGCATTCCGATACGGAAGGTTGGTTGCACTAGAGGAGATGGAGAAGGTCGACCTCATAGTTGCCGGATCCGTAGGTGTCAATCAGGAAGGGGCACGGGTCGGAAAGGCCGGAGGGTATTCCGACCTGGAGTATGCCATCGCGAGGGAATTCGGGATTGTGGATGAAGGCACGACGACCCTGACCACCGTTCACCCCGTCCAGGTCGTCCCCTATCAAATAGAAATGCTGAGACACGACTTTCCGCTCGATTACATCATTACCCCGGAGGGGACAACCGAAACAAGGCACCGCTATCCGAAGCCTCGAGGGATCTACTGGGATGAGCTTGGCGAAGAGAAAATCCAGGCAATACCCCTTCTCATGAAACTGAAGGAACAAAAGGGGATGTAAGCTGCACATGCGCTGCCCAGGCCTTTCCCTTGACACTGCGTACCCTCATTTTGACCGGGCCTGCCACCCCGCGAAAGGTAGCAGCGAGAAGATGTCTGAAGATCTCAGATCCTCAGCAGGGGATATGATGTCTTGAGAAGGTGCTAGGCGAGACCCAGTGGCAGGCTCCAACTATTGGAATCTCGCCTGATTTGCGTCATTACCCGTACCAGGTTCTAGTCTTTAGAATTCCCCATTCGGCGCGATGGCCGCCTTCATAACCCGCAGATTCTCCACGTCATTCAAAGCCCTCTCCACCTCGTCAAGGGAATAGACCTTTGAAATCCATTTGCGCCAGCTAAATCGTTCACTGTGTTTCGCCATTAGCCTCACGCTTCTATGTATATGGCTGTAATCAATTCCCCACGTGCCCCTAATATCAAGGTGCTTCTTGTTAACTTGCCAGTGCGGGTTGATGGATACATCTCCAGCATCGGTGTACTGACCTACAATGACGTAGGTGCCATTGTTTCGCGTTATATCCATTCCCTCGGAAACTGCCTTGGGATTGCCGGAGGCCTCTATGGTAACATCAGCTCCACGACCATCGGTGACGTCAAGCACTGCGTTGACTCTGCCTTCTCCGCTCGCCTCGCCGATGGTATAATCCACTCCCATCTGCCTGGCTATTTCCAATCGGTTTACAGCTGGGTCAACGACTATTACTGTACCGGCGCCGCCGAGAATGGAAAATATGGCCGCACTCAAGCCCACGGAACCGCTCCCTTGGATGACCACGGTATCATCCAATTTGATGCTAGCACGTTCGACCGCATGAAGCCCTGTTGGCGCACCACATCCTCCTGCAATAAAATCCACCGGCTGAAGTTGAGGCGGCAACTTGATGATCTTTACGCCGGGCTTTAGATAAATCCTCTCACTCCAGCCGCCGAGCAGTCCATCCCTTGCTGAATACGTAATTCCGTAAACCTTTCGATTTGGACATCTCGTGGTTGTTTTAGCGACCAGACAATACCAACATCTGTTACAGGTTTCGTGAACATCGAGAAAGGTCACTACATCTCCTACACGGAATACATTTCCCTCAATGTCACAAACATTTCCGTTGATCTTCTCAATGATACCAACATTAATGTGTCCCGGGATAATTGGATAGGGCACTTCGGCAAGCTGTCCTCGAGACAGGTGGACATCAGTGCCACAGACTTCGCTATAGACCGTCTTCAGTAATACGGCACCTTCTTCCAGAGCGGGTTCGGAGAACTCCTTGATCTCAACCTTAATTTCCCCGTTCACCTTGTCCATGACCGCCGCCTTCACCTTAGCCATATCTGTTCTCCAATTTCCTTAAAGCTATCGCCTATGTGATTCAATAAAGGAACAGGTCCTCTCCACCCCTTCCCTCAAAACCTCTTCAGATACCGCCATGCAGACACGAATGTATCTTCCCCCAATCTCACCAAACGTGGCTCCTGGCGCAACGGCGACTCGCTGTTCCTCAAGCAATCTATCGGCAAAAACGTCGGAATTCATGCCCGTGCTTGTGACATTGATGAGGATATAGAACGCGCCACGAGGCCTATATGAATACAGTCCGTGTTTCCTGAGGATATCAATCACAAGGTCTCGGGATCCCCGATACGCCTCTACCATCTCCTCGATACAACGATCGGAGTTTCTGAGCGCGACTTCTGCCGCTTTTTGGGAAACAGAAGGCGCGCACGAGGAATAGAATTCCTGTTGCTTCTCCAAAACCCTCGCTATTGTGTCCGAGGCAACAACGTATCCCACTCGCCAACCGGTCATTGCGTAGCTCTTGGAGAAACTAAACAGACTCACCACGCGGCCATCAGTATCAAAGCGACCAGGACTTATATGCTTTCCTTCAAAGATGATATGTTCGTAAGTTTCATCGGAAAGGATATACAGATTATTCCCTTGAGCAATATCAACCAGATCCCTGATGAACTCCTCGGTGCAGACCGCGCCTGTGGGGTTTGACGGGCTATTGACCACGATGGCCTTTGTTCGAGGCGTTATCCTTTTTGTAATAGTGTCTATGTCTGGTATAAATCCCCGTGATTCCAACGTCGGATAGCGTAGCACAACGCCGCCATACTGAGGCACTAACATCGAGAAATTCACATACCCGGGGTCCGGTATGAGCACCTCGTCACCCCGATTAAGCAAAACAGACAAGGAGATGGCGATTCCGTAAGTTGCACCTGGTGTTACGAGGATATTATGTATGCTTGCATTGATGCCGTTTTCTCGTTTCAGTTTTTCCGCAATGGCTTCTCTAAGTGACGGATACCCCATGTTAGGGGTGTATCTGGTATAACGCCCCTGCCCATCAGTGCTAGCTTCACAGGCGGCTTGGATTATGTGTGGCGGCGTCGGGAAATTCGGTTGTCCCACCTCCAGATGCAGGATGTCCAGGTCTGTGGCATTATCCATTATCCTCCGGATCCCTGACCGAGGCATGTTATAGGTGAAGGTGTTAATGGGTTTTAACTCCAATTTCACTCACCACTATCTTTAATGGTTACTTCAACCACCGCTCTTTCTCAAGAAGCCACTCAGGCACGACCGTATCCTCCGGCGAAGCCATCAAAGCGCTTGGTCACAAAGATAGCTTCTTATCTCGCAAGCACCTATTTGTCAATCGATTTATTAAACGCCTGCACCTGTTGGCGCCACCTACCAAGAGAGCCTGTCGATGTTTGCATGCTTACGGAAGCTTACGGAGGGCCTAACGTTAGACCTATAGGGCCTGTCTTCTCAGGATATCGAAGTACGTCTTAATTCGATTCACGTAGCGTACCGGCTCTTCCCCGCGACAGTAACCGGATTTACTCATTTCCATGTATTCTTCATAACAGAGCAAGGGCAGGGTCTGTTCAAGCGAGGACCACCTGGTGGGGTCGAGCCCCTTGTTCCGCGCGATCTTTTGTGCGGCAGCGATATGCCTGGGCCCGACGTTGTAGCTGGCGAGCGTGATAAGTATCCGGTCAAGACCCTCTACCCCGTCGTACCTCCGGTAAAGCTCGTTCAGGTACCTAACCCCGCCCATAATACTTTGCTCGGGGTCAAGGCGGTTGGTAACGCCCATCTCTTCAGCTGTTTGCATGGTCAGCTGCATCAACCCCCTTACTCCCCGGTGACTTCTCGCCCGAGGATTGAAATGGGATTCCTGATATATCACGGCAGCGATCAACCTCCAATCGAAACCGTATTGCTCTGCAGCCCTCTTAATGATCGCCTCATACTTGGGCAGCCTCGTTTTGATCCTCTGGTGGAATTTCTTCAAGTCGAATCTGTCAAAGACCCGCATTTCGCCATAGTAGCTCCCGTAGATATCGTCGAACGTCCCATCGGTCCTTATCGCGTCAAAAAAATCGTTTACTGCGGTGAGCAGCGCCTTCTCCCCCTTCTTGACCGCCCACCCTACGGCCTGTGGTTCCTCAACGGGTATGCCGATTTTGATATTGGGGTAGTAACGGCGGTTGAGGAGGGCGACATTGGAATTGGCTACAGTCAACTCAATCTCCCTCCCAGCTACCCGCCTTATCAGCTCTTCTGTTGGAACGTCATCATGAAGCTTAAGGGTCAGATCAAGCCCGTTTTCCCGCAGTTCAGAGAGGCGCTCTGCATAGGATGTAGCCCTGCGCACATGGATAGTCTTTCCATTGAGGTCCGCCAGCTCTTTGATCGTATTGTTCCCCTCGTGCACAATGACCCTTTGCTGAATTGACAGATACTGCTTGGAAAAATCGACCATTTTCCTTCGCGATGGAGTAACGGTCATGCTGACAGCGATGAAATCCCCCTTCCCCTTGTTAAGCGCCCTTATCATATCTCCCCATCGGTCGGTTCTTACTTGTAGGTCTACCCCCAAATAGTTGGCAAAGGTCTTTGCCAGGTCATACTCGAAGCCCATGGGCTGGCCGCGATAGGTATAGTAACAATGGGCATTGTTTCTAGTGATAACAGTTATCTGTCCGGCTTTTTGTACTCTGTTGAGTCCATCCCTTTCTTCCCCAGTAGAGCTACCAACTGTGAAGAGAACCAATATGATGGGAAGGTAGATCACAAGTTTCCAAGGCGACCAACGCATTAGGTACCTCTCGCTTTCGCCAACATACAGTTCATGAATCCGATTTTAACCTTTCAGCCAGACCCTTGGTCAGATTGTATGCCGTTTTCGCACCATTACCCAGGTATGAGATGTCATTATCTACTCCTATCCAGGACACTCCTCTATTTATCCAATCTCTCACATTCTCTTCGGACCACAAGACGCTTGCGCCAAATAGAAAATCAGCTTTCCTGCAAATCTCAGCGGCCTTATCGCATAATTCCATGACCTTCGGGTGTCTAATCTGAGCTAGTAAACCCACTGATCCTGAAAGATCATTCGCACCGATGACAACGGTATCGATACCCTCCACGGCTATAATCTCGTCCAGATTCTTGACGGCATCAATGTGCTCAATTTGCACAATGATCCACGGCTCCGTTTTCGACATCTCAAGATATTCATCGCCATCCATTGCCCCGTAGCTATTGGCTCTAATTGGGGCAAATCCCCTTATCCCTTCTGGAGGATACCTGCAACTCGCCACAGCCAATCGCGCCTCTTCCGCTGTCTTAATAAAGGGAAAAACCACGCCTGCAGGCCCCATGTCCAAAATTGGTTTAACAAGCACCGGGTCATTCCAGGGAACCCTGACAAAGGGAGCTACTCCCCGACCTCGAATGGCCATTACGTGTAGATTTATATCTTTCCTATCCATGGCACCATGTTCAGCGTCAATCCAGACAAAATCGAAGCCAGCAGTGCATAGAATCTCAGATACCACTGGATCACTGGTTGCTACGTGGGTGCCAATGACTAGCTCTTTCCTCAGTACCTTATCGCTTACCCTTGAAAGATTACTATCCATGGGATCCTCCTACTAAGTATGAGATAGCCTGGAATAATTTGAAATCACGAGAGCATGAATCATCTATGAACAGATATTATATCCATTTCGGTGCTGTCAACTTGCTTGTGTAAGTTCATTGTCTTTTAGCTAGTTATCCTGTAACATTTTAGCAGATCCAGCTTTGGTAATCAGTTACACAGGCCTAATAGAGATCTTCAGCTGGAGGGAACAAAACCAAAGCGGAAAAGGCGAATAGAGGAGGAAAAAGGCCTTACACAGGCCGACCACCAGATCAAAGCCAGCAACATCAGTTGATTATGACCAATCTCCTTAAGGTAGCTATCTTTGTTTTCATAGCCTTTCTACCGGGTATAATAGGTTCACAGTTCAGCCCAGGACAATGGTACGTAGCCCTTAACAAGCCCAGCTGGACACCTCCCGGATGGATATTTGCGCCAGTATGGACAATTCTCTACCTGATGATTGGGGTGGCGGGCTATTGGGCATGGAATAGCAGTGGTCCAAGCAATAGAAAAGCTGCCTTTTGTGTGTTCGCCGTTCAGTTGATTCTCAATGCCACCTGGTCTTGGGTATTCTTTGGCCTTAATTCCATACCCCTTTCAGTTGTCAATATAACCGCCCTATGGGGCCTCATCTTAACCAACATCATTCTCTTTTACCGCCTAAGCTCAGGTGCTGGATATCTACTCATTCCGTACTTTCTGTGGACAAGCTTCGCCGCAGTGTTAAACTGGTCTATTTGGAGATTAAACACCTAGCCTCATGAGTCTGCCGCGGCCTTATCAAAGATCGGAACCAATGCGTGATAAAGATCCTTATATAATTGAAACCGTCGCTCATAAATCTCCGCATGCTGAGGATTTGGAGACACCTCCTCTGTTTTCGTGAAAAGCTCAGTGACTGCCTCCTCTACGGATCCCCACACGTGCGACGCATATCCAGCCAACGCTATACCCCCCACTATCTCAGCTTCAATAATCTCCGGCACGGTAAGCGGCCTTTCCAGGACATCGCATAGTATTTGTCTCCAAAGCCTGCTCTTTGCACCTCCTCCCACGAGCGTGAATTTTGTCGTGCCTTTTCCTGTTGTCCCTTCGATGGAGATCAGGTTATCCCTGAAGGAAAACGCCACCCCTTCCATGACCGATCGTGCCAGGTCTGACCAGTTTGAGCCCTCGAATAATCCAAAAAACACGCCCCGCGCTCGAGAGTTCCATATGGGGCTTCGCTCCCCGCTAAGATAAGGAAGGTATACTATACCTCTCGATCCCGGCGCAGACTGGGAAGCCGCCATGTCTATCAATTCATAAGTGGATATCCCCGCGCGCGCCTTTATCGCCTTTTCCAGATGGCAAAAGGAATCCGCAAACCATCTAAGCGAGTCCCCTGAATTATTCATGGCACCGATGCATATCCAGTACCCAGGAATGGCGTGACACTGGTTGATCAACTTGCTATCGAAGTCCGGTGAGTTTATCGATATGCTCACCCTGCCCGTTGATCCAAGCACTAACAGAGCCTGGCCTGACTCGATAACTCCCGCCCCGACGCACGCCGCCACCGAATCCACACAGCCGGCCAAGACCGGTACGCCCGGCTCGATGCCAAGGAGATTTGAAACTTCATGCCTCGTCTTTCCTACCACTTCCCACGGCTCGAAAAGCTGAGGTAGTAGTCCATTGGAAATATCCTCCTTCGCACAGATCTCCTGCGACCATTGCCTTTCAGCCAAATCAAAGAGGAGGGTCATCGAGGCCCTGGACGTATCTATTGTTCTCTTGCCGGTGAGTTTCATGATGATATAACCGGCGGGGACGAGCAAGGTGCATACTTTTTTCCAGAGCTCGGGCCGCATCTGCCTAAACCAGTTAATGATCGGCAGGCTGAAAGAGCCTGCCACAGGGTGATTTCCCGTAATCTCATCAATCGTGGCTCCATATCGTCTGGCAATCTCGCTGGCCTGAGCTTCGGATCTTCTATCCGAAAACATAACAGCGTTACAAACAGGAAACCCTTGCTCCTCAACCATCACCAATGCGTTCGTTCCACTAATACAGATTGCGGCAATATTGTGGGCAGCATGGGGGATCTTTTTCAGCGCATCACGGAAGGCGCAAACCACTCCACGGTACCAGACCTCGGGATCTTGCTCGACATAGCCTATATCGGGAAACAACAAACTGTATTCCTTCAGGGCCGAATACATTCGATGGTGCTGCGGATCATAGATAGCCGCTTTGCAGCTGTTAGTACCTATGTCCAGTGCGGCGAGATACGTTTCGCCCCTCATTTCGATACACCTCTGTTTTTACGAACTTGAGCTAATTCTGCTGCTACCTGTATTGCAGCAGTCATGCACGCAGGATTTGCTACACCCTTCCAGGCAATGTCATAGGCTGTGCCATGGCCAACTGTTGTCCGGACTATGGGTAACCCGATGCTCACACTCACGGGCTCCGATATGAATTTGAGCACAGTATTGGCCTGATCATGATACATAGCCAGTATCCCGTCGTGATTTTCGGCCTGGACCTTCAAAAACACCGTATCCCCTGGTAATGGCCCGTCAACCCCAATTCCTTCAGCCCTTGCTTTATTGATAGCCGGGATGATATGTTCCTGCTCCTCTGTCCCCAATAGTCCTCCATCACCGGAGTGGGGGTTTAGACCGCAAACAGCAATTAAGGGATCATCGATCCCGAAATCTTCCAGTGCCACCCTTGCCCTGCGAATACCGTGAAGCACACGCTCTTCGCTGATAGAATCACAGGCCCTGCGCAGGGAAACATGGCCTGTTAACTGGAACACTCGAAATTTGTCCGAAACCAAAACGGTACTTGCCTGCCGGGCTCCGGTAAGCGAGCTTATGAACTCGGTTTGGCCGCTGAACTTCGAACCGGCCAGCTTCATTGCCTCCTTGTTTGAAGGTGCACAGGCAATCCCATCAATTTTTCCCGACAGAGCGAGCTCAACACCAGCTCTGGTATAATCCAGCGAAGCTCTTCCTGAGTCTGCAGCTGCCTTTCCCGGGGCGAGTTTTGTGGAGTCCATTGCTGAAATATGCAGGATATTGATCCTGTCCGGGACGATCTCAACATCTTTATCCTTAGGCATGATCACCACGTTGATGGGGACTTGGGATCGTACTTCAAGAACCTCCAACGCCTTCTCAACAAGCCAGAGACCCCCGATGAGGAGCGGGACATAGTCTCGGCCTAACAGGCCAAGCGTTGCCTTTGTAGCGATTTCAGGACCGATTCCGTTTGGGTCCCCGAGGGGGACGCCTATTATCGGCATGCTTTCTGTCCTCGCCATCTTATACTCCGTTGCCGTGTTAGTTCCCAACAAGTTTCAAGGCGTCGTTCACGGACCTATCATCATGAATGATCGTTTTGAGGGCCTTGATCACAAGGCCCGCGTCGCTCCGTTGCCAGACGTTCCGACCATAGGTAATTCCCGCCGCCCCTGAATCCATTGCGTCCCTGGTCATCCTAAAGACATCCGCTAGATTATCAAGCTTTGGTCCGCCGGAAACGACCACATAGGCGGGGCAGGCCTCAATAACCATTCGATAAGACTCCGAATCACCCGTATAATATGTCTTTACGATATCGACCCCCAGCTCAGCTGCAACTCGGGCAGCGTAGGCCACATGCTTGTAGGTATATCTCTCGTTTGAGGGAATGAAATCACCCTTAGGATAGATATGAGTTACGACCGGTAGCCCATAAGATGAGGCCTTTTCGGTGAAAATTGCCAAATTCTTAAGAAGTTCAGCCTGTTCTCTTCCTCCTACGGTCACCCCAAGTGCCACAGCATCCGCCCCTAGCCTGACTGCCTCCTCGACAGCCGCTGTGTACCCGTCATAAGATGGATAGAATGGAGAAAAGCTGGAGCATTTCAGGATAAAGGGCTGACGTCCAGCCCACTTTCGCATACATTTTTCTGCAATGCCTTTCTGTATCGTAATGGCATCTGGTTCGGATGCAGCAACAGTGTCAAGTGTCTCCTGAATCTTCTCTATCCCCTCGATGACCCCCCAGGCAATTGCATGATCCAAAGCTATGGCCAACAAATGGCCGGACTTCTTATTAAGCAGTCGATTAAGTCTCACATCTTTGCCCAAAAACGCCATCTCGCCTACCTCCTCGTTTCTGACTTGACTTATCTACTACAACTCCACTGCCTTTTATCCTCGAGTGACCATCAAATTAGAGACTGAGCCATTTTAAGACATTGCTGACGGTAAATAAAGTGAAACAGGATAGCTACCTTCTATTTCTTTCCACCCAGCGAAGCATAATGACTAAATCGTTTCATTTGACAAGGCCCCAGGCTCTCACTAATCTAAGGGTGTCTTTTAGGCTTAAATCACGAAACGCATTGGATTCCTCATTGGTATGAGGGATCTGGAGAGCTGGCTATTCGACGTGCCAGAGGGTGGTGCTGGCCTTCACTGGAGTTTCCTTAATCTTTGGAGAAAACCGTTGTCCTTGAGCGTAAATTGCTGGAGAGGTGGGGTACCCATCGAGGGTGAGCAGGAAGGGGAAAGCCAGCCCTTTAGAGGCTGGAAGGGGTAAGTA
>Ga0209636_10001572_pt1 | contig 23143 bp, 18 predicted proteins | sample DeeMarSWOR152_54_FD_187464 | JGI IMG/M metagenome (GOLD analysis project Ga0209636, IMG submission 187464) | Marine sediment microbial communities from White Oak River estuary, North Carolina - WOR-1-52-54 (SPAdes) (version 2) | ecosystem: Environmental > Aquatic > Marine > Intertidal zone >...
TGAATACCTTGATTTATTTCTTCTTTGATTTCTTCCTGGCAGACAAAAAAGAGGGCTGAATTGGCCAGTTTTTCACAATACTCAGCACATTTTTTGAGTATGGTTTCTAATTCTGCTTGATCAGTTGAATCAGAGTCAGCCTTCTGGCTATAGATTGGAAACGAAAAGAGAAAAAAAATGAAAACTGAAATGATTGTTAGTTGTTTTTTCATTTTTTACCTCCCCTTTAATACTTCTTTCTTATTATAAATCTCTGAGGCATATATGTAAAACTGACAAATTCACGCATTTCTCAATCCAGGGAAGCCAAGGCTTTGGGGGATTTGGATCAACATGGCTCGAATTTGCTACTGTATAATAACCTGCATCTAAGTAGAAATGAGTTGTCAATTCAAGCCTATCTTAATTTATAAACGAAGAAGATCAGAAATATCTTAAAATGCAGGGCACGAGCCGGATTGAATTCTTAAGTATGAGTTTGCTGCGATTTGAAAACAGGGCTTCGAGTTTCTTCTTTATAGTTTCGTGACTCCACTTTACAGTAAAAAACTTGTAATTTTCGTATGTAACTTCGACCTCTGACTTGAGGTCTCTCTTTTTTTTATAAAAGCCTGAATATTCGACTCTGATTTCGGACCGACTTGGAAAAAGGAGGCTGTTTTTATCGATTTCGTAATAATATGTGGACTTGAAATGGGGTTTCAAATAATATTGTTCGCATTCTGCAAAGATCTGCTCGAATCCTTCTACAAAGTCTGTCTCCACTTCGACCTTAACAATTCGGAAATCCGATTTATCTACCCAGATTCTCCCTCGTCTGATGTATCCCGTCTGTCCCGGTCTCAGGCAAGCCTCTATGACATAAGCCAATTTTCCCTTGATTTTCTCATCACCGGCCAGCCTGAAAGAAAACTTAGAGCGGTGGTCAGTGCCGAGAATCTGGACTGGCGCTAAGACAGGCTTAAGGGCATAGGACGGTTTTGTCCCCAGAGGAACATCCTCGAGTTTTACATCTTTCCCATCCTTCTCCATTAGGATGCGTTTCTCTTCGATATTGCCCTCTTTTTTAATCAACTGGTAGTCATAGACATAGACGTTCTTATTGGTGCCTCCCAGCATTAAGATACTAAAGTATGCAGCCCCAATTTCCAATCCGTGAGTAGAATCTCGGGGAGGAATAATGCCTGTCCCATCCGGTCCTTCAATTCTCTTGAATTTTTCTCTTATTTTTTCATGGCAGACATAATAGAGTGCTGACTCGGAGAGTTTCAGGCAATACTCAGCACATTTATCGAGAACCATCTGCAGCTCTTCATTGGGAACCGCTGACAACTCCTCCTCGGGGGGTTCCATCATGGATTCGCTTTCCCTGGCTTGAGGGCTCGATTTTCCTGGGTAAAAAATAAGCCATATGAATCCAAAGGTACGTATTGGCTCCCCTCTGTGGATGAGTGGCTCAAACTTCCACTGCGAGAATACCTCTTCGAGTGTTTCTTCCAGTTCAGGATAAAGACTGTTCCAAATGCTGGCTCTGGTCACATTGCCTTTCCTATCTATGCTTATAGAGATAAGAAATCGTGCGGCAACTCCTTCCTTTTTTAGTATCTCTGGATAATCAGGATATACCTCTTTAATTGGCTTTAAGGGAGTTTGTATAATTATTCTTTCTTGATTCTCACCATACATCCATGAAGCCAACAGGAAAATGCAAAAGACAAGGCTTGAAATCAATTTTGTTTTGCTCATTGTCATCCCCCTATAAATATTCTAACTCGCTCAGCGTCCTTTTCCACCCAGGAAAGCCGGGGATTTGGATTTATAGTCTTTATTACCACTTCATCCTATAAACGATTAATTCTTTATAGCCGCTTTCTTTTTCACAGATACTGTAGATGCGATGATGCTTTGCCCTGATTTCGATCTGCCTAGAATCCATGCGGCTTTTAATCGGGATCCTTCCGAAAAAAACGCCTTCGGGAGTAAAGATGTCAAAAATCCACTCATTCGGGCTTTTGTCTTTTTCATAGGTCATCACAAATATCCGGCTTTCTTTGTCTGTGAAAAGATATTGAAAAGGTGGAAAGTGTTTGCGGAGTTCATATTTATTCAGAACCGGGCTTTTCTTTCTCCTTTCGAAAAAATTTCTTTTATATTCTTCCGAGAGCTCGACCGGGGTATATTCCTTTCTGATCTTCCGGATCATGTTCCCTTCCAAATCGAAGACTAAAATCTCATAACCGAGTTCTCCATCTCCTATGAAGATGTGATCTTCAGAGGTTCCTTCGATCCAAAAATTTCCTGGGGCATAAACTTTTCCCACAACCGTAACATTTGGAAAACTGTAGGTGTAAATTTCCTCGATGTTTTCAAATCCGGATTCACACAAACCCAGATGATTGATATACTTTTCCATGCTCGGGGGACTGTCCTGCCAGGTAACTAGGCGTTTGCCATTGTCGAATATTTTAAGGGTGCTGATATGCAACTTCTGCGACACATCTCGTAAAAATTCTCCTTCGGTATTATAGATCGAAAATTTTGGTTTGCTTGGGTCTTTGATTTCGAGTTCATTATCCCCGATAAACATCACCGAACCACCCCAGCCGATCTCCCCAGGTCCCTGCCCTCTGCGGACAAAGGATTTCACGAATTTTCCTTGGCTGTCGAATTTGTAAACAAAATTTTCATTGCTGTGCCAGCGTATGAAGTAGATGCTTCCTTCCTCATCGACATCAAACGTTTCTATATCTACTAACCCTGTTTCTGCGATTTCATCCACTTCAGTGTCGATGGCCATCTCCTGCTCAAGAGTCAAGTTCGATGCTAAGCCATCGATCTTGTAAGGCTCCAGATGATTAATAACAACTTCCACTCCATCTTCCATAATCTTTTCAACTTTTTCTCCTTTTTGGGCACAGAAAGAAGAGAAAAGTAATACTATTGCTATAATAATGAGCTTCTTCATTTTGTCCCTCCTTTTACCATTACAAACTTAAAAAACTATATAAAAGTTGCCAGTGAAATATTTCAAGAGAAGGCACTCATTTCAATCCAGGGAAGCCGGGGCCTTAGGGAATTTGGGTTCTAGTCGGCTCAATTATCTTCTTAATCAATGATTTCATACTTGGCAACTGAAATCAGCTCATCCTCTCCAATCTCGATAACATAAAGGAAATCCTTATACACAGCCAAGGGCGCATAGAGGTAGTCATCTCTTTTTATATTCCGCAGCGGCAGATAAAAATTATCCAGGTATTTTCCCTCACGACTGAAAACATCAACCAGGATGCCTTTATCCTTGTCAACCGTTGAAGTTATGACCCAGAGATTATTCTTATGGATGGCAAGTCTGTAAATGTCATTATGAAATTCTGGCCTCGGAGTCCCTCTCTTTTCTGAGGGAACACGCGTCACGCGCTCATATTCTCTCCTGAAACTCCTCACAATCTCAATTTTCTCTAAATCCAGCAGTTTGACCAGATATTCGGGCGTATGAAAGAGATAAACAAAGCGGTTGCTCTCGCTAACTGTATGAAGACGGCAAATCGTTACTCTCGAACTCGTTACTTTCGAACTTCTTCTATTGCCAATAGAGACAGAAATTGTGATGGGGAATACGATAGATGTCGGTGTGACCTTTCCCGTTTCTTTACTGCTTGCGGCACAAAGCTTGAGGTTTCTCTCTCTCAGTCCACTTATGCGCTCAAAACGTTTTCTTTCATACTGAGAAAAATAATATGTCCCGTTCCAATACCCCAAAAGATTAGAAAATGTCCACTCAGGCCTAATATCTTGAACCAAGTTTCCCTGCATATCCAGCCTGATAATCTTGTACATATTGGATGAAGCCAAAATAATTTCATCTTCTCCGATAACGATATCCGTAAGGTTTTGATTTAATTCTCCTGGTCCCTCGCCTTTTTTATAGAGATTTGTTACGAATTTCCCATTAGCATTGAATCTATAAAGCTTGTCGGGCTCATAAACAAAAATGGAGCCATCTTTTGCTGCTTTAATATCCCATGGAGATGAAAAATAGAATTTCCCCTCCTCATCCGTAATTCGCAACACTTCCTTCAATTTGATTACACGGCCTGCGTTTTTACTTAAAGGCTTTTCTGGATTCTCAATAATCGTCTGAGCAAGAATGATAGAAGTAAAGATGAATAAGAATGAAAGGAGTAAAACAGATTTTTTCATAACACCTTCTTCATGAAATCCCTTTATAAAAATTCTAACTCCCTCAGCATCCTTTTTCAAGCCGGGGAAGCCAGGGCTTTAGGGGATTTGGGTTCCAATAGCCTCTATCAATTTATACTTTATCCTTGTAGCTGCAGAATAACTTTATAATTGTCCTACAAAGCTTTCACCACTAATAGGTGCAATAGGAGCATCTATTAGAAATCTTGTTAGTGTTCTGCGTGTTCTTCCACTTGTTCGTCCTGTATGTCTTTGTTGTCTTGTACGACGCTCGCAATATGTTATCACTAAAAAATTCCTTGCCCTCGATAAGGAAACATATAATAGGCGTCTTGCATCCCCCTCCTGTTCTCCAACCTGCCTTCCAGGTATATACTCATCTTCTCCAGCAATAATTATAACAGCTTTTGCAGTTAATCCCTTTGCTTTATGCATAGTCATGATGTTAACGCTCTCTGAATCCAATTCTTGCTCCATATTCTCTGTTGATTTAGATAATGCCTTTAACAAATCAATATGATTGACAGGATTTTCTTCTTCTATAATTGATTCCAGAAATGAAAGCACTTCTTCTCTCATATTAGTATCCTCTACAACATCCTCAGCTAAACTGTGAAGAGCATCTAATAAGCCATTTTGATCCGAAGAATCACCTGGACATTCAAAGGATGTTCTATGTCTTTCTAAAACATTTTGAATCTCTTGCAATTCATTTCTTATTCGCTCGCCAAGACGAGGAATCAACTCAGGTTCACTAATGATCCTATGAGCCGTCATAGAAAAAGTTTCACTATTACTACATGAGAGCGTGTAAAGTTGAGAGATACACTCATGACCTATTAGATTATCTCTTAGCATTAATAATGTCCGTAATGCTAAACTATCATTTTCTTCAGCCAATAAATGAAGAAAAGAAAGAAATATTCTACCTTCAGATAAGTTAAGAGGAGTTACTTCAGCTCGAACTGCAACAGGAGTTTCTTGAGTCTCGAGTGCATTTTTAAGCACATAGGAAAACACTTTTCTTCTATCGCTTCGCATTAAAATTAAAATGTCATTTGGAGCATACCCATATGTATCAATAAGATGTCTACAAATTTTTGCTACTCCTCTTGCTTCAGAATACTGATTTTGAAATCTTAGAATATATGCTTCACCTTCACCAGCACCAGTACGAGGCTCAAGTGGTTTTTCAAGGCGATTTGGGTCTAGATTGGCTACAAACAATGATAAATCAATTATCTTACGGTCACAACGAACACATGTACCAAGAGCAAGTGGTGTTGATGGAGTGTTGTCTCTTATAAATCTACGGATACCTTCAGGATGCGCATATCTAAAACCATAAATACTCTGGTCGTCATCACCTGACCCAAATATTTCAATCCCCCTTTCCCTAAGAGCAGAAATTATTGCCAGGTCACAACGGTTAAGGTCTTGGTATTCATCAATAAGCAAATGTAAATAGCTAGATTCTAAGGAAAATTCTTCTGTCTGCTCTAAAGCTCGCTTAAGTTGATAAACTAGCTCTGAGCGAATGGTATAACCAAAAACTGTTCTATGCTGACGCCATGCTCCTAAAAATTGTGGGTCAATAAAACGAGTTTCCCAATCCTCCGCATCAGCTTCAAGTTTTTGCCAATCTGCTGATAATAAATCAAACCGTTCCCTTACTGTTTTAAGATTCACGTTTAAAATGACTTTAAGGTCTTCAAGGATTATGTTACGCTCTTCCCAATTGTCAGCTATACGCAAAGGTCTCGGAATAGTATCTATTCGCTCTGAATTACGCAATAATTGGCGAAGAGCAAATGAATGCAGAGTAGAAACATGTGGCAAATCATTTTGTTGACTCCCTAATGCATCCGCAATACGTTTGCGTAACTCAAAAGCCGCTGCACGAGTAAAAGTTAAAGCTAATATTTGATTTGGAGGTATGTCCTGTTCGCTTACCAAATAGGCAGCACGTCTTGCTAAAGTTAGTGTCTTTCCAGTACCAGGACCAGCTAATAGCCGAGCATGACTACCAATATGTGAAGCTGCTGTCCTCTGGTCATCAAGTAGACTATCATCCCATGGCATTTATAAACCCCCTTTAAACCTGACTATACATCTTCCATATATAAATACCAAATATCAGAAGAAAAGTGAATCTAAAAAAGATTCCCTTGACAACGATCAAGATCTACTCCTAATATAAAAAATAAGGTTAGTTTTTGAGTAAAAAAGGGGAGGTTAAGAGATGAAAATTTTTGTAAGCCATAGCATAAAAGATATACATATAGTTGAAGAGTTCAAGAAAATAATAAAAATAATAGAGCCTAAAATAGAGGTCTATGTGGCTGCAGATGATGCTCAACTTGGAACTGATTTATGGAAAAAAATCGAAACAAATATTAAGAATAGTAATTATGTTGTAGCGATAATGACCAAAAATGGTTCTAGGTCTGAAATGGTTCAACATGAAATTGCTACTGCTAAAACCCATAAAATTCCTGTTGTGCCAATTGTTGAGGAGGGAGTTGTTCTTAAAGGAGCATTGGTAGGAATTGAATATTCAAAGTTAGATAAACGCCATCCTGATCAGGCTTTAAAAAAAGTATCTACTTATTTGAAGAAGCGTAAGGAACAGAAACAAGCGGATAATAAATTTATAGGATCATTCATTCTCGTCGTATTAGCAATAATTATGCTTAGCCAATTCGGCGAATAGTATTCATCTATAAAAAAAAGGAGGAGGGTATGGCGGAATTTGATTGGCTCAAAAGTTCTAAATTTAAAGAAAAGATTAACAATCGTGTGAAGAGTAATGCCGGGAAATATGCCATATCGGATGTTAGGCAACAATTAAAGGACTTCCTCGTGAAAGCTGGCAGACTCTCTTTTGTTTTTCTCATTGTAACTCTCCTTGGGACCACAAATTCCTATTCACAGTTTAACAAAGACTTCAAGGATATAACACACGAAGATGTGATCGAAGCTCTACAGTTTGCCGGAATTGACATCTTCAAATTCAGCGTGAATTCTTTCAACAAGAATTATGATTTCTACGTCTTCGTTGACGAGTTTACCCAAGCTGGAGGTTTGAAAAGAGTTGATACTCTTCTTGCCCATGAAACCAAGTTCCGGCAGTACTCTGACGATAAAAGCTTTGTGACAAAACACATCAATTACTTTCGGTTCCTCACCAAGGTTCTCAACAATACCTACGACACCATCTACCTTTACGTCTCAACAAGTCATGTCAGTACCTGGAAGGAACTTCACATTACCAAGGAATTCAGCAGAAAACACTACTGGGTTCGTTTTTCTCAGCAAGAGACTGAGGTCAACAAAACCATTCCGCTGCTTTTCTATGGATCAGAGTGGGATGATATTATTGATGGTAAAAAGGTGACTCGTTTTTGCAGTATGAATGAACTGAAACCGGAGCTCGCAGATCCAACGATCAAGCTCATTCCACATTATTTCATCATTAGCTATAGATTCCAGGAGAGACAGTAGAAGGATTACCATGCGTTATTCAATGATATTTACCGCCTTGCTGTCTTTTCCAGCCCAGTGAAACCAGGGCTTTAAGAGATTTGGCTTGCAGCGGCCTTTATTCCCACCTTATCTTATAAACCACTAATTCCTTGTATCCGCTCTCTTTTTCTTTAACGCAGTAGAGACGATCATTTTTAGCTCTCACAGTGAATGGGAAAGACCGCCCCACATTCCCCAGGCTCGTTCTCCCGATGAACGCTCCGTCAGAGTTAAAAATATCATACATGTATTCCCCTGGATTAACACCTTCTTCATAGGTCATGATAAATAATCGTCCTCCATCATCAGTAAATAGATACCGGTAAGGAGGCCAATTCTTTGTAAAGTAGTAATAATCACGCGCTGGGAAGTTCTTGGGAAAACGCTCAAAATAAGCTTTCTTGAATTCTTCTGAGACCTCCACAGGTTCATACTCTTTTCTTATTTTCTGGAGTAAATTTCCATCAAGGTCATAGACTCGGATTTCATAACTTCTTTCTGGGTTTCCAATATAGATTCTGTCCTTAGATATTCCATCAATCATCCTGTCTCTATTCACAACACTTCTTCTGTTCACTGGATGGGGAAATTGCAAGGTATCAAGCTCTTTGATATCTTCAAATTCAGAGCTGCATATAGCTAAATGGTTTTTTAGAAACTCTGGAGCTTCGTCTTGCCAGGATATAAAGTATTTTCCATTCTCTAGTGGGATCAGGCTATAAATCTTCTCCATGTGAGTTTCTCTAAGAAAATTTCCATCCCGGTCGTAGACCAAAAATTTCCTTTTTGAAGGATCTTTAGCCATGACCTCACCTTGAGGATTGAGCAAAACGGTTCCTCCCCATTCAATCTCGCCAGGCCCCTGCCCAAAACGCATAAAAGACTTAATGAAATTTCCTTTTGAGTCGAATTTAAACAGATAATTCTCAGTACTTCTCCAACGGATAACAAAAATATTTCCATCTTGGTCGACGTCAAACGTTTCTATATCAGTCAGTCCGATCTTTAACATATCTTCATTCTCTGTATCGATTGAAAATTCCCTCTCAAGAAGAAGATTTCCAGATTCTCCTCTGATTTTGTAAGGTTCAATATGATTCAAGACAACTTCCACTCCATCTTCCATAATCTTATCTACTTTTTCATATTGAGGACCACAGCAGGGAAATAGAGAAAGGATCAGAACAAGATAGAATAATTTCTTCATTTTTTCCCCAATAAGAATTCTAACTCGCTCAGCTCTCTATTTCAACCCAGGGAAGCCCGGGCTTACATTTATCGAAAAATGTCGGGAAGGTTTTTAATTTTGTATTCAGCATAAACATCCAAATCGTCTTCCTTAGTCTCCTTAATGGCGAATCCAAAACTATAAAATTTAACTCCTTCTAGTGAAATGCCCTCTGGATGTTTCATGATATACACATATCTTCCTTCTTGGTCGAAAATATCAGCTTCAACAGTTTCTATGCCCGAAACTCGATAAACAGCAAGGTATCCATTAGGGAGAATTTTTATTCCTTTAATAGCTACCAGGGTATCAGGGTAAGCGGATATCATCCACTTCGAAGTTGGAAATTCTAACGCCCATGAGAGCAGCTTTTTTTTATCTTCTGAATCCACTTTTACATTGTTATAGGGCCTCTCGATTACATACACAGTTTCTCCTTTTAAGTTCTTCACATATATCTTGTACTCAGTATTTAATTCAACATAGAGTTTTCGATATTCCTGGTTATAAACAAATTGAATGTAGGGTGTAGCCCATGCTTCCCCGAATCTTGTTTTTCCATCCCTACTTTGAATCATACCTACATTTTCTTTCTGAAAGAGATCAATAATGGTACTTTCGTTATCTTTGTCTGAAGATAGATTTACCAATGAAACTTTGTCTAGCCAATCTTGTTCCTTCTCCTCCCTTTCCCTTATAAAAAAAGTGTTTTCATCCACAAGAATATCAGGGCTGTAACCAATTTTCCGCTCTGATAGAAATTGTCCGCTTTTATCATACTTCGCAAGCTTCCTACCTCCTGTCACGCAGATTTGGTTGTTCATAAAATATATATCAAGACCTCGACGCTCTGGGAATTCACCAGGTCCTTGTCCCTCTCGAAATAACCTCCCCATATACTCTCCATTGCTGTTGAACCTCTGGGCTTCTGCTCTACTGGAATCAAATAATATCACTTCGCCATCTTCATCCCTGATAAAAGAAAAACGTCTTAATCCCACTTCTTCATGTATATAGGGATTGATTTCTCGAGTTTTTTCAATGTCGAGTATGACTTCTCCTCTAAGAGGCTTTTCAGGATTCATGATATGAGTAACTCCATCTTTTATAACCTTTTCTACTTTTTCTCCCTTCGGCCCACAGCAGATAAATAATGAAAGCACTAAAATAAGATAAAATAGTTTTTTCATTTCAACTCCCGCATAGAAATTCTGAATCCCTCTGCGATTTTTTTCCAATCTGAAGAAACAAGGCTTAAAAGGAGTAGGCTTCAGTTCACTCAAATTCGTTAATATCTCCAGGTCACCTTATATCGTTTGACATATTGATAGCCGTCTTCGTCTTCTTCTATAGTGTACAGCTTGCTCTTTTTAAAAGCCTGAGGTTGAAATTCCAGTGGGATCTTTGCGATGTATTTTCCTTCCGAATCGAAGATATCGAAATAATATCCCTCTCCATTTTTTATCCGCTGCCAGGTCAAGACATAAATCCTATTCTCATCATCAACTGATATCCGCTGGAAAGCAGAGTAGTATTTTGGAATGGACAGTTCTATTCGCGCTGGTATACCTTTCGTTGTCTCCTCTATATCTTCTTTAGTGATTTCTATGGGATCATGATCTTTCAGTATCTTTCTAACTATATTTCCATCCGTGTCAAAGATTTTAATTTCGTATGTTTTGGGATAACCGCAGACAATCTGATCGTTTCTGGCAAGGTCCCATCTCAGTACGGCCATAAAAGGATTAAATCGACTGGAATCTGGTAAAGGTGAAGAACCTAACGAATAGAGATAGTTTAAATCAGAATCGAATTTTTTGAGTTCATACCTGGAATTTTCTTCCTCTCTCACGGCATCAATCGCAATTATATTTCCTTTAGAATCAATCTTAGTGGTCATTAAATTCATTGTAGCTGTAGAAATATTCTTTATAAACTCACCCTCTAAAGTAAAAAAAGCTAAACGGCGAATAAATAAATCTGGAACCATTATTTCATTCTCACTTGTAATAGAGACAGAACGAGGGCCTCCTATCTCGCCAGGCCCCTGTCCTTTCCTGCCGACGGTCCTTAGATATTTCCCAGTCTTATCGAATACTTTAATGTGAGATTCCTTTCTATCCGCAACATAAATTCTTTCTTCATCATCTACAGCAATGCCCCTTATCTGAGAAAACATGTATTCTTCACCCCCTTCGGCTTCTCCGATGGATAATTCCTCTTCTAAACTGAAAACATCTTCACCATACATCGGCTTTTTCGGATTCTTAACGATAATGATTCCATTATCTTCATCTATCTTGCCTTTCCATTTGGCTTTTTGTCCCCCAAAGGAAACAAGCATAATAGAGACTGAAAGAAATATGATGATTGAAATGATCTTGGTCGTGTTTATCATTTTTTCCCCCTTATAAAATCATAACTCGCTCAGCTTTCTTTTTCAATCCAGTGAAGCCAGGGCTTTGGGGGATTTGGGTTCAACTTCATGAGCAATAAGACCTTTTAGAATAAAAAAATAATGCTGATTTAGATTAATCGAGCATCTCAACATGGAGTTCCCATTTGTAAGTCTCTTCATTATAAATCATGTAATAGTATCTATCTTCATAAATATAATAAGAAATTCGTCCTTTAGGAATTGTTGCTTTTTTTAGAAAATTTCCTTTGAGGTCTGATATTAGGATCTCCCGAGGATCATCTTCAATCGGATAATCAAACACATAAATTTTCTCATCTGTCACTACAAAATCTGAATAAGCTGGATAATAATTCTGAAAGATATAATCCTGAGATGCTTTCAGTTGATTAAATCTCTGTTCACCCCATGCCTTTCGTTCTCTGTCTATTAACTGCTTTTTTTCTTTGGAAGTAACCTTACGTTTCTCATAAGGCAGATTGATTTCATAAAGCTTTTTTCCCCGAGAATCAAAAACAATAAAAAAGAAACCTTTATCGGTATCGCCCACATATAATCTGTCATTGTAAACATCGAGTTTAAAACAATCTCTAACTAACAAGACATCTCTTTTTCCAGTTTGGAAATTAAATTTAACAAACTTTCTGAATTCAGCCAAATACAAGACTTTTTTCTTTTTGAAATTTGCATCTAAAAATTCAACCTGGATTTTTGCCTTTTCTTCCTTTGGATTCGAACCCGGATAAGTATTGCACACAAAATTTGATCCCAATGGAACATATCCCCCAGAATTAGGGAATGGAGTAGCTGTCTTTATGAATTCACCGTTCTTAGTAAAATATGAAACCTTCCTTCCACCGCTAATATATACATACTCGGGATAAATCCGCATAAATCCAATGTTTTCGAAATCTGTTGGACCTTGTCCTTCCCTTCCAAATTGACCGATGTGATTAAAATCCTTCTTGGAATAAATATGAATTACATTAGTGCCTCTATCCGCAATGTAAATTTGGTCTTCATCCAGAGCAAATAATAGATTTTCGAAAGGCTCTTCAAATTCTGTAAGCTTTTCTGCATGAACTGAGAGAGATGAAAAAATTAGAACCACATAAAGCAGGAAAACGAATTTTCTCATAACACCTTCCTCAAAAAATTTCTTTATAAGCTGCCAATCCGATCAACTGTCTCTTTCAACCCAGGGAAGCCAGGGCTTGAGGGGATTTGGATCAACATGGCTCGAATTTGCTACTGTATAATAACCTGCATCTAAGTAGAAATGAGTTGTCAATTCAAGCCTGTCTTAATTTATAAACGAAGAAGATCAGAAATATTTTAAAATGCAGGGCAAGAGCCGGATTGAATTCTTAAGTATGAGTTTGCTGCGATTTGAAAACAGGGCTTCGAGTTTCTTCTTTATAGTTTCGTGACTCCACTTTACAGTAAAAAACTTGTAATTTCCGTATGTAACTTCAATCTCTGACTTGAGGTCTCTTTTTTTATATAAAAAGCCTGAGTATTCAACGCGGATTTTCGACCTACTTGGAAAAAGGAGGCCGTTTTTATCGATTTCGTAATAATATGTGGATTTGAAATGAGGCTTAAAATAATATTGATTGCATTCTGCAAAGATTTGCTCAAATCCTTCTACAAAGTCTGTCTCTACTTCGACCTTAACAATTCGGAAATCCGATTTATCCACCCATATCCTCCCGCGTCTGATGTATCCTGTCTGTCCCGGTCTCAGGCAAGCCTCTATGACATAAGCCAATTTTCCCTTGATTCTATCATCACCAACCAGCCTGAAAGAGAACTTAGAGCGGTGTTCAATGCCGAAAATCTGCACAGGCACTAAGACTGGCTTAAGGGTATAGGATGGTTTTGTCCCCTTAGGAACATCCTCAAGTTTTACATCTTTACCATCCTTTTCCATTAGGATGCGTTTCTCTTCGATATTGCCCTCTTTTTTAATCAACTGGTAGTCATAGACATAGACGTTCTTCTCGGTGCCTCCCAGCGTCAAGATTTTATCACTTTCTGCTTTCATATACTCATCGGGATCCAAATCAAAGGAGCCTCCTGCGCTTACTCCATACCCTTCTTCCTTCTTAATTCTCTTATACTTTTCTTTAATTTCTTCATGGCAGACATAATACAGTGCTGACTCGGAAAGCTTTAGGCAATACTCAGTGCATTTATCGAGAACTATCTGCAACTCTTCATTGGGAAGTGCTGACAACTCCTCCACGATGGGTTTCATAATGGATTCGCTTTTCCTATCTGGAGGAATAAATTTTCCTGGAAAAAAAATAACCGTTAGGAATCCAACAGCACCTATTGGCTCCCCCCTATGGATGAATGGTTCAAACTTCCACTGTAAGAATGCCTCTTCAATAATTTCTTCAAACTCAGGATATGCAGAAGGAAGCCAAAAAGAGGCCCTCCTCACGTTGCCCTTTCTATCAATTCTAATGAAGAGACGTATTCGGGCAGCGACTCCTTCCTTTTTTAGTATTTCTGGATAATCAGGGTATACCTCTTTGGTTGGCTTAAAGGGAGTTTGTATAATTATTCTTTCTTGATTCTCACCATACATCCATGAAGCAAACAGGAAAATGCAAAAGACCAGGCTTGAAATCAATTTTGTTTTGCTCATTTGCCCCCTTATAATAATTATAAGTCAATATAATTATAATTCTCTCAGCGTCCTTTTTCAATCCAGGGAAGCCAGGTCTTTAGGGAGTGGTTGGCTTTATAATCTTTACTCCCACTTCATATTATAAACTACTAATTTCTTGTAGCCGCTTTCTTTTTCCTTAATGCAATATAGATAATTACTCGTGGCTTTTACATCCAATGGACCCTTTCCACCTCTATATTCTAAATATCCATAATTTCCCAAACTTGCTCTTGCAATGAAAATACCATCAGGATTGAATATGTCAAACATATATTCGCCAGTATGTAAACCCTCCTCAAAAGTCATAACAAAAAGCCTTCCCTCATCATCAGAAAAAAGATACTGAAAAGGTGGCCAGTCTTTTGGGAAATAGATTTTATTTTTATAAGGCTCAAGCACTTTCAAAAGTCCTTTTTTATATTCTTCAGGAATTTCGACATGTTTATATTCTTTCTTTATCTTTTTAATTAAATTTCCTTCTAAATCATATACATTAATTTCATACCCACTTTCATCGTTGCCAACGAATATTTTCCCATCCGAAACACTCCATGTAAAAACTGGCCACACTCCCTTGAACCTCTTTATTCTGTCATAATTAGGAAATCTCTGTCTCCCTAGTTCCTTTATTTCTTCGAATTCAGAGCTACATAAAAGCAAAGGAAGTTGGGCTAAATATTCACTTGGAGTTTCTTCCTCTACAATTCTTTTTTGTATCAGGTATTTTCCATTCTTTAGAGCGTTGATTTCATCCATATTCGAACTGACAGGCATTTCCTCAATTAGTCTTCCATTTTTGTCGAAGATAAGAAGCTTTTTTCTTTCCATATCTATAATTGTAACTTCGTCACGACTATTGATTTTTATAGATGCTGGCTGTTGAATCTCACCTGGCCCCTGACCTCTTCGGCCAAAAGATTTTACAAAATTTCCGTTCTTATCAAATATAAAGACACCATAATCTCTTGTGAAATAGCTTGTGAAATAAATGTTCCCCTCAGAATCAACATCAAAATGCCATATCTCGGTTAATCCGGCCTCCGCAATTTCATCCCTCTCCGTATCAATTGAGAATTTTTCTTCAAGAATAAAGGTGGCAGGTTCTCCCTTTATTTTGTAAGGTTCAATATGGTTTAATACAATTTCCACTCCGTCTTCTATTATCTTCTCTACTTTTTCCTGTTTAGGGGCACAGCAGAGAAATAGAGAAAGGATTAGAACAAAATAAATTAATTTTTTCATTTTACCCCCACATATAAATTCTAACTCGCTCAGCTTTCTTTTTCAATCCAGGGAAGCCAGGGCTTTGGGGGATTTGGGTTTCTGATCAGCCTTATCTTCATTTATATACGGATTACTTGTCTTCCCAAATCATTTTTACATCGGCCAACATTGAAATCATCTTCAGCTCGACTTAGTCTTCAATAAAAATCCTGCTATCATAATGACTGCTCCAATAATGATCACTGCTAATCCTATTCCAGGACTAAGAGGTGTGAACCATATCAGAATAGCCCCTAAAAGAATTAATAAAAACCCTATTGTTTTCATGTTTAATTTCCAATTTATTATTATTATACTCCTATATATAAATTTTTCTAAATCACTCAACTTTAAATCATTATTATGCTCCGACTCCCATGAACTCACTTGAAGCTTCTGAAGTAAAAATCATCTTGTCCCATTTACAACATTTGCTGCCTATACAGCCAGCAAGTTCATTGTCCTGGTAGACCTGAACAACCTCACATCTGTTTTCACAATCAACACAAAGAAAATGACGCACATCATAGCTTGCGTTGAGAATAGCATTAAAGCCCTTAAATTTTGTTTTCTCTGGCAGTTCTTCCATAGCCATAATTGCAATCCCTATGGCCCCCATGAATGCACATTGTCCAGGGACAATAACAGGATGACTCAGTTCTTCCTCGAGTGCCCTAACTAAGGCCTTGTTCTGAGCTGTTGCTCCTTGAAAAACATAAGGAGGCTCTAATTTGTTTCCTTTGCAGATGGTCAGATAGTTTCTTATTAACGCTCTGCATACTCCCATCAGGATATCACTCTTATCAACACCTGAGTTTAATTTATTTACAACAGCAGACTGACAAAAAATTCCGCATTTTCCTGGCATTTCTAATTGATTTTTACTCTGAGACGCCAGCTCACCAACATCTTCAATGGATATGCCCATCCTGCTTGCCATTGCTTCTATCATTGCTCCTGTCCCCCCCGCACAGATATTGTTCATATTGAAATTGACTAAAATCCCATCTTCTACAATCATCAACTTGCAGTCCTCTCCACCAATCTCAAAAATAGTTCTCACTTCAGGATAAAACTCTAAAGCGGCTACAGAATGGGCCAGAACTTCTGTCTTAACTATGTCTCCGCCAACTAACACATTCGTGAAATTTCTTCCGCTGCCGGTAATGCCGCACGCAGCTATCTCCACTCTCTTTTCTAATGTACCAAGGCACTCAATGACGCTTTCTATAATCCCTTTATTTTTCATGTAAACAGAATCAATTATGTTACTCTCCTTATCTAATAACACGCACTTCACAGATGTGCTTCCCACGTCAATTCCTAAATATGCACTTCTCATTTTTTTCTCCTTTTTATCATTTCTGCAAATGTTTCGATCCTGGTGTCAAAATTAGCTTCACTGTTTGTTTCGTCTATCATAAGGCGCAAGAGTGGCACATTATAATCAACACAAATCTTGTCTAATATTGGTTCTATGGTGGTTTCAGGCATACAGGTCAAGGGCAGAAGATGTATGATTCCATCAAACCCTTTTTCGCATAAAAGCAGTGCATTATATAAATTGTCAAATCCATGTCCTCCCAGAGGCCCGTTGAGATATCTTGCTGCCTTTTTTTTGTAAGTTCTTTTTTCTAAAAGGCTCGTCCGGGTGCTTGCTTTTATAAAGTCAGATAAACGAACTGTATTGCAGGCATTAACACCAAATTTTTTGAGCTTTTTTTCTATGTTTAAATTGACAGTTGGTTCTAAGCATGTGTATATCTCTCCAACAATTCCGATATTGACTCCTTCCTTAATCGGGTAGAGAGAAGAATCTTCAATTTCCTTTAACTTCTTCCAGCTCTGGCGTAATTTCCGAACGATAGTAAAGTAAGGGAGGTCAGGATTAAGCTGTTTTATCAGCTTAATAAGATTCTTGAGACTCAGAGGATACATCTTAAAATCATATCCAATGTTTCTTAATATGAGTTCATGAAGCATCCAATAATGTCTGAGCCTGCACTTTCCTCTTGAATCGTACATAATCAAGCAGTTTGCCCCCTGTTCAATTTCTTCAATAAAATTTCCTAAAGTTACCTTGAAAGGGTAGCACATCATATCAGCAGAATGTTTTACTCCGAGTTTTATAGTCCTTTCTGATATGGGTGGTGGCGGTACAACGCTTAATCCGAAACTCTTAAACATTTGTGTAAAAATGTCTGTATATTTTCCTATTCTTGGAAAAGAAAAAATGCGTTCCATTTTCCCCACCTATTTTCAATATGTTTGCTTGTATAAATTTAAATAAGTCAACACTTCATTTAGCTATTTTTTTAATCTAAAAAAGCTGAGGCTTTAGAGTACCTGGCTTCAAAAACTGTTTAGTAGAATTCAATGCTCTATTATTTTCAATCTCAAGGCTCTTGAATATCCTGATTCATTTCTTGCTAATGTGTAAACATATCCAATTGAAAGGTCTTCCTTTAAGGAAATCATTCCCTCATCATAAATCGGTTCTTTCGGGTTCTTAACAACTGTAACTCCCTCTTCTTCCTCAATTGTCCCTTTCCATGCAGCCTTTTGCTTCCCACAGGAAACGAGCATAATAGAGACTGAAAGGAATATGATGATTGAAATGATCTTATTCGTGTTTTTCATTTTCTCCCCCTAACGAAAATTCTAACTCGCTCAGTCTTCTTTTTCAAATCAGGGAAGCCAGGGCTTTGGGGGATTTGGGTTCCAATCACTTTATTCCACCTGGCTTTTTAGCTTTGATTAGTTTTGAATTCTCTAATATTTCCAGGTGACTTTATACCGCTTAACTACCTGGTATCCTTCCTCGTCTTCTTCAAGTGTATAAAGATTATTACCCTTCCAAATCTTTGGCCTGACTATAAGAGGCACCCTGGCTATGTATTTGCCTTCGGAATCAAAAACATCTAAAACGGAATTCTCCTTCTCGCTGGCCTCGATTCTTTGCACGAGTAACTTGTCTTGAGCAAAGAAAAATGTTTCAAAGACAGGTTTGTATTCCGGAGCCCTGATTTCTTCTGTCACCGTTCCTAGCCAGAATTTTCTCTCATTCTTATCCTCTAAGTACTGCTCATTCACGTAGTTTTCAATATCCTGCCGGCCGATCTTATTTCTCTCACACTCTTTCAAAATCTTTCGAATCAGCTCCCCTTCAGGCGAAAACACCTGAACACTATAATCCTGAGACTCCCCAAGATAAATATTGCCCAGGGCATCCATTGTGCTGCACAATTTATTCTGGAAGGGCACGCTCAGCGCCAGCATTGATCCATCTTTAGTGAAAATCTGCATAATAGAAATGCTAAGATTATGTAAGTTTTCCAGCAATTCAAATCCAGGGGAATAGATATTAACGGAATAATCCAAGACCATATAATTCTTGTCTGATTCAGCAGAGAATTTGTTTGTAATGAGGGTAATCTCTCCGTGCGGATTGACACCAATTATCTTTCCGACAGAGATTTCCTTAAAATTTTTAGAATTAACAAAATTTCCTTGTTTATTGAAAACAGAAATTCGGTTGTTCTCTGAATCGGTGACGTAAATTAGGTCCCTCTCGTCGATATAAATATCGATAGGACTCACTAGCTCACCAGGACCCTGGCCCTTCCGGCTGATGACTCTCAGGAATTGACCCTTTTTATTGAAAACTTTAATCTGTTTATCTCCGATATCCAAAACATAAATGTTTCCTTCACTGTCTGCTTCAACGTCTCTTGCCTGATAAAACACATAATCTTCCCGCTCTTTTTCTCCGACAGTCAAATCCTCTTTCAAAGAAAAAATATCTTCATCATAAAATGGCTCATTGGGATTCTTCACGACTGTCACTCCATTCGCTTCCTCAATGGTCCCTTTCCATTCAGCTTTCTTTCGTTGGCAGGAAGTAAGGAGTACAAAAGCTGAGATAAACAAAATGACTGAAATAATCTTTATCTTGTTTTTCATTTTCCCTTATTTCTGACTTTCTTCTGCCTTAAATCATAATTCCCTTTAAACAGCCTGTCAATCTTTTCCCTTTACAAGCTCATGTCTTTTTGATATAAAAGTGTTGGTTCTCTTTGGCGGGCTGGAGAGAACTCATACCTTTTTGGTTCCCATCAAAACCCCCCTTTTGCTGACATCAGCCCGCACTCTTTTTCAATCTCGGGAAGTCAAGGCTTTAGAGGATTTGGTTTCTGCTATCCTCTTACTTTGTTTTAAGTATAGTTTATTTTCCTCCCATTTTTCTTAATAAGTGGAATATCACCCCTCATATCATCTCTAAAGATGATTGACACTTTTCGAGTTATGGGTATAAGCTCAAAATGAAGATAACAAAAAAAGAGAATATTTCTCCAATCAGCTAAAACTCCAAAATAAGGGGGGGAGGACATAGCTCACTGTTTGAGATGAGGTACAACCATATCGTCCGAAAGAGGAGCAAACAGTGAAAAACAAAATTTTATCTCTTAAATGTCGATCTTCAATTTATTCAAGACGCGGTTATACCCTGATGGAAGTGTTGATTGGTGCGACAATAATGCTTTTTGTCGTGCTAGCAGCTCTCTCTCTTTATGTGAGCAGCAATAAACTTTCTGTGGACCAGCAGCAGTTTGCAGCGCTTCAGCATGAGGTTCGTTCAGCCATGTTTTTTGTCTCGAGAGACGTAAGATCTGCAGGTGTTGGTTTGATACCTGAGCTTGCCGGTTATTTCGTAGAAGGAATAGATGGCTATGGTCCTTCTCCGGAGGTGGCAGATTCACTAAAAATCATGGCAAATTTTGATGATCCTTTAAAGCTAAAAATTGAGACTTATATGGGCGGAGGTGGAGGTGGAGCTGCCACGGCTCAGTTATACAGCGGTGAATTATACAATAACCCTTATACAACTGTGGAAAGTTATGTCGACAGACCCATCTTTATGATGTCAACAAAGTGTCCGGGTTGTTTCGCACTCCGTCAAATAACTAATGTCTTTGGGCTTGGTACACCGGGTGATGAGAGAATTACTATGTCGCCAGGGCTATCTGATCTTGATCCTCCTGGAGGATTGATAGACACGGGTTGTGCGGTAAACTGTTGGGAAGATTCGATAGTAACATTCGCACAGATAAAACAATTTTGGGTTGATACAACAGGGAATCCCGGAGACTATCCAGATTTGAATCTTGCTGTTGGACAGGATGGATATTTAGGCATTCCATATACTTTATATTCAACAAATATAGACGAAAGCGGGAATATCCAGCACATGGCATTAGCTCTGAATATCGAGAATTTACAATTCCAGTATATTGGAGACTTTGATTACGATGGATTAACAGATACGCCTTCTGATTGGGATAACAGCAACTGGACGATAGATCCGATGGATGATGAAGCGACTAAACAGGCAAAAATGGATTTAATAACCAGAATCAGGATGGTTCGGATATGGGTACTGGGAAGAACAGAAAATCCATATGTGAGCGTCTCTGGTAATCCTTCATCAGGAATAAGTGTTTATAGAAGACCGGCTATCGCCAACAGCCCTGGAGAAAGTCAAGACGATTTACGCAGAAGATTCCTCCTGGAAACAACAACTATCATAAAGAATCTTTCCTTAAACTTATATAATACTGGAGATACATATTAAAAAGGGCAGGATAAAAATAATTTACCCGGGAAGAGGTTCCGACCGGGATATATCATGGCTTTATTCTGATACCTAAATTCAGATTCCGCCCGGGCATGGGGTAAATCCCGGCTGCTATACCAGGCAGGTCCACATAAATCCTGTAATCTTTATCGAAGATATTGTTGATATCAAGGAAAAGCTCCAGAGTGCGGGAAATATTCACGATCAACCTCGAGTTCAGAAGAAAGTAGGAAGGGAGAGAATTGGCCGAAAAATCACTGGCGAAATAATCCGTAACATACTGGGCTTGCATAGAGATATAGAAAAATTTTTCCTTGAGACGAAGAGTGCAATCAAGCTTTTGGCCAGGCCTGCCTCTTGTTTTCTCTCCTGGATCGAGATAGGTGTAAAAGAGGAGCCCCGAGAGATTCCGGTTGAACTCGGCTCTCAAGCTGAATTCTGCTCCTTTGAAAGTAAATTCTCCGGTATTCAGGAATTTAAATTCCGGTGGAGGAGAGACATTAGGCCGTGTTTCTATAAGATTAGAGCCTTTCATTTGATAAAAAGACCCATCCAAAGTGAGCCAGTTCGCAATATCCTGTCGGAAACCAATTTCATAGTTCAATACTCTTTCTGGTCTTAGTTCTGGGTTTGAAGTCGGAAACATGTAGAGCTCATTTAATTGAGGTGAGCGAAATCCTTTGTTGATTGTTCCTCTTAACGAAGTCTTTTCACTGAGTTGAAAGACAAGTCCACCATGGGGACAGATCTCAAATCCGTAGAGAGAATCCTTGTTTAGGCGAAGGCCAGCGGACAGGATTAATTTTTTCCATAGCACGTGTTCATCCTGAATGAAAACAGCCGCCTCGTTTTTGTCCCACTTGCCTTCGGGCCAATTGTAGCTTTTTCCACTTAGAATACGAAAATCCGCGCCAATAGTCATCTCGTTGTTCACAATTCTGCGGGTTGTATATCGGATGACCCCTCCATTAATATGATCCCTTGAATGCCAGTCGTCTGAGAATTGGTGGTGTCCAAAGTTCCGGTAGAGTTTCAAGAAGACCTCGTTTTTTTCTCCTTTTCCACTCAGACTAAAATCAACGGCGCCTCTCTCGTAGTCATTCCAAAAATCTGTGAGAGGAACATCGATAGAACCAGCCTCATATTTTCTCCCATCAAAATATTTACCTCGAAAGCTAATCTGAAAATGTTCCGATAAATCATAAACCATTTTTCCGGTCAAAGCTGTTCCAGAGTAGCTGGAGTTTTCCCGATGTCCGTCGCTGCTTCTTCTATCCAAGGTCAAATAGTAGTGTAATTTGTTTAAATGTCCTCCATGGCGAAAGTTATACTGCTGAGTATTAAAGCTTCCGTAGGAAGCGCTAAAATCGGTCTCAAATTTCTCTTTTGGCATGCGGGTGAGAATATTGACAACACCGCCCAGGGCTTCTGACCCGTAAAGAACAGAAGAAGGCCCTCTGACAACCTCGATTCTTTCTACATTATCCAGAGGAAAAGCGTGGGTTACAGCACAGCCAAACAACCCCATCTTTTCAGGACGGCCATCCACGAGAATGGCAATTCTTTGGCCTCTCTGACCAAGACCCCTAATATCCACATCAGCCCTGCCAAAATCACCTGTTCTATGAATAAAAATTCCAGGCAGATTATTCAAAAGATTTAGGGCATTGTTCGCAGTGAGGGCTTTTAAGTCATCAGCACTGATAATACTGATCGAGGCTGAACAATCCTTGACAGCCTTTGGAGTCATGGTGGCTGTTACAACAATTTCATGATGAGGACGAATGGTTGACTCTTTCTCTTTTTTCTTCTGGTTATCCTTGTCTTGTTCAGCAAAAATAAAATCCCCGATAGATACTACAAACAGAAGCAGAAAAAAGATTAAACAGATTCTTTTATAAAACATTTTCTTTCCCTCCCATAAAGTGTTACGAAATTAAATATAATAACACTAATAAATTAATTGTCAAGTATTTTCAGTAAACCGACAACCTGGGAATTCTACGAATCAGAAAAAAAGAGATGTTTTTTTATTGAATGCTGCTTTTCCTTTTTTGCCCCTTTAATTGCAGTTTATACCAGGCTTGTCATATTATAGACAAGAAAATTTTCTACAACCTAGCAATATTGTTTAGGAAAGGAAAAAGACAAAATAATGCAATTGCAATTTAGGAAGTAACCAGATTTGCTGAGCTA
>Ga0209636_10001573_pt1 | contig 23133 bp, 18 predicted proteins | sample DeeMarSWOR152_54_FD_187464 | JGI IMG/M metagenome (GOLD analysis project Ga0209636, IMG submission 187464) | Marine sediment microbial communities from White Oak River estuary, North Carolina - WOR-1-52-54 (SPAdes) (version 2) | ecosystem: Environmental > Aquatic > Marine > Intertidal zone >...
AAAGGGTATCCAAGAGATGAGGTACCACTCGCATCATTCTGCTATCTCTGCTATAATGTCCCGCAATATGTCCCATCATATTGGTTCACATGTGATTTCAAGATCAACTTTTGATGCTTTCCGTGAACGTTTGAAAGAGTTAAAGATTTGATATAAGGTATAAAATGAATCAAAATAAAATAAGATTAAAAATAAATCTATGGGAGAAGATTAGAGATATATCTTTTGAAAAAAGTATCGAAATTTTTAAAAGCCTTTATGATGAACTATTACTTTATATTCAACAAAAGAACGATTTTTTAGCTGAAATTACAACTGAACCATTAATGACCACAGTCACAATGAATTTTTATAGAGATATTATTCTACCATTTCAAACCAATATTTTTGTGATGGATAACCTCGCTGCTAATGAAGGAATTAACTATATTAGCACCATAAAAAATCGTCTTAAAATCTATTGCATTGTCAAATCTAAAGATTATGGTCGGCAGGTTTTAGTAGCTAATTTCAAGTGTGATGATGGGTGTGAATTTGATATTTACCAGTATCCTTATATTGGAGTTTGCCTTAATCATTTTAAATCCATATCTGTTAAAGAGACATTAGTTGCCAAACACAATGAAGAACCTAATTCTTTGATCTCTGCTTTTGACCCACAATTAGAGATGCCTGGAATCTTGGGGAAATTTGCCATCTATAATATCTTAGAAAATATTATTAGAAATGCTGCCAAGCATAATAAAGATAAATTTGACAAAGACCCCAATCTCGATTTGAAAATCCATATCGAAATTGATCGAAACGAACAAGATCCAAATTTTTACATCATCAGAATCTGGGATAATGTTTCTGAGCCCGAAAAAATATTAAAAATCGATGGAAGCAATGAATCAAAAAGTAAAGTAAATCTTATAGAAGCTCTAAATTTTTATAAAAATAAAGAAATTATCGAATCCACGGGTGAATTAAGAAAAGAAAATTGGGGGATTGGAGAAATTAAAATATGTTCTACTCTTCTCAGAGGTTCTGTTAAATATGAAAGAATGAGCGAATATGTTGAAATTAAAGACAGAATTGATGAAAGTGATAAAATCCCAATTATCAAAGAAATTGTTGTTAAAAATGATTCAAAAAACAAAGATGAAAATATACCTACAGTAAGCCTTGAATATCAAAATAAAGCGCTCGTTTACGAATTTAAGGCATTGAAGACCAAAAAATATGCCATATTCTCTGATAATATTAAATTGAATAATCAGAAAATTGAAGAATTAAAAGGAGAGGGCATTTATTTCTATGATGATTTTGATAAATTAAAAAATGAAATTATTTCTGGGGAAGATGAAGAATTTACATCCTTTAAGTTTATCGTAATTCATAATGAAAATTACCACCATGCCGAACAAATTTTTGAATTTTTGTCTCAACAATTAGAATCGTTAACTTATCGTATAATTTGGATCGTTCCTCAAAATGATAAGGAGAATTGGTTTAATCATTTAGATAGTAGTTATAAATTAAAAGAGATTTTATCAAAAAGAGTACATCTTGTTGGGAATGATGATTTTCAATTAAATTCAGCTTTGAACCAAAATTCAGATGAAACAAGGAAAAGGATTTGGGAAGCATGGTTGGGAAAATGGTTAAATGGAGAAAGGTTACGATTGGTTTTATTCCTTGAGCAGAAAATCAATGAGCGACCTACACAATGGTGGAAGAATACTGAAAAAATTTGGTCTGAGGATAGCTTAATAAAGCTAAAAATTGCATATCTTAAAGATGCTTTGGTGGAATTTAAAAATGACACAGTTAATCGTGTTAGATCTGCAATATTTGATCGACATCTGGCACTTGGGCGAAGAAGGGAGCTAATTCCTTTCTTTTTCCATGAGGTCTTAGATAAAGACTCTCCTGATTTTCTGGATTTTTTTAATCCCATGGTTTCGCCTCATAGAAGAGTTACTAAAGAAACTGTTTACGAAATAGCTGAAAGTACATTAGTTAATGTATTGGTGATAGATGAACGAATTGCCGAAAAAGCAGACGAAGAAATAAGATTTGGCGAAACAACAGAACGAGCAAAAATTGTTTATGAGGTAAATAAAACAGAATCTATTAAACGATGGCAAGTTTGGAAAAAGGCAGGTATTTATATTTGTACACATATTGACTTTGGAGATGACAAAGAAATTGAAATTGCAAAAAGAAATAAGGCTTATAAAGTAAAATTCAAAGAAAATAAAATACAATTTTTCGAGTCTAAAAATAATAAATTTGAATTAATTAACGATATTAATTTTGATTTCATCATCATTCATCAAGGGATTTTAGATACTTATATTGAGAAAATCCATAATCTGGAAAATTTTATTGATAATATAAGAAAATATATTCCTTTTGTTATTATCGACTCTGGCAGAGGGATTCCTACAAACTTACCCAAAAATGTAAAGTTTCTTCCTTTTTCTGCATTGTCAGAATTTATTATGAGACCGAGAATCGGAAAACATAGACTAACCAAGATTATAATGCCGTTAACGAGGAGAATTTAGAGTGACGAACAATATTCTGATAGTCTTTACAAGATTTACAACTGAAAGCGCAGAAGGTGATGAGTATTTCTGTGGATATGATGAAGGAATCAACAAAGGCAATTGGGGGTGGGGAATTAAAGATGGCAGTAAACAAAAAGAACTAATGATTGATGAAAATAGGAGTTTAATTTTAATAAGTGGTGCTGAGTATTTTGATGATTCGAATGCCTGGTCATTGGGTCAAGAAAATCGTTTAATCCCTAAATTAGCAGAAAAAATCGAAACAATATTCACTAAATATATTGGGGACAAAGATGCAAATTTTTCGATATTAATCCATACTACAGATCCAACTTTAATCAAAGAGCTTAAATCAAAAACTAGGCAACGAATAAGGGATAATATAATTGCTTATAGTTCAATCTCTAAAGAACAGAAAAAAGTATTAAGCGCTCTTATGAGAGAATGTCAAAATGGTGTCATACAGGATATACAGAGATATAAGGACGCTTTTGATAAAGTTTGGGAATTTTTTTTTATCGGAAATATAGTTAAGGCTATACGATTACCTCTTACTCCTCTCTACCTCTCCCTGCAATCCTTCTGGGGTATTACTATAAAAAATATAAATGAAAATAAATTGAGATTTGCAAAATTGGGAACTAACAAAAACTCAAACAAATTCGCTGATGCCACCCGTCAAAAATTGGATTTAACTTCTGACGGGATCGATGAGGAGTATTTATCCTCATTTCCCAATCCAGAGGCTTTTTTGCTGGTAGACGAAGCCGAATATGATTTTTATGCACCCTTGTTCGATATGGTATTGAGTCCTGAGGATAAGGGAAAAACTGAAAATGGCAAAAGCAAGCGTGCTATGGGTGAATTCAAGTCAAATACAGAAGACTCTGAAAATGGTGATCTTGAAAAAGATGCTTATGATGTAGATACATTTTCGGAACTGTTGGAAAAAACGAAATCGGATAAGTTAAAAAAATTGGCAAACGCATTTCTAACCAGAATTGGTGATTCATGGCAGAAGGTTGATTTAGATAGGGATTATGAACCAGGCGAATTCTGGTTCACTATTGAAATCCGAGATAGCAATTCTATTGTTGTAACCTATCAGTTGTTTGTTGATTGTCTAAGGGAATTGTGTGCCATCTTAGCCAATACAAAAAAGGATGGTTTTCTAAAAAAAGGTTGTTCCAGTAACGGATATTTTGGTTATAAAGGGAAAAAGGAATTCCAGGTTTTTAGAGATACGATTCTAAAAGGGATAAGTTTATTGGGTAGTGAATTTGAACATTGTAAATTAAGTACCAATAAAACAGAATACAATAACTTAGTTCAACAATTATCATCATGGGGTATTGAAAAGGCAATGATTGTTCTGGGCGGAATTAGAAATTTAGCTGTTATCAATTAATTTTAAATTCTTATATAATAAGATATCATTATGGATTTAAAAATACCGCTTTGTCTATCCTGGGTATCACAAAGCACTATACCCAATGTTCATGATGTAACTGTATACATACCTTCATTTTCTGAATTTGAATTATTAATCCATAAACCTGTGCAATGGGCATTGCAACGCACACTTCAGCGACCCATTTTAACAGGAAAAGATTTATTCTTTGGCTTAAATTACAATAATGACCCCAATGCCTCCAAATCTAAATTTCCATTTTTCCTCTGGACTTTAACCAATAAGATTCTTACCAATGATACTTTTAATTTAACCAATAAAATATACGATCTGGGTGAATTTGTTTTAGATGAGATGATCTGCGATCATAACCTGAGCTGGATATCTAATCTATTTCCCACTATATCGACTGATGGAAACCATAGAGGATCGGATCATGAAGAAAAATTAATGATGATTAATTACCCAATTAAAGCATCGTGGCGACGGATATTTGAAATTATAAAGTTTTTTAAAGGATGTAAAATTTATTGGATTGAGGATCGACCTTATGCGCTTGGGAGAGCTGAATTCATTGAAATACCCGAAGATAATCATGTTGATGAAAAAATATTTAAAAAAAATAATATCAATATTCATTTATTGAAGGATGAATATACAGCGCAAAAGATTAAGGATTTCGAAAAGTGTGAAGAATTATATGTTGAACTGGATAAGTTGGTTGCAGCTAATGATTTTAATATTTTTATCGTTGATATGTATTTTAGATTAAAAGATGAAAACGGAAAAGATATTTTAAAAATATATGGGGATAATATAATTAAACGGTTACGAGAGAAAGAGAATCATGCCAGATTAATGAAAAATTTAATTATTATTTTTACCCATGGCTCTTCGCCTTTTGTTGTATCCAGAAGTAAAGCTTTAGATGCAGATTTGATCGTTTTTAAAAAGCAAACTCCACTTGGCGCCCATCATGGAGACATTATAGATGCGCATTTTATGTTATTCTGGAGTATTTTCTGGCCATTGTCAATTATACGATATATTTGTAAACTTTTTCAAGAAATAATTGACACAGAACCAGAGGATAAATTGAAAAAGCTAATTGGACGAGCTAATGAGGAAGTCGGTTTATTATGTCCTGAAGGCATTTTCTACTTTTGGCGTGAATGGATTCGAAATGCAAAATTGACACTATCTAAATGGAATGTGATTCTGGCTTCACATGAAGCACATAAGGCGAATTTAGATAACCTTAAACAAAAATTGGCAAATCTTTTAAAGCACGCATTTTTTGACTAATATGAAAATTGAAACTCATCCCAAACATGCTGGTTGTTATTTTGTTTATAATGATAAAAATGAATTTGTCGCTACATTAAATACGAATTCCTGGGATGATTTTGAGAAATCCATTCACAATATTACCAAAGGAAAATACAGAGAAGGTAGAAAATGGGCGGATAAATTAGCTGATTATTTCCTTCATAATTTAAGACGAGAATTTTTTGATCTTATTCCACTCACCTATTTATGGACACTAAAGTCTGGTTATATAAAAATAGCACAGTTATACGAGACCAGAATTTTTCCCCATATTGCCCACAAAATATCAATCCAGGAAGGCAGAAGATGGCTTTTCGCTTATGACTCCATGATTACACCCGACGATCGAGTTGAATTATTCATTGAATTGATGAAAGAGGAAAAAGCTGGTACGCAACATGATCGAATCGAGAGAATGGTTGCGCTTCACGGTCTGTTTATTTGTGCAAATACAATGAGCAGTCGTTTTAAAGAAAGAGTTTATGTGATGTATATGGATTTTATCAAACAAGAGGAAAATAGTGCTATTGAAAGGTTATTTGGAGAAACAATTGAAGCGGATTTTGTGAGGATGAAAAATGTCAAAAAGGATATAAGTGAACAGAATAAAAGTAATGATGATAGCAACTGGTTTATTGATAATTGGTTAATGAGAAGATATGCTTTAGATGAGGTTTTGAGGAATGTTCCTCGATGGGCTCTTCCTATAAGCGGTTTATTGTTGTGGATTACTGCCGTCATTTTGTCAATTTTATTACCAGATAATAAAAATTTTCCCACCCATCTTTATGACTATAAGATAGTATTTCTCATTATCTTCATGTCACTTTTTCTAATAGGCTGGTACTTCTGGAAAGGTGTTAAACTTTCAAAGTTAGTGTGGGGATGTATTATCGGCTGGTTACTCATTCTTTCAGAAGCGATCGGAAATATTGTACGAACAGAATACGATTATAAACACATTCCCCAAATAATGCAACTTAACAATATAGAGATTCTTCTTTCATTTTTTTTATTTTTAGGGACTGCCTTTTTGATCATATCCTGGGAAATAAAAGAAGCCAATATTCGTATCCGCAAAAAAAGAAACCTGCGGATTGTATCAATTATTTTCTCGGGAATGTATTTCAGTATCCTGGAAGGTGGAATTTTTGTTTGTTTTTTGTCATGGCTATTTCGAGAGCCTTATTGTTGCTGGTATTTTAGATGGGATGCTTTAATGCTTGCATTAGGCACACCTATGGCTTTGGTTGTTGGTATTATTACGCAATTGGTCTGGGAAAGCCGACGGCTGACAGAAATCGTTCGTAAATAGGAACAGAGAGAGCGGAGAGGGCAGAGAGAAGCAAGAATAGCGCAATCGTCCAAGTTAATTTCTCTTTGAATTCTCTGATCTCTCTGTGAAAGAATATAATCGTGCCTACTTCAACTTTTTGTTGCATTTGGAGTGGGCTTTTTTTATATTAGTGCGTGATGAAATCTGTCAGTGATTTGAATATGTTTAATTATCCTCAACTCTATGTCTACGCTGAAAGGTCGATCCAGTGGTCGCTAAAATCGATTTATCCATTTTGCAATTTTGTTTCTGATGTTGAGTCCTTTTCATCGTGTACTGATAATCATTTTATCTTAATCCAGGTTCAATCGAGAAGGGAAATTCATGAATTAGTATGGGATAAAATCAGGATTCAATTGCAGAAACTATCACCAGTTATCATAATTGGCTACCAATCAAAAACTGTTTTTCTTCAAGAACCATATAATCTTGTTTTTCAAGAAAGACCCTATGAGTATCGCTATCTATCGTTACCGATTTGTTTGAAAGAATTTTTTACTGCATTGGCACAAATGCAGCCAATTTATGATGATCTGACGCTAAAAAGTCAGATAAAACGTTATGCTTCTCTGGAAGGATTAATTGCTACACATTTGCATCATATAAACAATTTTATATATCGTGAAGATTTATCGAGTTGTAAAGCAGAATTTAATCGAATTATACCATTATTACAATTGGCGGGCTTTGGAGATATTTCTTCAATGGTTGAAGCCTTTGATAAAAATCCTTCATTAAATCAAGCAAATGAAATAAAGAAAATAATTGAAAAGTTAATAAATGGGAAATAAAGTCCTGATAATTGATGATGAGCTCACTCCTAAAAAAGGTTTGGGCAAAAGAATCACTAATACATTGAAGGAAATTGGATTTGAATCGACATTTGCTCAAACCTGGTCAGATGGTGGATTTGATTCAAAAGCGAAAGATATCTTAAAAGCTGATCCCGATATTCGGATGATATTGCTAGATATTTTTTTCCCACAACAAAAATTAGATGGCGGAGCAATTTTTGAAGAGATAAAAAAAATAAAAACTAAGTTGCCAGTTGTAATTCTCACAAAATGCGACAAATACACTGAATATGAGGAATTTGATAATCGTGGTGCAAAAGATTATATTGTAAAGTCCACATTTGAGAAAAGAAGCTCTAAATTGCTCAATTATTTAAAATCCATTTCTCAAAATCCAGAAAATGAAGATTTGACTTTGATTTTAAATAAAAAGAGCGATGAAATTTTTTACATGGACATCCATGATGATAAAGGCTACACCGTACTTAAACAAAGACGAGTATTAAATGGGCCTTTACTTACAATAATCCTTCGGTGTATAGATAGTGAAGATCGCATTGCCAGCTTTCCTGATGCTGGTAAAAAAGGTTGTGTAAAAGATTTAGAACCATGGGATCGAATAACAATTCAAAAAGAAGTCTGGAAATTTAACCGAAGTATTCGGGACTCTTCTCGGGGACGGGTTCATTCATTATTAAAAGGGATGGGGATTCATGGTGCTTCGGCTTTTAAATTGGTAATAGGTTGTATAAAATAATTCAAGCGTAAATACAAATAAGATATTATTCGTTCATTCTCTAATTTTCATTCTCAAATACTAAGCTAAATATCACTCTCGCCAGAAATGGACGTTTTTACAGCACTAAAAATTCTCCAATTCATTTTTCAATCGATATCCTTTTCAGCCCAAAACCAAAGAAGCTAAATAACACACCCTTTCATCACCCCCGCCATATCCCCAACTTCTGCATCCTCGCTTCCAACGTCGTTCGTTTCAGTCCCAAAATCTTTGCTGCTCCCTTTGCGCCGCTCACTCGCCAGTCCGTCATTTCCAATACTTCGAGAATATGGCTCCTTTCAAGTTCTTCTAAGGTGGGGATTTCAGCTTTCTCTGATGGAGCTTCTGTTGTTGAGAGCCATTCGCCCAATACGAGTTTCTTGCCCGCGCTTACTATCACTGCCCGTTCAATCACATTCTCTAACTCACGCACATTGCCAGGCCAATGATAGGTCTGCAAGACGTCCAAAATATTTTGGGAAACGGTTTCGATTTTCTTGCCGATTTTTGTGGCAAACCTTTTCACAAAATGATTGACCAGCAGGGGAATATCTTCTTTCCGATCTCGAAGCGGCGGAATTTGAATGGGAAAGACATTGAGGCGATAATAGAGATCTTCTCGGAATTTGCCCTGTTCAACCTCTTTTGCCAGCTCACGATTGGTGGCGGCAATGACACGAACATCAACTTTAGGGGGTGGGATAAGATTAGTTAACTATTCAATTTTCAGAACTTAATATCTATCAATATTGATAAGATTTAAAACAATCAAGTTATTTATCCCACCCCCTGAATGGTTTTGGGATTACCGATTCGTTCGAATTCGCCTTCCTGCAAAACTCGCAACAGCTTTGCCTGCAATTCCAATGGTAGATCGCCGATCTCGTCCAGAAAAATCGTACCACCATCGGCTAATTCAAACCTGCCAATCTTTTGAGAAATGGCGCCAGTGAACGCTCCCTTTTCATGACCGAACAGCTCGCTTTCGATAAGGGTTGCTGGTAAAGCGGCGCAGTTGACTTTCACCAATGGTCGGTTGCTGCGAGCGCTGATGTTATGTACCGCACGGGCAATAAGCTCCTTGCCTGTACCTGATTCGCCGAGAATCAACACGGTTGCATCGGTCGAGGCGACCTGTTCCACGCTGCGGAGTACCTTTTTCAAGGCTTCACTTCGGGTGATAATATTTTCAAAATTATGGACATTCCTGATCTCATCCTGCAAATAGACATTTTCCGCCTGCAAGCGATTTTTTAATCGTTCCACTTCATCAAGGGCATTTTGTAATGCCTGAGCTGCCGCTGTTTTTTCTTTCACCCGAATTTCAAGCTCTTTTCTTTTGGCTTCAATTTTCTTGATCCTTCTTTTATAAGCGAAAAAAGCGAATAGCAGAATCAATAAAACAACCGCACTTCGAAACCACAGGGTCTGCCAGAATGGGGGTAAAATTGTGATTCGTACTGAAGTGCCACCTTCGTTCCAGATCCCATCATTGTTGGAACCCTTGACCCGAAACACATAATCGCCTGGTTTTAGATCAGGATAATCCACGTGTTGCCGTGTCCCGATATGCACCCAATCGTCATCAAGCCCTTCCATTTTATAGGCAAATTGGTTCTTTTCAGGAGCGGCATAATCCAGCGCTGTGAAATCGAACGAGAGGAAATTTTCCAGGCATAGCCTTCTCTAAGAAGCACAAACTTTGGCTCGCCATTGGGATCGAATCGGTATAATCCCTCGGTTGCAGCAATCAAGAAATTGCCAGCTTTGTCTTCAAGCATGGCATGGGGGCGATGCATGGGGTAATGGATGAACCGATCATTGGTTTCATCGTACCTGTCAAGACCAGCACCCGTACCAATCCAGAGCGTTCCTTCCCTGTCTTCATAGATAGACCAGACCTCTTTGGCACTCAGGCTTCGGGGATCGTTGGGATTGTGATTATAGTGGCGCCATTCATTATTCTCACGATCAAACCGATCCAGACCGTCTTTTGTCCCAATCCAGAGCACACCTGATCGGTCTTCAAGAATTGCTCTTACATTATTATGCCCCAGGCTGTTTGGATCATTGGGTATGTTATAATAGTGGCTGAAATTATATCCTGCTGTGGGAACTTTATTCAATCCTGCATTGAACGTCCCAATCCAGAGAAAGCCAGATCGATCGAGGTAGGTGGTAAGGATATTGGTATCGCTTAAGCTATGAGGATCAAAGGGATTGTGTTGATAGCGTGTAAATCGCTTCGTTGCTGGATCATATCGAAATAATCCACTACCAAAAGTTGCGATCCAGAAAATACCTTGCTGGTCTTCAGGGGGTGAGATAAAATAAGTTAACCTTTTTTATTCTGTAAATTATTATTTTCAAATGGTCAATTAATTTCAAATGTCCAAGTTATTATATCTCACCCCCTCAACGATTGAAACAATCCACTCATTGCTTAAAATATCCTGATTTGATTTGTCGGAATAGAAATGGTTAAGATGATCAGTTTTGGGATTGTATTGGATGAGTCCCCCGTTGGTAGAGCCACACCAAAATATACCTGATCGATCTTGGTATATTGTCGTTAAAGAAGGGGATTTTTCAATAATTTCAAATTTGTCCAGTCTTCTGTTGTATCTCCCCAAGCCTTCATTCCTGCTGGCAGCCCAAAGCGTCCCCTCACGATCCTCAAAAATAGTTTGAAAATCTCGACCTTTCCAGACTAAAGTGGTATCTCCTGTAGCTGGATCGAAGCGTAATAGTCCAGGATTCAGGGTGCCAATCCAGAATGTTCCTTCGCTATCCTCAAATATTTTAAAGACATGGCTGCCGAGCTGGTAATGAGTAAACTGATCATTTTCACAATCAAATCGTTCGAGCCAGCCTCTCAGCGTTCCAATCCATAACACACCAGATTTGTCCTCATAAACCGCCTCGATGATATTGTCTCTCAAGCTAAGCGAATCATCGGGATTGTGTCGATACACGGTGAAGTTGTAGCCATCGTATTTATTCAAGCCATCATCCGTGCCGAACCACATAAAACCAGTGCTATCCTGTAAAATACAATTCACCGAGACATCGGATAATCCCTGTTCGAGGGAGAGGTGGGTGAATTTGAGGGGGTGATATGAATGAGCTGATTTTTTCAAAGGATCGTTTGATAGATTTGAATTCTGGCTGAAGATGATTGTTGAAATGACTGTATTGAGAAAAACAAAGAGCAGGGTGAGTTTGATCCTTATGTTTTTAGTTTTTTCACGCTTTAAATATTTGTCCATTTTTTTCTCTCAATCAAAGAAAAATATTTCTTTTAATAAACGAAAAAAAACTATAAAATTCAAGGATAAAAAATTTTTTAATTGATTAGTTTAATTAAAGTTACTCTATTCAACTTGGAGTTTATACCCATGCAAATTTATATTAAACAGTTCGCACAAAAATGTCTGAATTTTGTCATTATTTTGGTAATTGCTAAAAGATTTGTATTTTGGAGTTTGAGATTTGATTATTTTTTTATCCTGGCTTCTTGCTGTTTTTTACATGACCCCGTCCTTCATGTAATGAAATTAACTTGAATTAATCGTGACTTAAAATACAAAATCAAAAAAATATGTTGACTTTTTAATTGAATTTTTTTATTTAAAAGAAAGAAGAAGCTGAATCGGCTATTAAGTGCATTTTGTGATCTTTTATTTTTTCTATTTGAATCAAATTCATAATTACATAGTATAAATTATAAGCCAAGTAATTCAATTCAATTACTATATCATCTATTGAAAATTAGCTATATATCAATCTATTTTAAAAAGAAATGCAAGGATATTTGCAGAAAATGGCAAAAAAAAGACATTTAAAAAATGCTCCTATAATAGAGGCATTGCTTGACATTAGAGTCAAACTTGCTAAATCATTTAGAGTTGAAAAATTTGAAACACTAAAATCAGATCTTTCTGATAGCTATCCGATTACTGAGAGACAGGAATTTTTACGTCAACATCATTTAGATATAAAGGGGAAGCCTCAATTTAGCCCTCTTGAAGAAGGTATAACTGGATATTTTTATAAAACAAAAGATAAAAAAGAAATTGCACAGTTTAGGCGAGATGGTTTTACTTTTAATCGATTACATCCTTATACAGAATGGGATGACCTGATTGCAAAAACTAAAAATCTATGGTCCCTATATAAAAAAATTGCCAATCCTGAGGCTGTTACACGGTTAGCCGTACGTTACATTAATAATTTAAAACTACCACTCCCTTTTGGAGATTTTTCTGAGTATTTATGTGTTCCGCCGAATATTCCAGAAGAATTGCCCCAGGCTGTCAATAATTTTTTGAATAGAATTACTATATATGATTCTACCCAGGATATTGCAGCGAATATTACACAAAGTCTGGAAAGGGGCGCTCAGTCTTCTAAAAACAATAATATAATAATCATATTAGATATAGATGTATATAGACAGGGTGATTTTTCAATGGATAATCAGGAAATTTGGGAAAACTTCGAAAAACTTCGTAAAATGAAAAATGATATTTTTTTTAAATACATAACAGAAAAAACAGTGAGGTTATTTGAATGAGCACATTATGTATTCCTATGCCATATTATAATCCTAATTATAATCTTTATTCAAACCGAGGCGTAAGTGATGATGCAAATACTCTCCATAGACAAATTGCTGCAATAGAAGATGATTTCAATAAAAGTATTGTACTGGGAGAAAAAAACGCAAAAATTACTCAAGCTTTAATGAATATTTTTGAGGAGTGTGCATATCCTAATTGGGATGGTTATGGCGCAAAACCAATTGATAAAGAATCTTACTATGAATCTCTTCGTTTTGTACAATATTTGCCCAATTCTATTCCAGGTCCCGAAGTAACAATAGAACCTGATGGAGAAATCGCATTTGAATGGTTTAATAACAAAAGAAGAGTATTTTCAATAAGCATCGGAAGCAATGGAGAATTAACTTATGCAGGACTTTTTGGATATAATAAAGCGCACGGTACGGAATTTTTTGGAGATGAATTACCTAAAACAATTTTGGAAAATATTCAAAGGGTCTTTGAATAAAAATCTTAGACTTAATACAATTAAGATTGAGCCTATTAAAAATAATGAACCATTCTCACGTTATATTCTAAACAGTAATCAATCTTATCGTTTAAAAAATATAGTGAAGCTATCAGCTTTTATGCCTGCGCCAAATTTGCAATTATCAGTGATACTAAAAGAATAGAAATTTAGGCAAAAAAATAAAAAATGACAAACCTGTCCGCTTCTGGCGGATAAACCCCACATTTCAATTTCCGAAATTCCAAACAAAAGTAGCAGAAACCAGATTGTTTGAATATTTGAGTTTTGAGAATTGAATTTTATTTGTATTTTGGAGTTTGAGATTTGATTATTTTTTTATCCAGGCTTCCTGCTGTTTTTTACATGATGCCGTCCTTCATTCAACGCCCTTACTTCTTGTTGGGAGATGGTATTTATAAAATTAAAAACAGGATAAGAATGAATCCAAATGCTTATAGAACTGGATAAAAAGAGAAAAAGCCACAAACTATTAAGAAAAGATAATTTGATTTTTATCAAATATTTGATTAATATGGCTAAATTCTAATAAGATAGCTTTTCAAATAACCAATAAATTTTAATCGCTGATAATATATGATCGACACTATCTCTTACACAGAAGATAATGTTAACTTACCAATTAATTTAATAAACAGTTTACAAGCTGATGAACTTGTTGTTTTTGTAGGAGCTGGGATTTCCGCAAGAGCTTATCCACAACAAAAACCCAATACTTTTTATCCAACATTTGAAGAACTATGCAATCAAATTCAAGAAAAGCTGACTCTAAAAACTAATGACAACGAAAAAAAACTATTTAATAGAAAACTGTACGATCAAGTTTTAGGAATGTGGAGCGACCAGCATAAGCCGATTCATCAAACTGCTGCTGAAATACTGAGTAAAGATGAGCAACAAAAGCGAATAGTATTACACAAAGCAATAGTAAATCTTTTCCCAAGAGAATCAACACCACGGATTATAACGACAAATTTTGATAACTTATTAAATCGTGCTATTGATGAATCGGAATATTTAAACAGTGACAAATGGGTAATTCATGAAGCGCCATCCTTTCCACCAGCCAATAGATTTAAAGGTATAGGCTATTTGCACGGACGTATTACAAATCCAGAAGAAATAATTCTAACTGATAAGGATATTGGTAAAGCATATATGGATGAAGGCTGGGCTTTAAAATTTGCACATGAGTTATTTAAACATTATGCCATCTTATTCATTGGATACAGCTTAAACGATCCCCCTTTGCGATACTTATCACTTGCTCTTGAAGGCGCAAAGCCGCAAGGTTCGAAAAATATTAAAAAGTGGGCTTTGATTCCCCAAAAGGGTAAGATTGATGAAATTGAACTAGATTGGAAGCGCCGAGGTGTTCATCCAATTTTCTACCCAATAAAAAATGGTAACCATAGAGCATTAGAGAGAACTCTTATCGCCTGGGGAGAAGATAATAGAAGGGGATTTATAGATCGTCAAAATGTGTTATCAGAGATTGCAAAAAGTAATCCGACCGAACTACCTAATGATAAATATACACGTGCATTACTATATTTCAAAACTCAAGAATTGCTACGTGATTTTGCACAATTTGATATGCATGCAGGATGGTTTGATGTATTTCGTGATCACGGATATTTAGACAATATACTAAAGCAACACGAGAACTTAAATGAAGCTGATTATTTCATAGCAGAAAAAATAATTAGATTTATTATAAGCGATGTTGATAAATGGATTTTAAAATTATTTCCCTTTTATGAAACCATGCATCCAATTTTATTTGATACATTTTGCAGACTATTGGATAAAGACAATTTAAATATTAAAAAACAGGATTTGAGAAAAATAATACAGCTATTCAAGTTTTCTATTCAAAATAACAAAAATGCTCTTTATTTTCATGGTATGGAAAATTTGTTTAAGCTGCTCATTGAATTTAATCTTTATGAAGATGCAATCTGGCTACTTATCTCAATATTAAAAGTTCAAGTTAAAACTAGACGATCATTTGCATCAATTTATGAAGAAGAAACAGGTAATGTGCAAGATATAACATCTAAAATTGAAGCAGAGGTCGATTTTATTGGACAGATGCAGGATTACTATTTCAAACAATACTACGAACAATTTTTCAAACCAAATGTTTCAAAATTAGGCTATCAACTTCTTGTTCACCTGACAAACAAATTAAGAGAATTTCAGATTACTCTAGAACGTTTTAAACCACGATCGTATACTTACATAAGAAGGCCTAATATTGAAGTCAGCGAAACTTATTCCCATACTCCTATTGATATTGTTTTAGACACTATTGTAGAAGTATGGAAAATCCTATTTGATCTAAATATAGAAAAAGCTATTTTAGTTTATAAAATGTGGAAAGAAATTAAAAATCCATACTTTAGGCGACTTACTATTTTTGCTTTGAAAAAAATGATAGAAGGCGGTTATGTTAAATAAACAAGAGATAATAGATATATTATTCACAGATAATCTTTTCTGGGATTTAGAAACTCATCAAGAAGCTAAGAAACTCTTTAAACAAGCTTTTGAAAGTTATCCTGAATTAAGAGAAACGCTACTTTCTAAAGTCAGTTTGAGATCTTTACAGGAAATTGGAATTGGTGCTGAAGAAAAAGAAACTGATGAGTTTTATGAGTATATAATCTTTGACACATTAAGTGAATTAAAGGATGCAAAATATAAAATCCCAAATGATTCCGAACTGAAATTTCAGGATATACTGAAAAGACATCCAAACTGGAAGAAAGAATCTATAAAAAAAAATAAAGAAGAATATAAATATGAACTGTCACAGGAAAAGAATATTAGCTTAATGAATCCAGATGAGATTCTTGAGTTTCTGCTACAATTAAAAAATGTTTCCAGTCATGATTTATATGAATATGCGGGAGGAGTTGGATATCGATGTGCTAATGACTTCAACTTCTGTAAAACATTATTTGATAAAATAAAATCAGAATTAAAAAAATTTCCTGATGATATTATGAATCCTATAATTTGGGGTTTAAGACCAGATTTAGAAAACAAAGAGATCAAATGGGAAAATAGCGAAATTGAAGAGTTTGTTAAGATATTAGAGCTCTTGATGAAGAGTCGGCCAGAAGGAAAATTCTGGCACAGCATACCTACACTCCTTGAAAGATGGTACGATATCCTTGGAAAAAATCCTGATAATTGGCCTGAATTATATAAATTATGCCGTGACATATTTATAGATTTTGATTTTGAACACAAGGAAATAAATTTAAGAACGGATTGGATGACAAATGCTCTTAATCATCCTTTCGGTACGTTGACTCAAATTTATCTAAAATATGCAATGAAAATCGTTAATGAAAAGAAAAAGAACGAGGAACGTTTAATAATTCCTTGGAACCTATTAGATTTCTTTGAACATATCATCAATAATTATAACAAGGGTTCTCGTTATGGACTTTGTCTTGCCACACGATACCTAAGTTGGTTTGAAGCGGTTACACCTGAATGGAGTATTAAAATGCTATTGCCGCTTTTTCTATCGAAAGAAATAACTGAACAAAATTTATTAGCATGGACAGGTTACCTTTGGAGCAATGTATTATCAAAAGAGATTATTAATCGATATGATGATACTTACCTAAAAATTCTAAATCATTATAATCATTTCTATGAACAAGTAAAAAATGGATTTATTTACCATAATGCGTATGTCTATTGGGTGCAGAAAACGAAACTTGAAAATCTTTATCAAATTTCAAACTTAATGGATCAAAATGGTAGAAGATTATTATTAGATGCTTGGAAAGATATGCTTAAAAATGCAAATGCGGCATTGGCTGATCAGTTTTGGCAACAAGTGCTTTTACCTTATTGGAAATGGTCAACACAACAAGAATTTTTCATTTTACCAGACGGAAATAATTTAAGATTTGATTTCTGGAGTCTACTTCCTTTTTCATACGGCGTCTTTAAGCAGGCAGTAAAATTAGCTATTGATTTTCCGCCAGAAAAGATTGAACATGTTGGAAAATTTACTGAGGATCTTACTAAAGCAGAATTTGCATATCAAGAATCAGAAGAGCTTTTGGATTTTCTATTAATGTTTATCAAAGTAGATTTTAATCCATATTGGGAAAAAGAAAAATGGCTAAAATTATTGGATATGGTGAAAAATTGTCCAGAATCAAAATTAAATATATTAAAAGACGAATTAGCAAAAAAGCGCATTTTAGAATTTGACCAATGATACTACGGTGAAATTATAACAAATAATTTAATTTGCTGGCTTCTTCTTGCTTGAATATTCAAAAAGCCAGTCAAGTTCAAACTCATGTTATATAATTTTTGAGATTTTATTCTCATCATGTTAAATGCTCCTACTTGCTGATATAAATTTTGTAAGGCAAAACATGGTTTTGAGTTTTTTTCAAAATGATGTTTTGATCCATTAACAGAGATCAATGAGACTAACTTTGGGATACACAATAAGGAATGATGTCGGAAACCATTCTTCCTGCTTGGCTTCTTGCTATTTTCCGATATTATGCCGTTCTTTAAAAATTATTTAATTAAATATTATAATTAATTACGCATAATAATATAATAAAAAGTATAATATATATGAAAACAAATGAGATTAACGGGTCTTAGTTAACAAAATTTAATGATAAAAAATAAGAAATATAATGAAAATTTTTGAATATATAAAAAGTATATCGCATTGGTTATGGTTTAGTTTCGGATTATCTTTATTACCACTATTATTTAAGATGTGGAAATTATATACAATCAATAACGAAATTAGAATAAAAGAATGTATACAAATGACTATATCAAATGGAGAACTTTTTTTAATATGCATTCCAATTCTTGGTGTTGCTATAAGTGAGGTTTTAAAATCTGAAAGACAAAAAATAACAATAGAGATAATTAAGATTTGGATAGTGGGAAGTGCTGTATGTATTTCTGTATTCTCAGCACTTGTATTTAGTGAAATTTCTACAAATACAGGAAATAGCATAGATTTTATATTTTATACTTCAATAGCTGTATTCTTATGTTCTATTTTTCTATGCATTATTGCTTTAAGTTTACAAACCAATAAACGGGAATTAAATAATGGTAAATAACATATTTATAAAGATTATTACTTCTCTTATAGTGCTTATCGCAATATTAATCGGTATATATATATTTTCAATTTGGCAAAAACAAGCTAATCAATATGCTATAAAAAAGGATATTATTACTATTTCTGAAAAAGCATATATTTGGTATAATACTAAAGACGTAACTCTAAGAGAAAAAATACCTTTTAACGAATTAACTTTTAATAAAATTAATTTTGATTCAACAAATATAAATGCTAATTATGAAATTAAAGGTATAGATGAGAATAAAATTGAAATAATAGCAATTAATAAAAAAAACAATATAAAAATAGTTGCTATAATCGATAAAAATGGAAAAATTAAGTTTCATTAAATAAAAAATTTTTAAATTTTAATTTAAAAAATATAAACGTGGTATTTTGTAAAAAACTATATTTTAATCACTTAAATATCACAACTGACTTTAGAATATTCACTCAGGCATGATGTCGGAAAACGTTCTTCCTGCTGGGCTTAATGCTGTTTTCCGACATGATGCCGTCCTTCATTTAACGAGAAATATTTTAATTGACAATCCTGCTAAATTCCAAAAGCCAAATTCCAAACCTGTCCGACTGCTGGCGGATAATTTCCAAATTTCAATTTCCAAAATTCCAAACAGCTATTGATGAAAACAGGCTGTTTGAATATTGAGCTTTGAGAATTAAATTTTATTTGTTTTTTGTAGTTTGTGGTTTGTTGTTTAAATTTCTCCATTCCTCTTTGATTAAAAAAATGAAAACCATCCCTTCCCAATAATGACATAATCCTTTAATGGGATTCGCATCAATCTGTAAGCTTCGATCATTCCGCCAAAAAGATGACGGACAGGTCCGTCAAAAAGACAGCGGATGTAACATTCGTCAATAATTTTATGATCTACTTTGGTGGATTGCTGATCGCCTGATAAGTGATTATTAAACCAAAAAAATATTGACTTTGTGATATAATTTTGTTATTTAAAGGAATTAAAGGTCGTGCAAAAAAGAAATGAAACATGAATAGAGGTACTTAACATGAAAAAATATATTTTTGTGTTTATGTTAACACTATCAATTTTCGGTGTCTCATGTTCTCAAGAAACAAAGATAAATCAAAATGTATCGGCAACAAATCAACCACAACAGACCGATGACGGCTGGCAGACGGCGAGTTTGAATGACGTTGCGATAAATTCAAAAAAACTTCAAATATTGGTGGACAAGGTTTGTGATAGCACCTATCAAAATATTCACAGCATACTCATCATAAAAGATAGCAAACTTGTTTTTGAACAATATTTTTCAGGTTACCAGTTCAAATACCAGGCTGAAGACTTTAAAGGGGAATTTACCAATTTTAATCGAAATACAATTCACAATCTGGCTTCTGTCACAAAAAGTATCACATCTATCTTATTTGGAATTGCCCTTGATCAAGGATTCATTAACAGCGTTGATGAGAAACTTTTCAAGTTCTTCCCCAAATATGCTTCATTAAATGATAGCTTGAAAAGTCAAATTACCCTTCTGCATGCCCTAACCATGACATCGGGACTGCAGTGGAATGAACAGGATGTATTCTATCGTGAAGTCGAAAATGATATCATTCAATTGTTTATTGTCCCAGATCCTGAAAAATTCATATTATCAAAGCCCGTTATTCATCAACCTGGCAGCCACTATTATTATAATGGCGGCAACACCAATTTGCTTGGCGAGGTGATTCAGGAGTGCTCAGGACTCAAGCTGGATGCATTTGCCAAAAAGTATTTATTCGAGCCGATGGGAATTAACCAATACCGATGGATTTATATCAACCCTGATATGGTCTATGCTTCTGGCGATTTGAAATTAAGACCACGAGATATGGCAAAAATTGGATATTTAATGTTAAATAAAGGCGTTTGGCAATCGAAGCAGATCGTATCATCCGAATGGATTGAAAAATCCACCACGCCGTATGTTCACTTTAACACCAGGGAGGGGTATAGCTACCAATGGTGGACAAAGCAGTATGAACTTGGCAATGTTTCCATCCCTTCATTTGCGGCAATGGGTTGGGGAGGTCAAAATATTATTGTGTTGCCAGATTTAGATGCTGTAGTTGTGTTGACCGCAGGCAATTATGCGACCAGGAGTCCCAATGATGAAATTCTTTATCGATATATCTTGCCCTCTTTAAACGAAAATATTAAGTATGATTTTGAAAAAATTAAAAATGAAGCGCCCATCCAGGAGCCTTTCAAAATCATGAAGCCTGCAAATACGCTAAATCCTTCGATTGCCAAACTTTCAGGTCATTGGTACGGCAGAGGTGATTTCAGTATTGCCGACCAACTGGTTGTTGAAAAAATTGATTCTACCACAGCATCGGTGCTCTATTCGTGGGGAAATCACCCAGCAGGATATTTTAAAAATGGCTGGGTCAGAAGGACTGCAGCAGTTGACCGTGACGGAAGAATAACATTTAAACTTGATTCGGCTACATTAACTTTTGAACTTGATAAACATGAAGATGTTTTGATTGGATATTATAAAAAAGGAGATGCATTTTCAAAATTAATTTTGGATCGTCCTTAACCTGACTTATTCTCAAACCGCAAAGACGCAAAGTTTAGAAATATAGAAGTGATAGTTCAGAATAAAATTATACATCGATTGATGCTATTTCTTTTGATCTCAGAATAATGATTAACGCAGGGGATGATCTATTACGAAAATGGTAAAAAGATTGTTTCGATAGAATGAATTATATTTTCCATATCATGAATATTGTCATGCCAATAATAGGGCTGCAAGGCGTCTAAAATATTTTGGGAAAGGATAAAAAATTTTTTAATTGATTAGTTTATATAAATTTACTATATTCAATTTGGAGTGTAACCCCATACAAATTTATATTAAGCCGATCGCAAAAAAAATTAGAAAAAACATTGAACACTACCTTCCAAATTCTATTCATCACACCTTACCATAACTGCATCATTAATCCTGCGGAAAACAAAACCAAAATATCAACCAACGAAAGGCATAAAACCATGAAAGAACCAACTAAAAACATCAGAATATTTCTCACATGCATTGCCTTAGTCTTATTTATATTCGGAATAAATAATAATGTATTCGCTCAAGAGGTACTCGGATCATCTGTCGATTTTGAATCTTCTCCATACGTAGAAATTACAGAACAGGAAACAAGTGCATCTCATACAGAGGAACGAACAGACGCCTGGAGTTTTGGAGCGTTCCCGATTATTTTCTACAGTGATGAAACCAGGCTGGCAGGCGGTGCAGGTGTACAGGCTGTGCATAAAACAGAATCTGAACAGCATTCTTCGACAATCGGATTGATAGCTTTTATTTCGACTTTATGTTAAATTTAAGTCTTGCTTTTATATAAAAATTTATTTATATTTTTTAATAAATTCTATAAAAGATAACATGAATCCCCACTAAAATTCAAATATGATACCATCAGAACATAGATATCAATTTAAAAATGCTATTCTTTCTTTAGGCTACACCGATAAAATGATTCAAGAAGATTTTTGTTTTTTAGGACGTAAGGGCAAATCAATTGCGGACATGGTTGTCTTTGGTAGCGATCGGCATTATAATTTAGAAACAGCCTGTCTTGGCATTTGTTATTCTCAATATAGAAACCTACAAATTCTTGATGATTTTAGAATGCTCGCCATACCTTATGGTATTTTAGCTGATGAAAGCAACGTAGAGATCTGGCCAATAGGCCCTCAAGGACCACAAAAGCAACAAAAACAGGATTGTTCTTATGAGCAGTTGAATAATTATTTTACCAAAAATCGGATCCATTTTTCTCCTACCTCTATTTTAAAAGCCAAAGAACAAGGGCGTCAGCTTTCTTTTGTGGATCTGGACATGGGATTGCTCTATGAATGGGGTTTTAATGCCACGAAACAGAAATTAAAATTAAATATTGAATCTGCAATTGAAAATGCTAAATCAAGATTACCAAAAACACATTTCGACAAATTAACTAAGATAACCATTAGATTATTAGCAGCTTCCATTTTACATGATAAGGATTATGTTAAAATATCATCTGGCTATAATGCCACAGAACTTTTAAAATCGGCAAGAACAATTTACCCAAATTATTTTTCTGTTGAAGATATTAAAGTCTTAAACGAAGCTATTATTGAGAAGATACTGGAGGACATACGTTCTGGTGGCTGTATTTTTACTAATCTGACAACTGAAATGTTAGATCATCTATATCAATATGCATTTGTGGATGAAGAATCAAGAAAGGAGCTTGGAATCTATGCAACTCCACGTAAGTTAGCCAGAATGATTGCGAATAATCTTCCCGTGGAGGATATCAGATTAGATGACCTGTATCTTTTAGATGGGAGCTGTGGGTCTGGTAGCTTATTGGTAGCAGGTCATAAACGTATTTATGATCTTTTACCAGTATTTAAGAGCGAAGTAGAAAAACACAACTTTCTTTCGGATCACATTTTAGGCGTTGACAAAGACAATTTCGCCGCAGAAATAGCAGGTCTCTCTTTATTACATGAAAGTTTACCTTCTGGTAATAGCTGGAAAATTTATGTCGAAGATTTCAAAGAGATAGATGGATATGCTTTTCCTGAAAGACCATCCTTAATATTAGCAAATCCACCTTATCGTGAGGTTCGTGGTGAGAGTCATATTG
>Ga0209636_10001575_pt1 | contig 23106 bp, 15 predicted proteins | sample DeeMarSWOR152_54_FD_187464 | JGI IMG/M metagenome (GOLD analysis project Ga0209636, IMG submission 187464) | Marine sediment microbial communities from White Oak River estuary, North Carolina - WOR-1-52-54 (SPAdes) (version 2) | ecosystem: Environmental > Aquatic > Marine > Intertidal zone >...
CCGGCATAGGCAGGGGTCGTCTCCGATGCCTCAGCAGAGTCGCCCGACTCGTTACTGGAGGTATCCACAGCGCTAACGACATAGTAGTAGGTTGTTTGAGGCATAACGCTCTTATCGCTATAGGCGCTGGCATTTAAGTTTGAGATTATCTGGGTGTACGGGCTGCCGGTGCTCGCAGAGCGTTTCACACTGTAGTGCGATATGTCGGACTCACCATTGTCGGCCCAATCAAGGTCAATCTGGCTAGACTTAACCGCCGTAGCCGTCAGTCCGGTGGGTGCCGAAGGTGGTGTGGAATCCGGCGCAGGAGCTGAGCCTCCGCCGGGATACTCGTGTGCTCCTATGTCGTAGGGAGTTCCCTGCGGGATGGCATTGCCATAAAAATCATTCGGTCCGGGGTCAATACCGAAAAGAGTGAGCAGGTCTAACCCATTGTCTCTGCACTGGGAGCTTGATTTTAGCTTATAGCCGGTGAGATTCGACAGGTTGTGTGGCCCTAATGCCGGATGGCTATGGACATCGACTAACTGCGGGCCAATCTCCATACCTACAGGCTGGCCGTCTAACATCTCCTGGCCTGTTGCCGTTCGCCACGCATCGAGGCTGTTATACACCGTTCCGGCCACGTCAATTACCAAAGGAGCGTTGCTCTGCCAGTAGAGGTTGCCCTGGAAGGTAATATCGCCGACGCTTGCATTGGTATAGTGAATGAGCTTTTTACCGGCTTCGGCCATAAATATGTTGTTGCGGAAATTAACGGTGTATTTGCCTCCTTTCCACTTCCAAAAAGCAATTGCTGAGGCACCCGGCTGTGCATCCGGACCGACATAGATTGTATTGTTATAAACCTCTACATTGTATGGGTCTCCGGCGACGTCGCTGTAAAAAGTGATGGCTCCCATATTATTTAATTGGCACTGGTTGGCATTGATGTTGTAGCGATATATGTAATCATGAGCGGCGCGTGAGCGTCCAAACTGCATAAGCAAATCGCCGCCGAAGTTATCGTGGGAGTAATTGTACTGTATAATCCCGTAACTGGTGCCTCCGTCGAGGTCGAATCCGCCGCCGTCTCCTCCGAGTGTCTGCCAGTTGTGAACCTCGTTGAACTGAAAAACTATGTTCTCAGTCTCCCAGCACCAGATACCGAGCGGTCCTCCGCCTTCGGCCATACACAGCTCGCCGCCGCTATACGCTAAGTTAAACTCGACTAAAGCACCATCGAGAGCTGAAAGATTAATTCCACTGCCGGAGTGGGGACCTCTGACTCCTACTCCGGTAATGTCATACATCACATTGTCGGCGATGTAGAAATCATTGTGAGACGATTGGTTCATCGGCCACTCGCTGGCCGAGCTGCAGATGCCCTCCTTGCCAATATGGTGAAGCACACAGTTGGTAATGGCCACATCCCTGAAACCGCTGTAGCCCACACCGTATATCAGTATCCCATAACCGGAGTAGTTACTGACCTCGACGTTGTCAATGCGGATATAGTCCACTCTCGCACCTGCGGTTCCGAGGTCTGCTTCCAGGCGAACGCCGACGTTCTCGCTCCATCTGTCGCCTTCGTTGCCGGGACCTACGAGAATGAGGTTGTTTATTTCAAATCCTGCATTGTCGTAAATTCCCAGACCTGTACTCGGGCTGCCTTCTACTCCCATAGTAGGATTAGACAGCGTCGCCCGGCCAGTTCCGTATGAGCTTACTGTTATTGGGCTTGTTGATGTTCCCGCCTCATTATCAAAAACGAACTGTCCGCTGAATGTCTGGCCTCCTTCAAACAGTATGGAATCACCAGCCGAGAATGCCACGGTGTTTACCTTGTCAATCGTCTTCCACGCCTGCGCTGGTGATGTGCCCGGATTGTTGTCGTTGCCGGAGGGACTGACGTAATAGGTAGTGGCCGGTGCTGTGCTGCTTAAACCAAGCAGCAAAATAAGGGTTATTAAACAAACTAATTTTTTACACATAAAAATATACCTCCTTCGAAAAATTGTTACCTAATCCTCACTTGCCCACCTCTCTTATTCACCTCCTTTCGTTTAGTGGGGGAACTAAATTCCTGCAAAATCCGTGATTTTAATATTACTTTTTATATTTATCACGCATCAAACGTGTCAATTCGTCGCCGACCATACCCAGCCATATATCTAAGTTTTCACAGTGTACGTAATTTTCACGGTGTAAAGTTTCTGGATGTGTTCAATAAGAAATGCTCCAAGCTCCGTCTTTTCTGTCATCCGACACGCCTCCTCGCAAATCTACTCTTGAAGAATTGTCCTTTTGCTTGTAACTCTTATGCTTTTATACCCCTGTTGGCGAATCATAATATATAGCCCGTTCGGACGGCAACATCAAGAAGAATTTGCCTAAATTTTGGAATTTTTTTATGGAATAGTGCAAGATACGTAGCTTCTTTATCTGCGAGTTTTAAGTATGATTGAGAGAGCATCGTTGGCCCGGACGACCGCCCAAAATCACCGCCCAATACCGCAAACAGCTTAAGAAAGCCCTGCGTGTGTTAATTTTCTTGCAAAATCACTCCATCGGATGTAAATTAAAAGGAAACTTCGATAAATTTGTTATAGTCAAGGTTGAATTTGTTCGTAATATTAAGTAGATATGTTGTCGTCTAACTTCTTTTTAAGCAAGTTCTTAGGGCGATTAGCTCAGTTGGCCAGAGCGCCTGCTTTACACGCAGGAGGCCACAGGTTCAAGTCCTGTATCGCCCAGTTCTATAAGTCTCTATTTTATAAGTCATTGCACCATTCTAAACCATCTTGATTCACCTCCAAAATTTCACCTGAGACAGCGTTCTGCGCAACTACAGATCTGCTGCAAAAATCAAGAGAACTGTTTAATAACTTATAAAAAACTGGAAGACTGTAAGAGAAAACCTTATAAATGTTATTAAGAAATGCAACTAAAAACAAAAACATTCAACGTAAACTTGTTTTACCTTCACGACAGTTTTTACAAAGATTAGTATTGCGATAAAGGCCGGCAAAGATGAGCAGATTGCTAATAGTTTCAAACAGGCTGCCAATCAGCGTTACCAAAAGAGGCAGCGAACTACGCTTTCATCTTAGCCCGGGAGGCCTTGCGACGGGCCTGGCGTCTGTGTCCAAATCGTATCAGGGGCACTGGATAGGATGGCCTGGAGTGACAATCGATAACCTGAAAGATAAAGACAAGACTGAAATCAGCAGGAAGCTAAGTGAAGAAAACTATCTTCCGATTTTTCTGTCAAGAAAACAGGTTGAGAACTACTATCAGGGCTTCTCCAACAAGACAATCTGGCCTCTTTTCCACTATTTCCCTTTGCGCACTATATATGAAAATCGCTTCTGGGAAACATACAAGCGCGTCAATCAGATATTTTGCGATGAAGTAATGAAGGTTGCAAAAAGGGGAGACTGCATCTGGATACAGGATTACCACCTGATGTTGCTTGCTCAACTTCTGCGTCAGAGACTGCCCGGCCTGGAAATTGGTTTTTTTCTTCACATACCGTTTCCATCGTACGAGCTGTTTCGCCTATTGCCCTGGCGAGCGGAAATTCTAAATGGACTGTTGGGAGCTGATTTGATAGGCTTCCACACTCACGACTACGCGCGGCATTTTTTAAGCAGTGTTTGTCGAATAGCAGGTCTTGAACATACTCTCGGCAAGCTCAGCATCGACAATCGTATTGTTAAAGTCGATGCATTTCCTCTGGGAATTGACTACGAAAAATACTCACAGGCCCCAAATCGAGCAGCCGTTCAGCAAGAGGTCAAGAAAATCCGTCAGAAAGTAGGAGATTGTAAAATAGTCATATCCATAGACCGATTAGACTACACGAAAGGGATAATTCAACGGCTGGAAGCTTTCGATTTGTTTTTGTCTAAAAATCCAGAATACAGAGGGAAAGTTACTTTAATTATGGTAGCTGTCCCCTCACGGACGCGCGTTGAGGATTATATAATGCTGCGGAACAGGCTTGAGCAGCTTGTGGGAAGAATCAACGGAGAGTATGGACTGTTTGGCTGGATGCCTGTCTGGTATCTTTACCGTTCTTTGCCTTTCGAAAAACTGATAGCACTGTATCATGCTGCCGATGTTGCTTTAGTGACACCTCTACGGGACGGAATGAACCTGATAGCGAAGGAGTTTGTCGCAGCGAAAACTGACGGCAAAGGAGTTCTGATACTCAGCGAGATGACCGGTGCGGCAAGCGAACTGGGAGAGGCCGTTATAGTCAACGCAAACAATAAAGTGGAGATAGTGGAGGCGATAAAAGAAGCGCTGGAGATGCCTATTGACGAACAGCTTGAGCGCAACAGGTCGATGCAAAGCAGACTTTCCCGCTATGATGTTTCAAAATGGGCTGGCGACTTTTTGAATGCTCTGTCCGACATTAGGGGGGCCCAGCAAGAGCTTCTCATCCGTAAACTATCTAAACCTGCAAGGGGAAAACTAATCAGCGACTTCAAAAAAAGCAAAAAACGATTGTTCTTTCTCGACTATGATGGGACACTGGTAGGCTTTAAGGGCAGGCCTGAAAAGGCGGGGCCGGACGAGGAAATTATTGGCTTGTTGCGGGACTTATCGGAGAAAAGTAAAAATGAAGTAGTAATAATAAGCGGACGGGACAAAGCAACAATAACCAAGTGGCTCAGCCGTTTAAATGTAACATTAATTGCTGAACACGGCGCCTGGATAAAGCAAAAAGCCAAAGACTGGGAATGTAGAGAACCCTTACGAGAGGACTGGAAAAACACAATCAGACCTGTTCTTGAGCTTTACGCAGATAGAACGCCTCGTTCGTCTGTTGAAGAAAAGGACTTCTCGCTGGTCTGGCACTGCCGAAGAGCAGACCCGGGGCTTGCCTATATCAGAATGCAGGAAATAAAGGGTGCTGTTCTGAACCTGACAGCAAATCTGGACGTAGGCGTATTCGAAGGCAGCAAGATACTCGAAATAAGGCACCTCGGCATAAACAAAGGCCGAACTGCGGAACTCTGGCTTGAAAAGGAAAATTGGGATTTTATACTGGCGGCAGGAGACGATTATACCGATGAAGAGATGTTTGCGATAATGCCTGAAGATGCGTATTCAATAAAAGTCGGCTCCAGTATTTCAAAGGCAAGATTCAATGTGGATACAGTAAACGAGCTTAGAGGATTACTGAAAAAATTAGCAGGAGACTGATATGTTAAGTCTTGAGGATTTTAGAACTATTGTGCCCGATAAGACATTAGCAGAGATTTACGCAAGGGCAAGAGGGCTTTATGGTAAGCATATAGTGCATGTAAACTCCACTTACCAAGGCGGCGGTGTCGCCGAGATTCTGCATTCTCTGGTGCTTTTGATGAATGATGTTGGTGTAGACACCGGCTGGCGAATTTTACACGGCAGCCCGGACTTTTTTGACGTTACCAAAAAGTTCCACAATGCCCTGCAAGGAGCAAGTTTAAATCTCTCCGAGAGAAAAAAGCAATTATACCTTCAAGTCAACGAAAGCTTTGCGAAATTTTCGCATCTCAATCACGACTGTGTAATTGTGCACGACCCTCAGCCACTTCCACTTATAAAGTTCTACAAGAAACGTCAGCCGTGGATATGGCGATGTCACATAGACTTAACCGAACCGCATAAGCACTTATGGGATTTTCTTAAAGGATTTTTACTAAAGTATGACCAGATTGTGGTCTCGAGTAAAAAATACTTCAAGGAGGACCTGCCGGTGGACCAGAGGCTAATGTTTCCTGCAATTAATCCGCTTAGCCTGAAAAACAAGGACCTTAGTGAGGGGACTATAATAAAGTATATAAAAAAGGCTGGTATCCCAATTGACAAGCCGATAATTACCCAGGTATCCAGACTCGACCCATGGAAGGACCCGGAAGGTGTTCTTGAAACGCTCGAACGGGTCAAAGAAAAAGTCGACTGCAGACTGGTTTTCTGCTACAATCTCGCCAGCGATGACCCTGAAGGTGTGCAAATCTATAACAGGGTTTACCGAAAAGCCAAGCCTTTTCACGAAAAAGGGGATGTTCTGTTTGTTCTGGGTAATAACGACATACTGGTAAATTCCATCCAGAGATTTTCGAAGGTAATAATACAAAAGTCCATAAGAGAGGGATTTTGTCTATCTGTTACCGAAGCCCTGTGGAAAGGAACACCGGTAGTAGCTTCAAATGTAGGTGGCATACCAGGCCAAATAGAAGACGGCAAAAACGGCTTTCTGCTCGAACCGGCTGATATAGAAGGCTTTACGGATAGGATTGTTCATCTGCTTAAAAATCCTGATGAGGCTAAAAGTATGGGGCTTAAAGGGCAAGAAACGGTAAAGCAAAAATTTCTCATAACCAGATTATTATCTGATTATCTGTATATGTTAAATGCCATATTAATTAAATAGCGGTGTCACTTCCCTTTGGCAAGTTGAAAACATAAGCGGTAAAATTAGAAATATTAAGGTTGCAGCCAAATTCCCCTGAAGCATTTTTTGTTCTGGTCTGTCAGGAACTTTTGAAGGCATTTTCCATCTTCAGACAATCTGCCCTGCATACATTCGGAATCATCAGCCACCTCGATGAGCAAAGTGCCATCATCACTAAGCAGCAGAAATCTGGCTGAGGCTTCAAATGTGACCAGCGCTTCAGGACAAAATTTGTCCTCACCTAAAACTATCTGTTGTATCAGCACCGGCGGGCTGTCCCTTTCTCCTGACCAGCGATACAGAACAAATCTCTGCTGCTCGTTATGTGGGCCGGCAATTATAAAATAGGCCTTATGAAAATGCGAATATTCCATACTTCTTATGCCCAGACCTTTCAAGTCCAAAAGTATGGGTTCTGCGAAAATCGGCGGCTGTTGCTTTTCTATCACCTCTCTTGGATTATTCAGGGGGATGATAAGCGTTTTTGATTGAGGTCGGGGGTTCCTGAATCCAATATAGATTGTGGTGCCGTCGGCTGAAGCACAAAGTCCTTCGATATTAAGTCCTTCTTTCTTGGGTGAGAGCTTTTTACGTTCTACTTTTGTCAGGTTTGATTCATCAAATCGAGCTGCCTTGTCTAATTCTATGCGGCGCATAATGTCAGTTTTAACCAGCGTGTGGATAAGAGTCCTGCACGGGATACCTACGGGGTTGATAGTGACATTGTCGTCCTGGACTTTAACATCTGTGGCAAAAAAGCGGTAGCGGTTCGGCCGTATCTTTCCATCTCTGTTTCTGCCATGTGAAGTTATCCAGTATATGCGTTTGCCGATAATCGTTGCTCCCTCAATGTCGGCTTCGGGGTGTTGGGGTGAAGTGCCAAGAAATTCTGTAAGGTCATAGGAGAAAACAGGAAGTGATGTTTTATTGGTTCTGTAAACTCGCAATACATTATTTTCATCATCGGCCACGACAAACATTTTCTCGCCCACTGCCACCGCGGCAGATGCGTCACTTGCGCCGCAATAAACGAGAACTTCCGGGGCTGAATCGCTACAGTCAGCACAGCTTACGGCGCTACATATCAGTAAAAAGAACACCAGTTTGCTTATAAATTTCACTTCAGAAATCCTTTCCATCTTAGATTTTCCAGATAAGCATCTCTAAAATCAGTCTCATTGTCCCATAATATCATTTTTAGGCACACAATAACAGCCCGTCACAAATAAAAATTTCTCTATTTAGCGTGCCAGAGGTATCCTGCAAGTGATTTTTCTTGAATCAGGATGTCGGATTTGCTACAATACATTAAAGTTAATTGAGAGGAAACTTACAGGGGGTGTGGGGCGGTGATGAAACCTCCATCATCCTGGGGCATCAGGCTTACATCCTTTAGCTCGGTTTGCCTCTTTTGACTTAAAAGAAATCAGCTAAATAGCAACCGCTATTGCTGATAATTAGCTTAGCTAAGGAAGCTGTTATGCACAAAGCAATAGAAAAGTATTGTCGAGGCTGGGTTCTTGTATTCCTGGTAATATCTTTATCTATCTCGACTCTGGCTTTTGGCGCCGAGCAAGATTCCATTCAAACCGGACATAAAAGTTCAGAAACATCGTGGGACCATCTGAAAATAAGAATTACATACAGTTGTATAGATACTCCTATCGAGACTGTACTAATGGATTTGGCCGAACAGGCGAAAATCGATATTGTCAAAAGCCCCAAGGTTACCGGCAAGGTTACAGTGAAAGTAACAAACGTGCCTTTGGAAGAAGCACTTAGCAATATCCTTGCAGCACATGATTATACATATATTGCCACAGAAAGTATGATTAGGGTTGTGCCGCTTTCCGAGATTGTCGTTGCAAGGGAGCAGCTTGTAACGAGAATCTATCAGATTACTTACGCAGACGCCAATGACGTAGCAACAGCTTTGCGTAATTTCGTTTCACCACAGGGCAGAATAGCCCTCAATAAAGGAACCAGCCATATAATAGTTACGGATACCGAAAGTAAAATCAAAGGTATTGACAAATTCATCGAGGAAATAGACCAGGCGACGCCGCAGGTGCTGGTTGAGGTTAGAATCTACGATATAACCACCAGTGAAGGCTTCGAATTAATCCCGGAGTGGCATGCCGGCCGAAATGCCCCCATGACTGCAGACACAATCCTCCTCCCGACAGAAACGACTACAACTGTAATAGAACCAAGTTTAACTGCATTTGCCGAGAGTAGAACCGATATAACCCAGACGGGGGATGTAACAACTACAGAGGAAACTACAACTATTTTCGACGAGGATAGAATTGATGAGAGGATTGGGATCGAACGCGGCGCCCCCACAGACTATACTGATACGAGGAATGAAGATAGCGCTACCACATATTTGGGGACTGAGACAGTCGAAACAGGTGATATTATACAGACCAGGGATGAATATAGTGGAACTATAGATAGCGGGGGAAAAGAGACTCAGAACACGTATGCAAACCCTCCTGCAATAATAACCAACCGTCGCAGGAAACCCTTTGTAGGTGGTTCGTTTGACAGCATCCGGGGTGGCACTTTGAGATTCAGTGTTCTCAACGACGCAGTTGATATAGACCTGGCACTGAGCATGCTGCACAAGGAAGTTGAAGCCAAACTTCTTGCCAACCCTCGGGTTCTCGTGCTTGATAACGAGACCGCCAATTTCGAAATCGTACGCGAAGTTCCCTACAGGGAGTTACGGCAGGTAGCGAGAGAAGACCCTATTACGTATACGGAATTTAAAGATGTCGGCGTTCGCCTTAAGGTTACCCCGCACATTGCAAGGGATGGGATGATAAGGCTGCACATTGTGCCTGAATTTGGGGTCCTGGTAAGCCAGGATGCAATAGGTGTACAGGCTGGTACTGTTCGGAATGAATTAGGCATACCAACTGCTGATAACCGAATGGTATTAGGGGTGCCGACTGTGGACACCCGCCGAGCTGATACAAAAGCGCTAATAAAAGACGGTCAGACTATCGTGATAGGCGGTCTGCGAAAAAGGGAAACTACAAAAGACATCTCCAAGGTGCCCTTGCTTGGTGATTTACCACTTGTCGGAGGCTTATTTAAGTCTGAAACCGAATCGGTAGAAATCAACGAACTGGTCATATTTATAACTACAAGGATTGTTACCGAGCCTGTGCTTTCGGCAACGGAGAAAAAACAATTTGATGCGACGGAATTTGCCAGCCCGGAGATAACAAAAATGAGGCTTGAGCTTGAGAAAGAACCAAAAACCGGTGCTGAGGAACCCAACGTAACGGAAATGCTCGATCTGCTACTACAAAAATTATAATAGCTCAGCCGTTAATCATTAATCAAATCAGGAACAACCAAAGACCTTGTAGCTGGTCCAGCTATAATCCTTTTATTCCCACCAACTCACCCGGCTTCAGTTTAAGGCCTGGAGGAATTTCTATCAGCATAGGATGCCCCCACTGAGCAATGTTGGGCATTTCCCACAAGCATTCCGGCATCCTTTCGAGGGTGGGACCGAGGTATGCTACATAAGAATTTGCAATCTGAGCCGGCTCGGTGTTTTTGATAAGTTGTACTGCCATTCCTCCTCGAACCAGACCTAACTGCTTCGGGTTGGCATAGGCGATTATTTCGCGAGGCTCTATCTCTGCTATAGTAAGTATCGTCTCACCGGCTAAAACAACCTCCCCTTCTCTTCGCACGACAAGCTCTCCGGGCCTTCGCAAGGCGATATCGCGAGGTCTGCCAAGAACCTGGATGACCATTCCATCGATTGGAGACTTTAGCGCTACCGGTTCACGTCTTACCAATACCTGCTCCATTAACCGTTCCTGGACTGCAATTGATTTACGTATAACATCGAGAGCACTGTCAACAGCAGGAGGCTGAGGTTGCCGCTGCGCAAACTCGTCTCGCCTCTGTACAGCTTGTGCTAAATCTTCCTCTGTTTGCACTAAAAGCCGCTTGTTTTCCTCAATCTTTTTCGCTAAAACATCATCCTCTGCAACTGTTCGTTGCAGTCGGTGTAGGTCGTACTGAGCGTTCGGGTCGGAAGTATTCTGCAGGATAAAAATTTTATTATCTGAGTTTAAATTGTTCAGTTGCATATACAGCATGCGATCCGTCTCAATCATTGTTTTCAGTTCAAGCACGCGCAATCGTGTGTTTTCAACGTCCACTTCAAACCGACGTTTAGCTTCGATCATATCACTTTGCTGATTGGCTGCCTCAGCCGTTAATTGGGACTGCGTTGCCGACAATTCTGCCTGAAGCTGTTGTATTTGAGCGGAAATAGTAGCCATCTCGGCTTCGAGATTTTCGTTTTCGAGCACTGTATCAATTACAGCCACTACGTCACCTTTCTTGACTTCTTGAAATAACTCAAGAGGAACACTTTTTAACCGGCCTGTGCATGTAGCCGCTACCTGACGCACCTGGCCCTGGGCCATGCCTAAAATCTCAAATCGCTGTGAGCGATGATAAAACAACACAGAAACACCCATTGCTGCTGCCAGCCATACCAGGAAAGGCAAAATGTGTGGTCGCAAACGACCCGATGGATAATTTCTTCTTTTCATACCCAGCTTAAACCTCCAGTAACTGCTCCTGCATTGTCAGATTGATATTGCCGATACCCTCGACTTTTTCCAGTTCCGACAACATCTGTTCATTTTGTTTAGCGTTTCGTATCATCAACTGGTAGGCATATTCGACTCCGGAACTGCCGAAGCCGCTATCCTGCGCAGATATAAGCGTGAAGTTGCCACAGAAGCGTTTTAGAATGGCAGTGATTGGATGCTTTGGGCCAATATGGCTCGGGAGACTGAAACGCAAAAAACCATTATGTGGCTGATGCGTGCCAAAACCAGTCAGATACAGGTATAACGCTATCAAACTCAAGATAACTGTGCCGACAACTGCAATCGCATATCGCTGGGAGCCCGCTGCCATGCCTACTACCAACGAACAAAATATAAAGACTATATCCCGGGTATCTTTAACAACGTTACGGAAACGTATAAGCGCTAAAGCGCCCATCAATCCAAAAGCACGGATAATATTGTCGCCTATAACGGCCATCACCATAGCAACCACAATAGTTACCAGAACCAGCGATTGCACATATGTCCTTGAATATGAAAGACCTGTATGAGTGAAATAATAAATCCAGGCTATCACCTGACCTAAAACAAAGGCTAACAATAAAGAAAGCAACACGTTCTCAGGTGTAAATGTTCCACCTGATAGTGGTGTTCCCTCTAAAATTTCCCAAATTCGGTTCCAGCTCATAGGTAATTCCCCATCATTATCGCCTCAGGTCCACAAAACCTTAACGAACAAGCCTTCTTTATAGAGGCGGCATATTTCGACATAGAGCGCTGTTGCAGGTCGAAATACCTGACCATTCGACTCAGCCACGCAGGATAACGTCCTGTGAACTTAATTTCCAAAATCACGTTGTTTAAGGTTATGTTATGCTGCTGCCAGCCCTGCCCACCAAACAACACATCAGGCTGCCTGCTAATCTTATAAGCAAGCTGCCGGTCGAAGGTCACACGGACTCTGTTCTCCATATTTCCTTCATACGCCCGCCGCAGGTAACGAATTAGCACCACAGGCTTAGCGTCAACACTTTTCATATACAATTGGAACTGTCTAATTGCATCGACCTCAGTTCTATGATTTTGCAGCGGGGTGACATATTGTCCCGAAAGTAAAGTCGGCACATCCTTGCTGCTAACGCGGGCCCGGCTTTTGATAATAACAATGTTCGCCCGGCGTTTTATCTCGAAAAAGCGGGGATACTCAGGGTCATCGACATAACTGCGGATACGCAGCTTAAAGCGTTTTAGAATCCCTCGCAGACTCTCTATGCAGAGCTGCAAATTATCTGAGTCAAGATAAAGGCTGACAATCGGATAGTAGCCGCTCGGTTGTAATTTACTGTAACGGTCCAAGCTCAAGTATGGCTCAACAAACTTCGCAATCGCCGCTGCTTTTGACTCGCTGATGACATACTTCATCTCATACCGACACAGGAGAGTGCGATCAACCTGCGTATCCTGCAAAATAGCTTCTGCCATCATACACCTGACTATATTGTAATCATCCGCAAAATGCTCTGTTAAGATAGCTTCTCACTGCAACACCTAACGTAGAACATTCAAGAGGGAATTCAGAACTTTGATATTTCTATTAAACCAAAAGCTCCTTTTCCCCGACACTGAGCGGCAAAGCTGGAGATAACCCCCAAAGCTTTCTCACCGCTCCTCTCATAAGCTTAATTATAATAATAGCTTACCAAATTAACCGCTATAAAGTCAAGAAAATTATTATTTGCACCGGACTATTTTGGGCTAAAGCAGCGAAAAAATTGTCTTTTTACGTCCGTATAATGCCTTTCCCTGAGCCATCCGGCAAAACCTGCGACGCCTCTAACTTGACTTTATGATTGTAACCTATATTATCCTGGCGTCAAGACGCTGTGGCTGTAGGCTTATTTTCTGCGAAGCTTGCGGAGAATATCCCAATATGCGCCACGAGCACCTTCCTCGATTGCCTTCACAAGTTGTGTATTATCATTGTAGTTATGATTGGTGGACAGGCTGCTTTCAGCGGCTTCCGATGTTGCTTCCTGCATCGGACCAAAGAATCTTTCATCACAGGCAATCAAATCCTGGACGAGTTTGGCTGGTTGCTCGCCTAAAGCTTCTGATACATAGAAAGTCGGCTTAAAGAAATCTACGGAACCGGGATATCTTCTTTGGATGTTAGGATTTGTCTCCAAGGGGCCTTCGGCTGCCACAATCCGTGCCATTTCGGTATCGGGGTAAATTCTGATGCCGAGCGGCGCCCCTGCACAATCAGGGTCAATTTGCTTAATAAAGTTGATTGTCTCAGCAACCGTTTCAGGTGTTTCACCGGGTCCACCCAACAGCAGGTCAATCATAACTTTTATACCATTAGCGCGGCACAGACGCACCGCCGAGGTAAGGTCTTCCTTAAGATGCGGTTGATGGTAGGTTCTCAGCATCGAAGGGCAGGCCGAATCGCCCGTGAAGTCGATACCAGCACAACCAGCTTTGCTCATAGCCTCAGCAAGCTCAGCATCAAAAGGCAACACAGCCATATACGTATACCAGTGTAGTCGTTTTCCAAGTAAACGACGATTGAACTCTTCACAGACTGCATAGCCGTGATTTCGCGGGATATTGAACTCAGAATCACACAGATGCAATACGTCTATTCCTTTTGCCAGCAATGCTTCGGCTTCGTCGGCTACTTCTGATGGCTCTCGCAATCTGACTTTCACCCCCTTTGCCAGAGAATCGGCACAGTATATGCACCGGCGGCTGCACCCTCGCTTAGTCTCAAGACCACACTGGCCGCCCTGTTTGAAATAAGCGAGATTGTCAATTGAGTCACGTCTGGTAGGTAAAGAAAGCAGTTCAGGCCAGGCCGGTCTATTACTGTGAACCTCTCCATCCCTGCGCCAAATCAGGCCATCTATTCGCTCAAAACGCCTCGAACTGCGCATTTCATTAAGAAGTGAAACTATCGCCTGCTCACCGTCGCCACGAATCCCGAAGTCAGTAGCGGTATATTCGACAATTCGTTCTGCAAATATGGAAAAACCGACGCCTCCAAGCACAATTGGGGCATCGGTCATACTTCGTATTTTACCTATGGTATCAGTGAGGTCTGGAACGAACCACTCGGCACTCGGCCAGAAAGAATCGTCCAGGTTGCGAAACGAAATGCCTACGAGTTGCGGGCTGTGAGCAGCAAAATAGTTTTGCAATGTCTCTTCCGGGTCGTCAGACAGACATAAATCGATTATCTCAACTTCAATACCGGCGACTTTTGCATTTTCAGCGATATAATCCAACCCAATCGGCGAAACAGCAGGAACCATCTTATTTGTATTGATAAGAGTTAACATGTTTATTTTGTTGGACAACGCCGGTTATTACGTTTTAGCGAAGCTATCTGTTGCGTTTCTTTTTACGGCCAGCTAAGTGACTTAAAAGTATGCCCAGCTCAAACAGCAGATACAACGGCACCGCCAGCGTTATCTGAGAAATTACATCGGGCGGTGTAGCTACCGCTGCTACCACAAAAATGCCGAGGAGGACAAACTTCCTTGACCTCCGCAGGAGGTGGAGCGAAACCAGACCCGTTCTATTTAGAAAGAAGATAGCAACAGGGGTTTGAAAAGCGATGCCGAAGACCAGCATAAGAACAGTTACAAAAGATACATATCTCTGGAACGTCCAGTTTGGCGCAACGTTAATCAATTCACCAAACTTCAGGAAAAAGCCAAGGGTAATCGGTGCTACCACAAAGATAAAAAACAGAGCTCCTGTGAGAAACAAAAAAGTGCAAAAAGGCACAGCGAGGTGGACATATCGTTTTTCATGTGGATAAAGACCGGCGGAGACAAACATCCAAATCTGATAAAAAACCCACGGTGATGAGAGAATCAAACCTGAAATCAGAGATATTTTCATATATCCGATAAAGGCATCAGCCGGCGCAAGGGCACTTAGAGGATGGTCGGGCATCAAATTGTTATATGGCCTTTGTATAAAGGAGATTATCTGTGGGCCGAAGAAGAAGCAAATGATTGTGCCAATGACAATTCCTGCCAGGGCAAGAAGCAGCCGCAAGCGTAATTCCTCAAGGTGGTTGCCCAGACTCATAGTGGAGTTAAACAGGTCGTTTTCCTTCTTGGTATTGCCCATTTCAATCGATAATGTCGAATCTGAAAAGCGTTAAGTCAAGCGACTTAGTCTTTGTTGTCAAACTCATCCAGCCCGGCAGCATCCTTGGCCTCTTTTGCTACCTCGTCCTTAACCTTTCGGACTTCATCTATCACTTCGTCTTTTGTTTCATTGGCTTCACGAATGCCTTTTTTGAATGCGGTAAGGCTTTTGCCGAGGCTGCGGGCAACTTCGGGCAGTTTCTTGCCGAATATCAACAACGCAATGACTAATATAACTATCCACTCCCACCCGCCGGGCATGCCCCAAGCCAAGATATATTCCATACTTTCGGTCATTTCAATCTCCTTTTTTTACCAGAGTATTATAACACAAACCAGGCTATATCGTCAATCATTAACAATGCATTAAAATTCCACATCTGCAACTTAAAGTCAACATACTTTATTATCAGTCGTTAACTAATTACTGACCTATCTTTATGTCAACAATCTTTATATCTCGGTCTCGGTCCTTGGCAATTGTAAGTGTTTTACCATCTTTGTCTATGGCAATGCTCTGCCCGCCGTATACTTGTCCTTTCCATGGGCCTTTTGTTATTTCGCCGACAAGATTGGTCGCGACCACTGCTGTTCTGGTTCTCTTAGCTGTGTTCCTGACGACCTTTTCCAACTCTTTACCATGGTCGGGCCATTTTTCCTCAGGTGCCGCCCATCCATACGGGACCAGCAGCAAATCGGGGTTCAGGGCTGTCATTCGATTTAATATCTCATCTTCAAAAGTATCTGCGCATATTAACAGGCCAATTTTACCAAATTCAGTTTCCACCACATTAACTTCTTTGCCCGGGGTATACGGTGGAGTCATCAGTTCCGTCAATATGTTTATCTTGCGGTGCTTGAGAAGAATTCGGCCTTTGTCGTCAATCAAAAGAACTGAGTCATATAGGTTTGTTCCGGTTTTTTCTGCCAGACCGGCGCAAAGATAGGTTTCATATTTTTTAGCCAGTTCACAAAGACGCTGCGAATCTTTACCCGGGATTGGATATGCCCTTTCGTGTGCATCAGAGTTTAACCAGCCGAGTATAATGGCTTCCGGAAAACAGATAATATCAGCTCCAGCATCTTTGGCCTGGCGAATCGCATTTTCAATTCGGACAAAATTTCCAGAACGGTCACCATCAAGTGAAAATATCTGACACATTGCAATTCGTATAGTCCTCATTTGCGCCGGAACCTCCTTTGTAAACAAAAGTAAGGCCAATAATGCCAGAAAAACGCTACAAAAAATAGTTTTTACTTTTAGATTACTGCTGCGAATCATCTGAAACTTTTCCATAATTTTAGTTGAAAGTATTGGCTTCTATCATACCCATTTTACATTCTTTAGTGCCTTCGTTTTTTCGGTGAGATTAAAAATACTTCGAGCGTTTCCATTCATTATCGGGTCAATTAGTTCTAATCCTTCATCCAAGCTCAGCCATCCTTCTTCTACTAATTCCGACAAAGCTAAAGCTATTCCTCGTCTGGCTAATGTAGCGTGGCCTAAAACCGGCTCCACAGGACTATAATCGCCCCCGAAAGTCAAAACCTTGTTCGCAGGAGCAGTTACAAGGAATTTTTTCAAAAAGTCTTTGGACGCAACCGGATTGATGAGCCACGCCCAGCACATATCGATATAGGCATTAGTATAGTGTTTGGCAATCGAAATCATCTCCTCATAGTATGGATAGCAGATGTGCATAAAAACAAATCTTGTTTCCGGTGACAAACGGCATAAATCTGTCGCCGCCCCTGGATTTTGAACGAGGCGAGACAAAGGCATTCTCGGTTTCAGCTCGCCCCATATTGCATAATAGCCGGTGTGCAATTTAACTGGAAGATTGCACGCAGTTGCTTTGTCAACCGCATACCAGAATAAATGGTCCTCAAGCGATTTTTGCTCCTTGTCGGTTAAGGATTGTCCGTCAAGTTTTTTCTTAAAGATTGTTTCAACCTTCTCTGCCGGCACCTTCTCGTAATCAATATTTCGGTCGTATGCATTTTGCGACTTAACTGCCACGGCATATTTGCTGTAGTTATCGAACCACCAATCTATTACCTTATGCCAGTCAGCTAACGACCCGACTTTAATCCCTGGGCGTTTGCTGAGTTCAAAATTTGGCCCTGCGAGCATCCCCACAATACCTATATCCTGCATCAGAAGCGTTGGCATATTCGATTCCCTGAAACCATCGCCGCTATTGACCTGGCAGGATTCGATATTCGCTAAATCGCATAAAATCCGTTTGTAAAACCCGGGATGACGGATTTTTTCGTAGCCGCTCTGCACTTTCCCCACTGTTTTTGCGGACAGTTCCTCAACACCGTATAATTCTTTAATCGCAATACAAACCGCCTGCCCATAGCCGGTATTCTTGATGTATGGCCAAACCGGCTCAAGAAAAGACCACTTCTTCAAAGGGTTAACCTTTGGTGAAAAAAAGCTCTTCCAGTCTTTCTCCGACATCCCCGCGGAACGCATATCTGAGCATAAATAATGGCTGAAAATTATTGTCCAGTCATCGCTTTTTCCACCGTAGCTGTAGTAGCTTCCTCCGAATCGTTCACTCTCATCAGGCAGGTGTTCATGAGTATCGATAAACGTAGTTTGAAAAACCTTCTTAAATATTTTCTTTCGAGTATCACTTGAATCAGAAGTCAAGTCGGAGCCTGTGAATGTTTCTTCCTTACCGCTGGCTTTTTTTGACCCCAGAAATGCAAGAGCGCCGATTGCTCCAATACCTTTGAGAGAGGCTCTTCTCGAAATTAAACTTTTGTTCTTTTTACTTTTCTTCATATCGTATCTTCCGTTAATTCGTTTTTTCCCGGCCAATGCTTGCGGGAATTAGCCACATAGGCTTGCCGGTTTCACAAATCCGGTATTGACAAAAACGTCAGCAACAACTATAATCCATTTGAGCTGTAGGGTCAAGTAAACCCTGTCAGAAATCCTGCTACTGGGCTTCTAATGGGGTAAATCGTAGTTATTGGAGTTGGTCGTGGCTTCTATCCAACGCCGAGCACAACGTCTCGAATCTGCTATAAGCATCTGCCTGTTAGCAATTCTTTCGCTCATCGCCATTGGAATATTCATAAAGCAATCCGGTTATAATATGAGCCGATTCGGCATAAAGGCGACAACATCAGCGATATCATTGCAAATGCTCGAAGCAGATGAAGAAGAAATAACTTTAAGCTCTCTTGTTCCTGCCGGCTTTAATACACTTTCGAAAACCGAAGTTTATGAACCTGAAAATCTGTATGAAAAAATTAACGGCAAGGCCCCTTTTTACGTCGAATCAGGCTTTGAAGAATTATCTACTCAGCGGTTTGTAAGTAGCGACGTAGATAGTCTTTGGATGGAGCTTTTTGTTTATGATATGGGTAATGTCAGAAACGCATTTTCCGTTTATAGCACCCAAAGAAGGGCGGAAGGTGAGCCTTTTGCTCCTATGCGATTTGCATACAAAACCGGCAACGCCCTGTATTTTGTGCACGGCAAATACTATATTGAGCTGGTCGGGTCCTCGGAATCGAGTGAATTGCTTAGGGCAATGGCGGAAGTTGTGAGGAAGATTCGCGCAAATTTAGCAATCGACTATGATACCAATATTGATGAATTGGTATTGTTCCCTGAAGAAAACCTGATTGGAGAGAGCATCAAACTCTATCTGACAAATGCCTTTGGCTTTGAAAAATTAACCGATACTTTTTCCGCCCAATACAAGCTCGACAGCGAAACTATCACTGCATTTCTTAGTAGACGCACAGACCAGCAGAACGCTCAATTGATTGCTAAAAGCTATTATAACTTTTTGATTGATAACGGCGGCACAGCCAAGCCGGCACTCAAAAAAAGCTTTGAAGGTAAAGTTATAGATTTCTACGGCTCAACGGAAATCATCTTTGCAACTGGGACATTTGTTGCCGGAATCCACGAAGCAGAAAACCAGCAGGTCGCAGAAAAATTGGCAGAAATGCTTTTTAACAAACTCAGCGATACATCAGCCGAATAAATAATGATTGAACAGAACGATAAAAAATTAGACCGACGAGAATTTCTCTTCAGGGCCGGTAAAGCAGGCGTTTCCATCGCCGCGGCAGGAACTGTTTCGTATCTGCTTTATGACAGTAAAGGTCCCGGAGCCGGCACCAAAGAGGAAGAGCTTGTAACACTACCGGATTTTTCTGTGTCCCATCAAGCCGGAAAAACAATGAGCATAGTAAAAGGACCGGACAGAACAAAAACCGTTGACAAGGCGATAGAGCTGCTCGGCGGCATAGAAAGATTCGTCAAGCCCGGTGAAACGGTTGCGATAAAACCAAATGTTGCCTTTGCATCACCGCCAATGCTGGGGGCCACGGCTCGGCCTGAGCTGGTGGCCGAAGTTGTCCGGCTCTGTTATACCGCGGGCAAAGCAAAAAAGGTTATTGTTACCGACAATCCCATTAACGACCCTGCAAGCTGCTTTACGTTAAGCGGCGTAGGCAAAGCAGCGAGCCAGGCCGGTGCTGATGTGGTAATGCCGAGGGATAATCTTTTCAGACATACAACGTTGGCCGGCGGCCGACTCATTAAGAATTGGCCTATCTTTTACGAGCCATTCAAAAACATAGACAAACTTATTGGCATCGCTCCGGTTAAACACCATCACAGAGCGGGTGCCTCAATGGCAATGAAAAACTTCTATGGACTTTTAGGCGGACGACGCAACATCTTCCACCAGGATATTAATACCATTATCGCCGAGCTGGCTATGATGGTAAGGCCGACACTGGTCATACTCGACGGCACTGAAGTTATGATGACCAACGGCCCGACAGGCGGCTCGATTTCAGATTTGAAGCGGACAAATACCCTGATTGCAAGTTGTGATTGCGTAGCAGCCGACTCCTTCGGCTGCGGCCTTCTGGGTCTGGCGGTCTCGGATTTGCCTTACCTTGCAAAGGCAGAAAAAGCCGGCGCCGGAACCACCGATTATGAATCCCTAAAACCAATATCTACTACAGTAAGCTAAAAATCGGTTATCGATTTATGAGAATTGTGCAGACAAGAAGAATAAGTCAGGCTTTCTTTTTCATATTATTTGTCTGGTTCTGCATAGTCAGCACAGTAGGCGAGGAATTCTGGCAGCTTAGGGACTGGCCGGTCAACTGGTTTCTGCAGCTCGACCCGCTGGTCGCAATCGGCACGATACTGACCACACACACACTTTACTTGCCTCTTTTATGGGCGCTGGCTACAGTTGTATTGACAATAATATTCGGGCGATTCTTCTGTAGTTGGGTCTGTCCTTTCGGCTCTCTGCATCACTTCATCGGCTTTCTCGGCAACCGAAAAAAGAAGACAGCAGAAAAAATCCAGCTCAATAAATACCGAAAGGCTCAGTGCATTAAATACTTCGTTCTGATAGTGTTTCTGTTTATGGCGGCTTTTCCATCGGTTGCCGCCACCTTACAAACCGGTCTGCTTGACCCTATACCGCTGATAACCCGTTCATTTAACTTGGTGTTATTACCTATAGTCGATGGCTCTATTAACCTTGTCTCAGTGAGCAGCAGGTTCTATGTGGGTGCGTGGCTTGTCTTTGGGATATTTTTGACAGCGGTTCTGCTTAATTTGGTCATTCCACGGTTTTACTGTAGATTCATCTGTCCGCTGGGTGCGCTGTTTGGCATTGTCGGAAGATTTGCTATCTGGCGAATCGGCAAGAACCAAAGCGAATGTATCAATTGTAAATTGTGCGAAAAATCCTGCGAAGGCGGCTGTGAGCCGGCAGGCAATATAAGAATAAGCGAATGCGTTCTCTGCTTTAACTGCCGGCAGGAATGCAAGGACGAAATAATAAGTTACCAAACCCAGCCGTCACTTTCAGGAGAATTAACAAATCCGGACATCTCACGCAGGGGTTTTGTCCTTTCTCTTGCCGGCGGCGTATTCGCGGTGCCGGCGGTCAGGCTGAGCAATAAATTAGGCAGCAATTGGTATCACCGAGTTATCCGCCCCCCCGGCGCATTGGAAGAAGAGCAATTCCTAAAAAGATGTGTCAAGTGCGGACAATGTATGCGGATATGTCCTACAAACGTTATTCAGCCCGGCGGCATCGAAGGCGGACTGGAGAATCTCTGGACGCCGGTGTTGAACAACCGGATTGGTTCAAGCGGCTGCCAGTTAAACTGTACAGCCTGTGGTCAGGTCTGCCCGACGTCAGCTATCAGGCCGATTACTCTCTCGGAAAAACTCGGCCTTGAAGAGTTCGCCAAGGCAGGCCCAATTAAATTAGGCACCGCTTTTGTTGACCGCAACAGATGCCTGCCGTGGGCGATGGATAAGCCCTGTATCGTTTGTGAGGAGAACTGTCCGGTAAGCCCAAAGGCAATTTACACACAAGAGTGTTTCAACACTATAAGAGATGGAGTTTTGACGGTAAAAAAAGTATCGGGCAATATAATAGAAACTGTCGAAGAAATTGTGCCCGGAAGGTTTGCTACCGGCGATTATTATTGTGTTATTGAGAGTAATGAACTCAGAAAAATCTCAGCAAACACCGAAAACACCATTATGATTCTATCTGATAGTCAATTCGAAAAAAAACCTGCGCCGGGCAGTAAAATCGAAATTCAGGTTCGGCTGCAAAGACCTTACATTGATATTGAAAAATGTATCGGCTGCGGAGTTTGTGAACACGAATGCCCCGTAAGCGGTAGAAAAGCTATAAGGGTCTCAGCAGAAGGCGAGACAAGAAGTTTTGACAGAAGGTTATTACTTAAACGTTGATAATATCTGGAGGTTAATATGATGGAAGAAAAATACAAAAAAATAAATAGAAGAAATTTCCTGAAAACAGTAGGTGCTGCAGGATTAGGCTCCGTTTTTGCCTCAGCCCGGATAAAAGCTGATACAAATGAGCCGAATGTCCCGGATAAAACACAAGAGACTGTCTTTCCACAGGTGCCGAAACGAAAACTTGGCAAAACAGGCGTCGAGGTGCCCTGTCTTTCTCTGGGAGGAACAGTCAACCTTCTTGAGAACCAAATTATGCTAAGAAAAGCACTCGACTGGGGCGTTACTTACTGGGATACTTCCGACAGCTATGAAGGAGGAAACAGCGAGCTTGGTATAGGTGAGTATCTGTCGAAAAATCCTGATATGCGGGAAAAACTGTTTATTGTAACCAAGGCTTATGGCACAAAAACCATAGAAGATGCAGAAGAGCATCTCCAGACCTCTTTGCGAAAAATGAATACCAGATACATTGATTTGTATTTTATTATGGACCGTGAAAAGAGTGAGCACGGCTTATCAGACCCTTCCCAGTTAACGGATAGGTTAAAGCGATGGGTCGAGCTGAAAAAGAAGTGGAAGCAGATTCGGTTTTTCGGTTTCAGCACCCACAAGAATATGGCCCAATGCCTCCAAGCCGCCGCAAAGCTCGACTGGATTGATGCGATAATGACAGCATATAACTTTCGCCTGATGCAGGATGCTCAAATGCAGGCCGCTGTCGAGGCCTGCTATAAGACGGGTATCGGCTTGGTTGCTATGAAGACCCAGGCATTCGGCCAGAAGCTCGAAACCGATGAGGACAGGAAACTTCTCGAACACTTCCTAAAGCGTGGTTTCACCGAGGCACAGGCAAAGATAAAGGCGGTATTGGAAGATAAAAGAATCAGCTCGGTCTGCTCAAGAATGGGAAATGTCGCCACCCTGACTGAAAATGTTGCAGCAGCGCTCGATAAAACAACACTTACCAGGAAAGATATGGATGTCTTCAGGAATTATGCTCAGGCGACCTGCAGCGGCTATTGTGCCGGCTGCGCCAACATCTGCGGTTCGGCTCTGCCAGATACGCCCTATGTCAGTGACATTATGCGGTATTTGATGTATTATAACAGT
>Ga0209636_10001576_pt1 | contig 23104 bp, 24 predicted proteins | sample DeeMarSWOR152_54_FD_187464 | JGI IMG/M metagenome (GOLD analysis project Ga0209636, IMG submission 187464) | Marine sediment microbial communities from White Oak River estuary, North Carolina - WOR-1-52-54 (SPAdes) (version 2) | ecosystem: Environmental > Aquatic > Marine > Intertidal zone >...
CCCGCCTATATAAAAACTGTGTTTCGTATCTATACGAAATCTACAGGTCTGTTATAGAGGAGATGAAAGAGAACCTTCCTGTTTTTTACATAATACCCTCCCTAATTATTTTTTTTATGCCGCCATCCGATAAGTTGTTCGTCGATAATCTGGACTATTTCTGGCTCGGCATCCTAGGATTCTATTTCATCAAAGAGAAGAAAAGCAGGGATATTCTATTCTGTTTCTTCCTCTCTTTTTTTATAATCCTCTGGGGGCTGGATAGATCAGATCACATGATAATCCCCCTCTACCCATTATTCTGTATCGGTCTAGCCTTTTTCCTTGATTTGATCTATGGCATATCCCTGGGGTATTTCAGAGAGAAACTCTGGGGAATTAATCTTAATGTTACAGCACTTACCGTGTTATTGGTCTTCTATCCGCTCGGAGTATTTGTTTATTATGATACTGCAGCCTTTGTAAACGGTGAGTTCCTATCCATAGAGGATATAGATGCCAGATATAAGGTTGCTGATTTTGTGAATGAAAGGGTTGTGGGTGATGATGTGGTGTTGACGGACAGCCATCTTTCGCGGATGATCAACTCCAAGACATCGGTTCTAATCCAGGCAGCAGCGTTCAAAGAAGAATCCATAGCCTACATGCCCTCGGATTTAAGCAAAGATAGATTCTTATTCAACTGCTCCCATAGAAACGCTAAATTCATCGTAATGGTAAACGGAACCAGAGAATGGGCCATGAATCACACAGCCTTAGTTAAGATAATGAACGAAATCCAGAACTGGTCAACTAACGAAATTAACAACTATCTGATCTATAGGAATCCCCACATAGATTAGAAGAGATAGCCGCTATAAAATGTTAACCACGTCCAAAAAGCCAAGAATAACAAAAGTACAATAAAGGCGATTACATCCTTTTTAGTGATCTCCTCCCTAGATTTGAAACTTGGAAATTCCATTTTTGTACATTTAAGCAATAGAAACCAATACATTTATATAGATGTTTTTATATAAGAATATACAATATTAATTAAATAAAAATACGAGGTGAAAAGTATGAAATTGGATAAGAGATTCCAAATATTAGCAATTTTGGGATTTGTCTTGATAATGATGGGAACGGCAGTTGCACAGACGACAGTGATATCGTTAATTACTGCGCTGATATGCAGATTGATTATTGTTTTATGGGGTATAGCAGCATCGGTTGCTACTATTGTGATAGTAATAGCGGGTGTAAAGTGGATCGGGTCTGCAGAGGATGCCGGTGCAAGAGCTCAGGCAAAAGCTACGATAGTGCACGCGATTATAGGTATAGTCATAGTGATAATAGCCTTATCGATAGTTAACTGGGCAATAGCTGGTGCTGGACCGTTAGCAACGTTGACATTTAATTGTGCAGCATAATAGTAAAATCTAGTTTTAATTTTTTTTATTTTTTAAGTATGCATTTGGAATAGCTTGTATAGAATGAAGTCGCTAATTTGCAGAAGAGTTAGAAGTCTTTGCCTAGTATCCATATTCCTCATTCTACTATTAATAATAAGTATAGATATAACATCAGCCGCGGTAGCTGTTACATCTGTAATATATCCCATAAACTGTATCCTCTGCAGGATATTGACGATTTTGTGGGGAGTAACGGCAGCAATCACAACCTTTGTTATAGTATTAGCTGGTATAAAGTGGATGGGGTCAATGGAGGACCCCACTATGCGTGCTCAGGCTAAAACTACAATAATTCACGCAATAGTAGGTCTGATAATCGTTACAATAGCTATACAGGTTGTTGGATGGGCGGTTCAAAATACCGTTGCTGGCACTTATTTCGATCCTGCTGACTGGATGCCGGCATCCGATTGTGCTAGATTCTGTACCTAAGGGTATCTAAAATTTACTGAACTTTGACGGTATTTATAGTTTATATAGTGCTTTGGCACTATAAATTATTGTGGTTGGCTTCATTGGAGGTGAAACCGATGTTGCCTATTGTTGAAACTCCTCCGCATGTAGTGGAGTCTGCCAAGTGTTTTGATGATGTTTTTAGTTTTCATCAGGGCAAGCATTTTGAGAGGTATCTGACTGGTTTGATGACTGATTCAAACGTTACTGTTGCTCATATGGCTGAACGGTTTGTTGAGGGGGTTAGTCAACGGGGTTTAAACCGATTTCTTACGGAATATGAATGGGATGCTGAAGAGTTGAACCTCCGCCGGATTAAGCTTCTTCAGGATGATCCCGAGATGCGTTGGCACAATAAAGGTGTTGTGCTGATCGATGACTCGCTGATAGAGAAAACAGGTAAACTTATCCCGGGAGCCGGTAGATTATACGACCACAACAGCAACTCTTTTGTGCATGCTCAAAACATTGTTACGAGCCATTATGCGGATTGGCGTAAACACTATCCACTTCATTTCCGTCAGTACTTCAAAGAGGATAGTAAAGAAGCCATAAAACACGGCTTCAAGACCAAAATAATGCTGGCAATGGAGTTGGTGGATGAAGCTGAAGAACTTGAGATACCTGCCGAGACCTATGTTTTAGACAGCTGGTTTCTGTGTCGAGAGTTGGCAGACCACATAGAATCCTACGAGAAAAACTGGGTTATGGCCGCTAAAAGCAATCTACAAATCTGGGATAAAGACCAGTGGATCAGCCTGAGCGAGTATGCTAAAAAAACACCGAAGGATATATACCGTAGAGCCTATGCAGGCAGAAACCCCTACTGGGTGCACACTCGCACAGTCAAACTCAAAAGCCTGAACAGAAAAGTGAAACTTGCAATAAGCTATGATAATCCAGAGCTAGAGGGCGACCCCAAATTCATAGTCTCCAACGTCAGACACTTTGACCGCAATCGCATACTACGATACTACTACCTCAGACATTTGATAGAAACCTTTTACCGCGACGCTAAACAACACCTGGGCTTAGAAGGTTGTCAGCTGAGAAAATTAGAAGGCATACACCGCCACTGGACACTGGTTTTCACAGCGTACAGCATCCTAAAGCAGGGTGTGGTTAGAAGCAACCTGTGTAAATGGTTAAAAACCAAACTACAGACAATAGGAGACGGATGCAGATACCTAACACAACAAATATTGGAAAAACTTGTAATGCTGGTCCACAAACTGGCACTACAACAACAAACACCCTCACAGATACTACAGGTGCTAATCATGTGACACTATATAAACCGTCAAAGCTTAGTAGATTTTTATTCATGAAATGGGTATTATTATTGTATTCTAGAAAAATGAAATACTCTGTTGCTTTGTCTGGCTCCTATCATGGAAGGAATATGGAGGATTTATTTAAGAAATTATCTATGGATGGGATTCTGCAGATGTCTTTAGTTGGTAGGGAAATAACTTTACAGGTCAGGAGCGAGAACCTCGAAGGGGTTAAGGAACATCTGAGTAGACTCGGTATAAGCAATATAACGGTCCTCGAGTGGAAGAAATCGGGAATGACATTATCCGATTCCGGATGTGGCATAGACGATAATAAGATTTTGAAGGTCTCATTAATTCCATCGGTAAAGGGCGAGGGAATTCGTCAGTTAGCAATTCTATGTGAATTCGAGATCGATAAGGAGATTATGGAAGATATCAGCCTGAAGATAGAGGAGCTACTCGAGGATGCCGGTGTGACAGACGCCCTCTATACAGTGTACATAGTAGAAAAGGCAGATAAGGATAGATATATAGCATCCGTTGCAGTGGCAACCCTGAATGCAATATTCGACTCCGGCGGCATCGTTAATATAGATTAATAACTGCTATTATTCTACATGCACCCTCTTCAGGTCTATGTCACCGCCAAGCTGGTTTATAAAAAGCCTCGTTGATCTTTCAATATCTTTAGATTGGGTGATAAATCTGCCGACGATGACGATGTCCACACCCTCCTTTAAAGCCAATGGAACCGTTTCCGGTTCGATTCCTCCGGCGACTGCAACATAAAGATCGGGAAATTCCTTCTTTATAGCCCTTATCAGACCAAATCTGTGCTTCTCCTTCTTTTCCGAGTCAATGGCCCTGTGCAGAATTGCAATATGGGGCAATTCCTTTAAAGATTTCAGTTTTTTGACGGGATCTTCGACGTTCATCATATCCAGGATCGCATAGATTCCAACCCTTTTAGCCTCATAGATGAATTTATCAATAACCTCCACAGTCGCCAGACCAGAGGCGACAACGGCATCTGCACCGTCATCAAATGCCAGATCAACCTCAACCTGCCCGACATCCAGGGTTTTCAGATCTGCAATCATGAAGTCGCTCTTCGCTACCTCCCGCAATTCGTTGATTACCTTGGTTCCATATCTCTTGATCAACGGGGTTCCGGCCTCCAGGAGGATTTTATCACTTTTTGGAATCTCCTGAATGATCTTTTTGATCCTTTCCAGATCCGGGACGTCTAATGCTATCTGTAGATATGGTCTATTCCATTTTGGTAATCTCGGAACCTTGAAGCCCATTATCGGATGTGTCGCTCTGTCTTTGTCGAACATGATCTTATCCAATGAGGGATAATCCTGCAGAGCCCTTTTTAATGCCAGTTTTGTTGCCCCATAATTATATTGATAGATCTTCCTAAAATCCTTTGCCTCTGGATGGACAAATACGGAACAGATTATGACCCACTCATCCACCTTATCTCTTGGGATAATCCCCTCTTCAACAGCATCGGCAACTGCCTTAGCAACCGCTGCCTGCGCCGGACCGAAAATCTTACCTGCATCCTCCATATCTTCCACAGTTACTTTTGGTATAACCAGGGTATAGGGCTTTGATGGAAGATTCGGCCTGATTACTGAGAGAACTGGAGTGTGCCCTGCAGATAATTTCGTCAACCCGTTTGCAAACGCCTCACCAACATTGCCTTCTTTATCCCCTATGATCAGATCAATATGCGCTACTTCGTTATCCTTCCCGACTAGTGCCTCACCTATCTTATACATCTTCCGCCCTTTTCTTTTTAGAAAAAAGAAAAGTGTAGGTTGCCCAAAAGAAAAAAATAATTTGGGCATATTTATTATCTAATGATTTTGTATATCTCCCTCTTTTAATAGGGTTATAAATTTGGTATGGATTTATAAAACACAACTATTTCTGCCTCAACGCCTCAACAGCGGGTAATTTATAACCAGCTAACAAACTTATACAGGCTCCCCCGCCGGAGCTTATATGCGTTATCTTATCCTCAATGCTTAATCCCCTTGCTGATGCAACCAGATGGCCCCCACCAATGACAGAGAATGCCTTTGAATCAGCAATTGCCTTAACCACCTCAACGGTTCCGTATGCAAAGTTTTTCTCCTCAAAGATTCCCAATGCCCCTTTGGCAAATATCGTCCCGCATTTTTTGACTATCTCTTTAAATCTATCGACAGTCTCTTGTCCTATGTCACTTATCCTGAAATTCTTCGGCAATTCAGAGACTGGGATTTCCATCCTCTCTCCGTGATTGTCTAAGGCAAGATCTAGGGGAAGAATTATCCTATCACCATAATCATTCAATAAATCCTTTGCAACATCTATCTGGTCCACCATCCTTTTCCCCCTGATAAATTCTATACTCGGTTCTCCGATTCTGTAGCCCTTTGCAGCCAAGAAAATGTTTCCGACAACCCCCCCGGTTAAGATGTATTCGGTACTGTTCTCCAGAGCCAATCTAGAGGCTCTTAAAGAGTCGTCTGCCTTCGTTCCACCCAAAACAAAGGCTATGGGTTTTTTTGGATTCTTCATTATTCTATCAATGCTTTTTAATTCCTTTTCCATCAATCTCCCCGCGACAGATTTCAAAAGCAAGGGAAAGCCGACCATCGATGGCTGACTTCGATGTGCAGTTGCAAATGCATCATCAACATAGACATCCACTGCGTTGGATAGCTTTTTAACCAAGAAAGTCTTTGATTGAGCATCCGGAGGTCTATTCAGTACTTCTTCCGAATAGAATCTGACATTTTCCAATAAAATTATATCCGAGTTCTTCATGTTTTTTATCTTCTCAACCACATAGGAGCTGAAAATTGAGTCTATATACGTGATATCGTGATTTATAATCTCACCCAGCGCTTTTGCATGCTTTTCCATGGTTGTGAAATCAGCGTCCCCGGGTCTGCCCTGATGAGCTAACAAGACAATTTTTGCACCCTTTTCTATCAGCTCCGTTAGTGTTTCCTTGTGCGATTTAAATCTCCTGTCATCAAGAAGTTCTCCTGTTTTCAGATCGATTGGTGTGTTTATATCAACTCTAACGAGGGCCGTCTTCCCATAAAAATCGAAATCATCCATTGTTTTTATGCCTGTTAACATTTTCCTACCTCTAACTCTTTTAGTAAACTTCGAATAATATTATGAAGGTTAATTTATTGGCAAGAGATAGAATAAATAGGATGTTAAACATAGAAAAGATTCTCTCCCGAAAGAGGGGGCAGAGGAGGGTGGCTGAATTTCTTTTGAGGAATGCAATAAAGGTATCCGAGGATAGAAAATTACTCTCAGGGAATATAGAAATTCCCTACACATCCATCGCAAGGGTTCTAGACGTTGATAGAAGGGTTATCAAGGCAACCATTAATTCAATTTTAAAGGAGCCCAAACTAAAGGAAATCTTCACAAAATTAGATTCCACACTACTTCTCAGAGATGTTGCCCCGGATCTGGGTTTTGGAGCGATAGAGATTATTCCGACGGATGCCGCTTCAAAGGGGATAGTTGCCGGGATTGCGAAGATAATTGCCGATTCGGGAATAAGTATAAGGCAGATTATAGCAGAGGATCCAATGTTCGAGAACGCGGAAACCACTGTTATCACGGAAAAACCCCTGCCGAGAGAGCTTATAGATGAGATGTTGAAGGTTCCGGGGGTCAGGAAGGTTATTGTGGTGAGCTAAAAAGTATATAGCACCTTATTCTGTACATATACGTACATTTCTGCATATTTATATACAAAATGTCATATATATGACATGCAGGTTTTTCCAGTTTATATAGAGCTCGAGGAAAGGGACCCGGAGAAGGCTTATGAAGCAATTCGCGGAAGGGATACATATCTACTTGAGTCTTCGGAAGGCGGGGAAAAGGTAGCCCGCTATTCGTTTATCGGATTTAATCCGATAGCGAAATTAACAATTGATGGGAAAGATATCAACTTTAATGTCTTAGATTCAGATCTCAGATCCCTTGAGACAAAGGGGAGCAACCCTCTGGAGATAATGAGAAATCTCATGAACGAATTTGAGCTGGTGGAAAATTCGGTCTCTAGATTCTTTGGTGGTTTTGTCGGATATTTTTCCTATGATCTAATTCGTTATTTTATTGATCTGAATTCAAACACAAGAAATGATCTGAAAGAGCCCGATTGTGAATTCATACTGGCCAAAAATAACATGATCTTCGACCACAAGGAAAATAAAACCTACCTGTTATCGCATCAATTTCTCGATGAGAAAGAAATTGATAAAGAAACGATCGAGAAAGAGCTGAGGGAGATCGCCGATGAAATCTCTGAATTTTCTACAAGGGAGGAAAAACTACAAGGTTCAGGGAATTTCTCATCGAATATAACTAGGAAAGAATTTGAGGAGAATGTAAAAAAAGCTAAGGATTATATCTATGCCGGAGACATACTCCAGGTTGTTCTTTCCCAGCGCCTCAAGACAGAATTTTCAGGAAATAAATTTTCAATATATCGAAATCTTAAGAGAATTAATCCATCCCCGTATATGTACTACCTCGATTTTGGTGACAGAAAAATAGTTGGTTCCAGCCCGGAGATGCTGGTCAGGGTTGAGGGTGGGAGGGCAGAGACGTATCCAATTGCCGGAACAAGGAGGAGGGGAAAAACACCGGAAGAGGACAAGAGATTGGAAAATGAGATGTTGCAGGATGAAAAGGAAAGGGCTGAGCATCTGATGCTGGTAGACTTGGGAAGGAATGACGTTGGCAGGGTTGCAAAATTCGGAACCGTGAAGGTGAAAAAATTCATGCAGGTTGAAAAATATTCCCATGTCCAGCACATGGTTTCAGAGGTTATTGGAGAACTAAAAAAAGGAAAAGATGAGTTCGATGCCCTTCAGTCAATATTCCCGGCGGGAACTGTTTCCGGAGCTCCGAAGGTGAGGGCGATGGAGATCATAGAGGAATTAGAGCCAACGAGAAGGGGCATCTATTCCGGTGCAGTTGGCTATTTCTCTTTCAATAGAAATATGGATACTGCAATAACTATCAGAACGATAGTCTTCGAAAAGAATAAGGCATACATCCAGGTTGGCGCGGGAATAGTCGCGGATTCAAAGCCTGAGAATGAGTATTATGAAACGATGAACAAGGGGAAAGGTATGCTGAGGGCTTTGGGGGTGAGAGAATGAATACTTTGTTCATATGTATTCGTGGGGTTGAGCGAAGCGAAAACCCCACAATCCGTAGTGGGTGTGTGAGGTCTATAGCCTCACTGCTGAGGGCTTTGGGGGTGAGAGAATGAATACTTTGTTCATATGTATTCGTGGGGTTGAGCGAAGCGAAAACCCCACAATCCGTAGTGGGTGTGTGAGGTCTATAGCCTCACTGCTGAGGGCTTTGGGGGTGAGAGAATGAATACCTTAGTTATTGACAATATCGATTCATTTGTCTACAATCTGGTGCAGTATGTTGGAATGCTTGGTGGAAATCCGATCGTTTTTCAGAACACGGCAGGTATTGATGAAATAGAAGATGCGATAGAGAAAGATTCAATAGGGCATATTATAATCTCCCCCGGCCCAAAAACCCCCAGAAATGCGGGAATCTCAAATATCGTCATCGAGAAATTCGGCAAGAGAATCCCTACCTTGGGAATCTGCCTCGGACACCAGTGCATTGGCTACGTTTTCGGAGCCAAGATAAGACGGGCAAAGACACTAAAACACGGAAAAACCTCCTTAATTGAGCATAATAGAAAGGATATATTGAAGGGCATCTCAAATCCAGTTGAAGCTGTAAGGTATCATTCTTTGGTAGTGGATGATAAATCTTTACCAGATTGCCTCGAAGTAACAGCAAAAAGCCTGGATGATAATGAAATAATGGGTTTAAAGCATAAACGCTATGAGATCTATGGACTTCAATTTCATCCGGAGTCTATATTAACAAAGGATGGGATAAAAATAATTGAGAATTTTTTGAATATCGGGTGATCAAAATGAAAGAATTTATCCAAAAATTTGTAGAGGGGAAAAATCTAACTGCAGAAGAATCCGAAAGGGCAATGGAAACCATTATGTCGGGAAAGGCAACGGACGCGCAGATTGCCGGCTTTTTAGTTGGATTGAGAATGAAAAAGGAAACTCCAACAGAGATCGCATCCTTTGCGAGAATTATGAGAAAATTTTCCCAGAAAATAAAACCAAAGGTTGATAAAACATTGGTAGATGTCTGTGGCACGGGTGGGGATAAATTAAAGACATTCAATATCTCAACTACTGCGATGTTCGTCGTTTCTGCGGCGGGAATTCCAGTAGCAAAGCACGGTAACAGGGCTATAAGCTCTAACTGTGGATCGGCAGATGTCCTTGAAGAATTGGGAATTAACCTGAACCTAAAATTCGAAAAAATTGAGGAGGGAATAGAAAAGATAGGAATTGGGTTTATGTTCGCCCCTTTACATCATTCTGCTATGAAGTATGTTATGCCCGCTCGAAGAGAGCTTGGTGTGAGAACAGTCTTCAATATTCTAGGACCATTGACCAATCCGGCAAATGCCGATGCACAGTTAATGGGTGTCTTTGATCCAGATCTGACTGAAAAGCTTGCAAAGGTTTTTAAATTATTAAAACTTAAGAGTGCGATGGTAGCCCATGGTGAACCGGGCCTGGATGAGCTCTCCACCTTGGGAAAGACGAAGATCTCAGAATTGCGTGAAGGAAAAATTAGAACGTATTTCGTAAAACCGGAGGATTTCGGACTGAAGAGAGCAAAACCCAGGGATATGGGGGGCGGAAGTACGACAGAGAATGCAAGAATCTTAACAGACATCCTTGAGGGAAATGATAGGGGTCCAAGAACGGAGATCGCCCTGTTAAATTCTGCGGCTGGCATTGTTGTTGGTAACGAGGTCAATAACCTTGAAGAAGGAATTGAGATAGCCAAGGATGTTCTGGACAGCGGTAAAGCTTATAAAAAACTTAATGAGTTTATAGATTTCGCAAGATGAAATTTAACTTTGAAACGATAAGGGATGAGAAATTGAATGAGATTAAGGCAATAAAGGAAAGACGAAGTTTGATCTCAGCAATAGAAAAAGCTAGAGAAAAAGGGCTAAATCCCGTAATTTCAGAGATAAAAAGGAAAAGCCCCACCAGGGGAAAAATCAGAGATGTAGATCCCGTAAAAACTGCAAAGCAGATGAAGAAAGGGGGAGCGTGTGCGATCTCTGTTTTGACGGATAAACACTTTGATGGAAGCTTAGATGATCTAAGAATGGTAAAGGAGGCTGTGAAAATTCCCATCTTGAGAAAGGATTTTATCATCGATAAATTTCAGATTTATCAGAGCTATGGGGCCGGGGCAGATGTTATCTTGTTGATAGTTTCCCTGCTAAAGGAAAAAACCAAGAAGTTCGTGGAATTAACACATGAACTTGGAATGGAAGCTCTAGTTGAAATTCACTCTGAGGATGAATTGAAATTTGCCTTGGATTCTGGAGCGAGGTTAATTGGAATTAACAACAGGGATCTGAAAACGCTCCAGATAGAGTTAGGCACTACAGAATTATTAGCGAGAAAAATCCCAACCAACAGAATAATAGTTAGCGAGAGCGGAATTAATGGTAAGGAGGATTTGGAGAGGGTATTAACAGCTGGAGCCAGTGCGATCTTGATTGGAACAAGTATAATGAAATCTGAAAATATCGAAGAAAGGGTACGGGGGTTTGTAGAAAGATGACTAGAGTAAAGGTCTGCGGTATAACAAATCCAGAGGATGCATTAATGGCGGTAAATTATGGAGCCGATGCAATTGGCATTGTAAATGTTAAAGGAACCCCGAGATTTGTGGATTTAAAAACAGCGAGGGAAATATTTGACTCTTTACCTGTTTTCGTGTCAAAGGTTATAGTCGCAATGCCAGAGACCATAGAGGAAGCCCTTGAGATAGAAGAAACTAAAGCTAATTATATACAACTCCATGGAAATGAACCAGTGAATTTCGTCAGGGAACTTAGAGAAAATATTAATCTAGGAATAATAAAGAAGATCTCCGTAGATGAGAATTGCCTAAAAAATTCAAAGAGATACTCAGGGATTGTGGATGCAATTTTACTGGATACGAAGGTTAAAGGCTTATCTGGAGGTACGGGAAAGGTCCACGACTGGGATATAAGCAGGAAAATTGCGGAATCTATAAAAAAGCCGGTAATTCTCGCCGGTGGCTTGAACCCAGAGAATGTGAAAAGTGCAATAGAAACTGTAAGGCCCTATGCTGTTGACACATCAAGCGGCGTTGAATCCAAGCCAAGAAAGAAGGATAAAAAGAAGGTTGAGAAATTTATAATGGTCGCAAAAAATGAAACTACCAAATAAATTTGGAAAATTTAATGGATACGGGGGAAAATTTGCCCCTGAGGTGTTGATGCCGGCTCTGGAGGAATTGGAGATGGGATTCGAGAAGTACAGAAAAGATTCAGAATTCCAGAAGGAATTAAACCACTACTTGAGAGAATTTGCAGGAAGACCAACTCCCTTATACTATGCAAAAAATTTAACAGAGAAGATCGGCGGGGCAAAGATCTATCTGAAGAGAGAGGATCTAGTGCATGGGGGTGCTCATAAATTAAACAATACACTGGGACAGGCTCTACTTGCTAAAAAGATGGGTAAAACGAGGATAATTGCAGAGACGGGGGCTGGACAGCACGGTGTTGCTACTGCTATTGCAGCAGCAGCACTTGGAATAGAATGCGAGGTCTACATGGGAACTGAAGATATCGAAAGGCAGAAATTGAACGTCTTCAGAATGGATTTGATGAATGCGAAGGTTATCCCTGTAAGCTCCGGTTCATGCACCCTAAAGGATGCGATAAATGAGGCAATGAGGGACTGGTTGACGAATGTCGAAACTACTTATTATCTAATAGGCAGTATAGTTGGACCTCACCCCTATCCGATGATGGTTCGAGAGTTCCAGAGGGTTATTGGAAAAGAGACAAAGAAACAGATTCTTGAAAAGGAATCCTCTTTACCAGATGCGATTGTTGCATGCGTTGGCGGTGGAAGTAATGCCATAGGAACATTCTATGAATTTTTAAAGGATAAAGTAGAGTTGATCGGGGTAGAGGCTGGAGGTAAGGGAATTAAGACAGGGAAGCATGGGGCAACCCTCTGTGCCGGAACCGATGGGGTATTGCATGGAACCTACTCAAAATTACTGCAGGATAGATACGGTCAGATAGAAATCTCCTATTCAATTGCAGCAGGTCTAGATTACCCTGGAGTTGGACCGGAGCTGAGTTACTTAGTAAAAAATGGAAGGGTTAAAGTAACATCCGTAACGGACGATGAGACATTGGAGGCGTTTAAACTTCTGAGCCAGGTAGAGGGAATCGTTCCCGCATTGGAATCGGCACATGCAATCTATCACGCGGCAAAAATGGCTGAAAAGATGGAAAGGGATCAAACAATCGTTGTGAATCTCTCCGGCAGGGGGGACAAGGACGTATTTGTCATTGCCGAGGCATTGGGGGTGAAAGTATGAAACTCAAAGAAAAATTTTCGGAACTAAAGAAGAGAAAGGAGGGTGCATTAATAGGCTTTGTAACAGCCGGGGATCCAACTCTAGATGATACAATAGATATAGTAAACTCCTTAATTGAGGGAGGTATCGATATTCTAGAGCTCGGATTGGCGTTCTCGGATCCAATTGCAGATGGTGTAGTGATTCAGAAGGCCAGTGAAAGATCTCTGAAGGCCGGAATGAATCCCGACCTGTTTTTTGAGATTGCAAAAAAAATCGAGGGAATTCCCAAGGTTTGTTTAACCTATTATAATCTTGTTCTACAGAAGGGCTTGGAAAAATTTGTCCGAGATTGCTCAGAATCCGGAATTGATGGTTTAATTGTCCCCGATTTGCCGATAGAGGAAGCCATGCCTTTGTTGAAGTTTTGCAATAAATATGATATCAATTTAATCTTTCTGGTTGCCCCGACAACAACTGGAGAAAGGCTGAAGAAAATTCTCCGTGTCTCTAAAGGCTTTCTGTATGTTGTTTCCCTTTTAGGGGTTACCGGTGCTCGAAAAGAGCTCTCAGAGACCGTAAAGCCATTACTCAGAAAAATCAAAGGGATCTCTGACAAAATTCCACTGGCCGTCGGCTTTGGTATCTCGAAGCCGAAGCACGTTAAAGAGGTAATTAACGCTGGGGCGGATGGTGCCATAGTGGGAAGTGCCTTTGTCAGGATAATTGAGAAAAATTTGGATGACAAAGAAGGAATGTTGTTGGAATTGGAGAATTTTGTACAAGAATTAAAAAGGGCTACTAAGGTTTAATATGAAATTAAATTTCAAAATCCTATTCCTCGGAACTGGAGAAGCCTTCGGTGAGAGGGCAAATACCAGTATATTGGTAGATGATGAGCTTTTGTTGGACTGCGGCTTAACAACTTTACAGCAATTAATGAAACTGAAATTTGATTTGCACAGGATTTTGGCTGTATACATATCACATTTCCACGCGGACCATTACTTTGGCTTACCTTCCTTGTTTTATACCTGCAAGGAAGAATCTAGAAAAAATGACTTGGATATCTATACACCCAAAGGGGGAGAGGATTACATTAAGAGCCTACTAAAACTCGCATATCAAAAGACAATTGAGGACTTTGGATTTAAGATAAATATTCATGAGATTGAAGACAGAGTAAATGATGAATATGAATTTTCTTTCAGCCCCATGAAACATTCCATTCCATGCATGGCTATTTCCATAGAGAAAAATGGAAAAAAGGTAACCTGTACTGGGGACGGGGTCCCAACTAAAAAGACGGTAGATATGGCAAGGAATTCTGATTTTCTGATTTCTGAAGCTTATATGGAAGGCTTCGATACACATTCTTCAATCTTAGGGGCAGCGAAATTCGCCAAAGAATCAAATTCCAAGAATTTAGCTCTAGTACATATCAGCAGAAAGGAAAATATAGAAGAAAGGCTAGAGGAAGCGAGGAAAATTTTTCCCTCAATAATTGTTCCGGAGGATCTGAGTGTTATAATTTTCTAAACTCTAAAATAGTTATAATGCCAACAATATCTGAAAAAATTCTGGCTGAAAAATCGGGAAAAAGGAAGGTAGATCCGGGAGAGATCATAGAAGCGAAGGTAGACTATGTAATGCTAAATGATGTTACTGGTCTTCCAGCATTTGAGGTCTTCGAGGAATTCCGGACAGAACCAAAGAAGGAGAAAGTCGTGTTAATCCCAGACCACTACGTTCCAAATAAGGATATCGCATCGGCAGAACAGGCAAAGGCGATGAGAGAATTTGCAAGAAAATACAAAATTAAAAATTACTTTGAGGTTGGCAGAGGAGGGATCTGTCATCAATTAATGATCGAGGAGGGTTTTGTAGCCCCGGGGAGACTTATTGTCGGGGCGGACTCACACACCTGCAGTTACGGAGCATTGGGTTCTTTCGCCACGGGGATAGGATCTACGGAGGCAGCAGCAGTAATAGCAACAGGGAAGCTCTGGTTTAAGGTTCCAGAAACGCAGAAATTCATCGTAGAGGGAAAACTCAACAGGTATGTAATGGGAAAGGATATAATTCTGCATATAATTGGCGATATAGGCGTCTCTGGTTCTCTTTACAAGACAATGGAGTTCTATGGTTCTGCAATCTCTGGATTGTCGTTATCCGACAGAATAACTATAGCAAATATGGCTATAGAGGCGGGCGGGAAAGCCGGCATTATCCCGCCAGACAAGAAGGTATTTGACTATCTGAAAGGAAGGGTTAGAGGGAACTACAGAGAGGTTTATTCCGATCCAGACGCTATCTATTCGGAAGAATTCGAATATAACGCAGAAGAGATAGTTCCGACGGTTGCAAGGCCTTCCCTCCCGGAAAATACTGCTCCGGCATCGGATTTAGGGAATATAGAGATAGATCAGGCCTATTTAGGCTCTTGTACGAATGGAAGAATTGAGGATCTTAGGATTGCAGCCAAGATTCTGAAGGGGAAAAAGGTCAGAGAGGGAGTTAGGATGATCGTGGTTCCGGCAAGTAAAAGGGTTTTCGAGCAAGCAATGGAAGAGGGTTTAATAAAAATCTTCATGGATGCAGATGCCTACGTCTCCGGACCAACATGTGGGGCCTGTCTGGGTGGGTATATGGGTGTTCTAGCCAAGGGTGAAACTTGTATATCATCAACCAATAGAAACTTTATAGGAAGAATGGGTCACAAGGATTCAAAGGTTTATTTAGCCAATCCCGCGGTGGTTGCTGCGTCCGCCATAAAGGGGAGGATTACTGATCCGAATGAGCTGAAATGAAATGTCCAAAATGTAAGGTAGAATTGAGTAAAGGGAACACAACAAAAGAGCTGGATGTGACGGAATACACGGTATTTAGGTGCCCAAGATGCAGGAAAAAATTTACTGACATCAAAATACCTTATGATGCAATACCTAGAAACGAGACATCATTATAGTTTTTAAAGAGAAAAATGACGATCCAGAAGAAAATAAAGGGCAGGGTCTGGAAATTCGGCAGCAACATAGATACAGACCAGATTATACCAGCAGTGTATCTTGTAACCGGGGATCCGAAAGAGCTGGGAGAGCATGCCTTCGAGAAGGTCAGACCAGAATTCACAAGGAAGGTTAAGAAAGGAAATATTATTGTTGCTGGAGAAAACTTCGGCTGCGGTTCTTCAAGGGAACATGCCCCGAGAGCCCTGATTGGAGCAGGAATTTCATGCATTGTCGCGAGATCATTTGCTAGAATCTTCTACAGAAATTCCATAAATATCGGATTGCCTGTTGTTGAGTGCGATATAAAGGCAAAAGACGGAGATAAATTAGAGATAGATTTCAAGAGGGGAATCATCAGAAATATAAACACTAAAGATGAGTACGAATTCCCCTTTCTCCCTGACTTTCTGCTGAATCTAATTAATTCTGGCGGCTTAGTGGGCTATGTTAAGAAACAGCTGAAGAAATAAAATGCTCATTGACGAGGTTCCGATAGAGAAGAGGTTTATAAAACTCTTTAGATCCGGGGGTATAAAGGAGCTTTATCCGCCCCAGGAGGCGATGGTAAAGAGCGGTGTTTTAATAGACAGAAAAAATCTGATTCTATCCACACCGACCGCCTCTGGAAAGACCCTTGCTGCTGAGATAGCAATGACAAAGGCCCTGGAAGGGGGGAAGAAAGCTGTTTATGTCGTTCCTCTGAGGGCACTGGCTTACGAAAAATTTCTGGAATTTAGAAAATATGGGGATCTGGGTTATAGGGTGAGAATTGAAATGGGCGACCTTGATTCCAGTAAATATAAAAAAAGCCTGGACTTTGACATCTTGGTAACTACGGCAGAGAAGTGTGATTCAATACTGAGATCCAGACCCAACTGGTTCGATAATATAGGCATCCTGATAATGGATGAGATCCATTTAATCTCATCAGACAGGGGGCCGGTTTATGAGATCCTAATCTCTAAATTCCAGAGGCTATTCTCGGAAATTCAGATCTTGGCTTTATCGGCAACGATCGGAAATGCTGATGAATTGGCAGATTGGTTAAAGGCCAGCTTAATAGCCTCTGAATGGCGTCCCGTAAAACTAGTAGAGGATGTAGAAGTTGGTGGGAATAAATACGAGAAATTAAAAGAAATTGTTTATAGATCTCTTTCTAAAGGACAGATATTGGTCTTTGTAAATTCGAGGAGGAGTGCAGAATCTGTGGCGGAAAAGCTCGGCGAGGACTTAAATCTGGTTGGAATTGAGGATTCTACAGAGATAAATAAGCTCGAAAAAGACGTTCTATCTACACTCTCAACCCCGACAAGGCAGTGTAAACGGTTGGGAAATTGCATTAAAAATGGAACGGCATTCCATCATGCGGGCATTACCAATAAACAGAGGATTCTGGTTGAGGACGCATTCAAAGGGGGTTTAATTAAGGTTATCGTTGCAACCCCAACCTTAGCCGCAGGGGTGAATCTACCCTCAAGAACTGTAATAATCAGGGATGTAAAGAGATATGGGGGAGTGGAATTGGACTATATCCCGGTTCTGGAATATAAACAACAGGTAGGCAGAGCGGGAAGGCCTAAATACGATAAATTCGGAAGTGCAATCACTATAGCTAGAACAGATTCTGAGAGGGAATTTTTCATTGAAAGATACATAAACGGGGAGGTAGAACCCATTCATTCCAGACTGGGGATTGAACCCGTTTTGAGATTTCATATCCTCGCAGCGATTGCCTCCGGATTTACAAGGACTGAGAGGGCATTGATGGAATTTTTTGGTTCTACATTCTTCGGTTATCAATATGGTCTGGAGGGTTTCGATATCCTCATCAAAAGAATATTAAAGAAACTTGGAGACTGGGATTTCATCAAAAAACAGAATGGCTTTCTGATCCCAACAGCTTTAGGAAATAGGATTTCTGAGCTTTACATTGACCCCCAGACCGCTTACAACTATATATGTATTTTAGAGATAGCAGAATCCGAGAACAGATTTCCTGCTATAGGGTTGCTAGAGATGCTCTGTGATGCGGCTGAGATGCCCCTATTGTATATAAAAAGGCAGGACGAACCAAAGCTCTGGGAAGATGCCTATAAAATTTCCGATAAGTTTTTCAGAACTTTGGATGGCTTTAATTTAGATGTAAATTTCTTGGAGCGATTCAAAACGGCAAAGCTCTTTGAATTCTGGGTTAATGAGCTGTCAGAGGAGACCATCCTAGAATTCTATAATGTTGCCCCTGGAACTCTCTATCAGAAATTACAAATAGCGGAATGGCTCGCATATTCCGCATCTGAAATTTCAAAGCTGAAGGGGTTGAAGAATTCTTTACGAGAAACAAAGAGACTTGAAACCAGAATCAAATACGGTATAAAGAAAGAATTGATCCCATTAGTTAGTATAAAGGGAATCGGTAGGGTCAGGGCCAGAAAACTGTTCGATGCCGGCTTCAAATCTATTGGCGATCTAAAGAAGGCAGATGTAAAGAAACTAAGAGCCCTGGTTGGAGAGAAAATTGCTAAAGGTATCAGGAATGAGATCGGACGAATTTAATGTATTTATATGGGAATGGATAATATCTAATTAAAATGGCAAGCATACTTCAATGGCCAGGAATATGGTTTAACATAATTTTCAGGCCAGAGGAAACTGCATCCCTGTTGAAGAAGGAAAAACCAAAACTGGTTGACGGTATAATCTCTATTGGATTTTGTAGTCTTTTGATAGGTTTCATAGCCTTTCTACTATCCGCACTTCTTAGTCTTCTTGGTCTTGTCACCGGTGCAGATGTTGCAGGTTCTTTGATTGGTTTACTTATTTTCTTTGGAATCTTTGTAATAGGATTTCCCATATTTATGATAATTTTACTGTTGATTTTGACTGTTGTACTCAAGATCTCTTCTATCATCCTGAAAGGAAAAGGGAGCTTTGGCGAAGAATGTGGGGTCTTAGGTGTGGTGGGAAGCACTTATATGATAATTATGGTACTTGTGTATGGATTTGTACTCATTTCCTCAATGTTAGTGGGCGTTGCCACTGCTATTCTTGGTTTTGCTTCTATTGCTCTAGTATATATAGTTATGGGTGTAGCATATCTTATCTCTATGCCTTTAGCATATATCGTAACAGCGTTCACATTCGATTTAATGGCGGATGTGGAAGGGGTGAGCATATACAGGTCAGGGGCGATTCTGGGTTTAATGGCAGGTATAATAGCCTTCATAATGATGCTTGGGTTTTCAGCAATTATGTTCCTATTTGCAGGCGCAATGTCAATGTTTGCAGGGGGATACTATTAGTTTTTAATCTAAACCCAACTCCCGTTTAATCTGGCAGACCTTACATAGGTCTCCTGAGGTTAGATCTCCGCAGATACCGCATCTGCCAATTTTTCCCACCTTTACTTTAGAACGAAGTATCGGAATCAACTGATCCGTAGCCTTAAGAATCTGAAACTTACTTCCAGGGTGTTTTTCTTCAATTCTATCTATAACCTCTCTGATTGTTCCTCTGAAAGCCTCCTCTGAATAAGGACATTTACTGGTTTCAAATTCAATTTTCTTCAATTCTGCATAAATCTTAACCTCATCTTCCGGGCATTCTCTCAGCGGTTTTATCCTTGGTATAAATCTCTCATCCTTTATTACCCCAACAATTGCGCCCATTCGAGCGATTCTATCTAAATCACCCCTGATAAAGTTCATTAAACTGGACTGAATTTCATCGTCGAGATTGTGTCCGGTAGCGATTTTTGTAATTTTCAATTCCTTTGATTTATCATTCAGCAATTTTCTCCTCAAAACCCCGCAGTAACTGCAAGCAGGGGCTGGATTTTTAAGCCTCTTTGATCTCTCTACAATTTCATCCATGGTCAGACCAAATTCCTCCCTGAAGCTGTAGACATATTGCTCTATCCCGAGTTTTTTGCATATGGCTTTTGCAGCATTCAAACTCTTCGCCTGAAATTTTCCTATTCCCTGATCGATACTTATGGCAATCAATTCTGATTTCGGGGCCTTCTTGTGCAGATTATTCAGGATATAGAGAACGACAGCGGAGTCCTTACCCCCTGAGAGGGCCACTGCCGTTTTATCCGTCGGCTTCAGCAATTTATTACCACTTATATTCTTTCTGACCCTTTTCTCAAACAAATCCATGAAACAATTATCGCATAGAAATTCTCCGGAGTATTTAAGTTCTATCTCAGCCCTTTTGTTACAACGTGCACATTTCATTCTTATTCCAGCTATTTGATCTCATATCCCCTTTCTATTCCTTTCAGCAATCTATAGATGTAATCGGCACTTTTATCGATTACCTCTGGCTTTGTTCTTTCCTTAAAGATCGTGCTTGGCTTTTTGTTTCCAGAGAATAAATACCGTGACCCAATTCTTTCAACGAGTTCCAGATCCCTGAAAAATTTTAACCATATCTGTATGTTCCTCTCCGATAGACCCTTCTCTATGCTTCCATTTCTTTTTTTCCTGAGCTTAATGATCCCCCCTTTTATCTCAGATGTAGTTAATCCAATGCCACTGGATTTCGCTATCAACAGAACCTCAAATATGTCTGCTGGAACGTCTCTAGTAATCCCCAAGGAATCCAGAAAGAGTTCTATAAGTTTCCTGGAATCTTTTAACATTAAACTGCTGTCATCATACCACTTCAGTCGTATATCAGAGAGTAGGTTCATTATATCTATCCAGGAGTTTTATAGGATAAAACTATAATAGATTTCAGAGAAAAAATGGCAGACGAGCCGATACTTGAGAAGAGATTTAACGAAGGCATTGATATAGAGAAATATCTGAGGGATGGCGCGATCCTGGCTAGGTTATTTATAGAGGTTCAGGGTAATGATAAAGATGCTGCAGAAAGAGCATTAAATAGGACGATCTTTGATTCACTGGCCAATGAGAAATTTGTAAAGCTGATATATGCAAAATTCTACGATATAAGGAAGGATAAGGAAATGAAATTCTTCTCCGGGGTTGTTGAGGTAAAGTTATTGGCCGTAGATTTTAGATGGTTCGTATCCGTGGTAATGAGGTATGGACCATCAGCCATCGAGATAATAAAACCAGAAAAGGTCACATTATCCATGGATGAGATGCAGTCTTTACTTGCGGACGTCTCTGAAATCGCCCAGATGTATTCCTCCCAGATAATTTCGTTATTAAAGGATGATGAAAGAAAAAAATTGTATGAAAAAATGCTCGGCAAGGCGTAGGATGAATTTAAAGATTGTTTCGTTACTTACAATTGTAATTTTGATTCAATTCACATCGGCACAAGCTACAGATTTAATGAAAGAGTCCGGCATATATAAAATTAATTATATAACCCTCTTGATTCATGAGAATGGTTTTGTAGATGTAGAGGAAGAACTGGAGGTCAATAACACCATAGCAAGTATCTTTACACCAAAGAATATTCTGGATTTAGTGATCACAGACTCCAGGGGCAATAAATTGCAATACGAATCGGTTTCAAGGGATGATAAGCAGTTAATTACATTTTATCTGCTGTCTCCAGATGAAAGAGTTATTAGGTTCAGATACAGAACCTTGGATCTTACGAGTAAGAATGCAAGCAAATGGACGCTTAAATTTTCAACCCACTCGGTTCCAAGACATACGATAATTAGGATAGAGTTCCCCCCCGGTTCGGATGTGACATCCCTAAGACCTACTGACATACTCAGATACCCCCAAAATCTAACCAGTCCTTTATGGTTGTATCCTCAGGTTGCTGATTTCAGTTTCGAGTGCGATTACGAGACAGGGCTGTCGATCCCAGAGGGAGATAACACTTATCTGTATGCTATTGCGGGCATAGGCGTAATAGCTGTGGTGGTGTTGGCTCTATTTCTCTATATCCTTGGTATAAGAAAAGGAAAAAAAGCAGAAGAAAAAATTTCAGAGGAAGTCAGGGAGGAAAAAGTCGAGGAGAAAGAAGAAAAAGGCAGCAAAATAAAATCATCGGTATTGAATGTACTGGAGGAAAACGAGAGAAAGGTAGTAGAGGTAATAGAAAAAGCCGATGATGAAATAACCCAGGCTTATATCTATAAAACAACTGGAATACCTAAAGCCACACTTTCAGATCTAATGAAGCGATTAGAAAAGCGCAATATAATAGAAAGAAGAAGAGATGGCAGAATAAACTGGATAAAACTACAAGAATGGGTTTTTAATAAATAGAGGATTTTTCGAACCTTTTTGGAGTAAATAGAGGGTATATGAACGATTTCAGCTAAATAAAGCCCCATGGTTCGGTTTTTTGGTTTTATGTTCGGTAGGAAGTATATATAGTAGTACTTCTTAATTTATAGAATACAGATAGGGTCCAGAAGTAAAAGAAATGACCCTGGGTTAAAAACCCAAAAATAAAAAAATAAAAAGGAGGAAAAAGAAAAAAGATGAAAAGTATTGATGTGAAGAGGATCGGTACCCTAGCAGCCAGTACCTTGATGCTTGGAGCTGCTTTAGCTGGTCCGGTCAGTGCTAGTGCAGATATGACTGGCGTCGATAAGGGATTCTTCTATGATGCCAACTTCAATCCCATAGTGCAGATTGTAGTTGGTGAGAAGGGTATGGCGACGGATGCTGTTGCGGCAGGTAACATTGCAGCAACGATAGGTAATCTCGCCTATATGACCAAGACAGAGACCTTTACACCAGAATACGCGCCAGAAGGACAAGTCGTAATAGAAACGGCAGCCATTGGTGCAACGGGTGACTATGTACAGGACGAAAAACCAGATTTAGAGGGGAATTCCGCAACGAATATATCGGATAAGTTCTATGACAAGGATGAAGGTTTCCACTTTGACGACACGAAGACCTATGAGAGAGGAGACTTTACTCAGTACGCATTGGCATGTGAGCAGCAGACAAGAACCGAGGCCGGAATTTTGATTGAAGGGACATACAATAATATACACTGTTTGTTCTGTATGACTCTGTGTGTAGAGGGATTGAAGAATCCGTCCCACGAGATGAAGGAGCAGATAACTGTGAATTCCAGTATGATAAGATATTATGAGGAAGGTCTGAATGATGATGACACGGAAGCTCTAAAGATGGCGATCGATGGAGAAGCAATTAAATATACAGTGCAAACTGGATACATCCCCTTGACGGATATGGAGGATACATCTACACAGAGAGAGAAGTTTGCAGATTTCGAGTACAGAGGAAAGATCATCTTCATGGGAAATGAATATTACGTAAAGGATATTGATGGCGACAAGATATACCTAGCAGAGGGTAAGGTCTTGGATGATATTACAAGTGAGGGATATACATCCGAGTTTAAGGGCTATAAGTTTAAGATAGACCATTTGATCTACTCTGGTGAATATGAG
>Ga0209636_10001578_pt1 | contig 23088 bp, 23 predicted proteins | sample DeeMarSWOR152_54_FD_187464 | JGI IMG/M metagenome (GOLD analysis project Ga0209636, IMG submission 187464) | Marine sediment microbial communities from White Oak River estuary, North Carolina - WOR-1-52-54 (SPAdes) (version 2) | ecosystem: Environmental > Aquatic > Marine > Intertidal zone >...
TCAAGGCGGCTTAAGGCACCATAGGTATTCCTTACGTAGTTTCCTTCGCCGTCTGTTATCTTGGTTACGTTGCCATAACCATCATAATCATAGTTAGTGATTATGCCTTCAGGGTCTATTATCTTTATAACATTGCCGTATTGATCGTATTGTTTTTCAATTACAGATGTTCCCTGGTTATTCGGCGCGGGAGTGTATCTGTATTTTAGGTTGCCGTTCTCATCATAATCATACGTCCATGCCCTTAGCTTGGCGTCAGTTATTGAAGTAACATGAGTAAAGGTGGGATGATACGTAAAATATGCGCTATGACCTTCCTCATTGTCGAGTTGCTCAACACTGCCAAAATGGAACAGATTTAACCAGCCACAGCCCCTTCCATTTATGTCTGTGACTGAGTTTCGAAAATAGTTTGTGTCGTAGGTATAATTGACGGTCTTACCGTAGGGATCGGTGATATTAGTAATTTTGCCCTGCTGATAGCAGTATATGGTAGGGTTAGGTAAATTCCTGGTATCCCAAACTCGAGTAATGCCGAAATCAAAATTATATTCATAATAGGCGTGGTTTGCTTTAGGGTCTTTTACCTCAGAGCAAACAACAAACCAGCCGGAATAATCCGCCCCATATGTATATTCTGTCCTGTTATCCTCTGCGTCTATTGAGGCGGTTATGCAGTGGATTTTTAAGGAGTCGGTATATTCGTATTCTTCATAGTAGCCCTCAGGGCCATCTACTCTTTTGAGGTTATGGTTTAAGTCGTAAGTGTAGTAATAGTTGACGGTAAAAGAACCTGCAACAGCACTGGCTCTGCCAATTTTGCCGTTTGCTGGAATATATTCAAATTCTATATATCTTCCTGCGTCGTCTGTTATTGTTAAGATGCGATATGGATAGTTTGCATCGTATGTATAAGTTAAGCGGTTTCCGTTAAAGTCTTTGACAGAGGTAAGGCGCGGATACGGATACGTAATCGGATCAAAATTATAGCGTTGCCCCCCATACATATGCGTCCAGCGGGTCCAGTCATAAGTGCCATCCTCATTTTTAACAAGAGTTGAGCCGTCGCATTCAGGCCTCCAAAAGGTGCCATCTCCTTTGCCTAAATATATAAATCTTGTGCCATCCGGAGTAGTTACAGCCACTACCTCAGGGCTTGATGGATATACCTCCATCCAAACAGCATGATAAGGCGCCCAGCCAAACCCAAATGGGCCGTCTATCGCGCTGGAAGAGGAATATGTCCTCGCTACGCGAAGGCTTATGTTGTGCTTTCTTCCCCTGCCCGGAATTAGAATGTCCTGTTTTGGAATTATGACCTGTCCTCCGGTTATAGCAATTGGGTCGGTTGTCGCCTCGCAATCTACTTGTGAGTCGGTTCCACTTCCTTGATAGGTCATTCCTAGTCCTCCATCTTCTTGAGGATTATATCCAATTCTAGTCCCAAAGAAGCGGTTGTTCATAACTAAGAAGTCCTCTGAAAGAATAGGGCCTAATTTCCCGTAATCTACATCCCATTGTCCATTTGGCAGTACAGCGGGATCATTCTTTGTGATGCCGCCTTCGGATGAGCGGCGGTTTCCGCCTTTTATTCTTTCCAATTCCTCCAAGGCAATTTCTTTTTCTTTAGGTTCGTCTTCTAAAGCTAATGCCTCACCCTGCCATCTCTTTTTAAGCTGCTTTAAGGAAATGTTAAGGGTCCGAGAAGAATCTGTTACAGTGATACCCTTTTTTGTAACATCTTTTAGAAGAACATAATGGCTGTTATCGATAAATAGAATCGCTTTATCTTCATATTTTGATAATTTAGCAGATGTAAGTTTTAACGCTGAGAGAGAAAGCCCTTTCTTTTCGGCGGCTTGCTTTAGCCCTAACATAGAGGTGCCCTCTTCATCGGTTCCGGCAAGAAAGGCTATCTCCTCGGGGCTACTTTCTATGCCATAGGTTTTAAGCAGCATACTTAAAACCTCGGGCCCGCATCGGTTTTTGGAGGTCAAAGGTATATTTTCCTGCACTTGGCTTTGTTGAGCCTGTCCTTTATTTTTAGCGAAACCTTTTAAATGCTCTATTACTCCAATTACACCTTTAGCCTCAACCGAAAAAGGATGAGATGGATATTCAGCTATAAGGCGCTTCAATGTTGCCTGCGACAAATCATATTTGCCCTGATAGAATCGCGTCTTTGCAATCCAGAAAAGCGCCTCAGGGACATAATAAGAATTGCTCTTTAAAACCTCTTCGTATTCCTTTATCGCATCTTCGTATTTACTCTGAGTGTAGTAGATGTGGCCGATTTCCAGATGAAGGGGATTTACGAATTTTCCTTCATTTATTTTGCTTTGGGCGTAGGCTAATGCCTCATCCGTCCCCAAAGACAAAACTTTTTCGGTAACCGGGTCTTTCGTCTTCTTCTCGCGAAGCGCCTGGACGACTTTGACGTAATTTCCTTCGGCCTCGAAATAGTTAACCGCATTGTCAAAATCCCTTAACTGCCAGGCGATGTCGCCCAAGCCGTCGTAGTCGTTGGTTTTCAGAAAATAATTCCTCGCATTGATAAGCTGTTTTCTATGCAAGGCCATTCTTCCAAGGCCTGAGTTATCGTTTGCTTGGGTAAAAGATTCCTCTGCCTTTTTGTAGTCCCCTTTTGCCATATAAACTATGCCTAAGCTGGATAGGTCGTTTGCTTTTTTAAATAGTTCTTCCGCCTCAACTAAATTTCTATTCCTAAGCTGGACAAAGCCTAATCCGGAGAGGTCGTTTGCCTGCGTAAAGTAAGTTTCGGCCTCTTTTAAGTCGCCTACCTCTAAAAGTATGTGCCCCATTATCGAGAGGTCATTTGTTTCTTTGGCGTATTCGGATGCTTCTTCGAATTCTCTCTTCCGGCAGTAAGAAAAGGCTAAGCCTGAGAGGTCGTTTGCTTGAGTGAAGTTCTCTATTGCGCTTGTGTAGTCGTGCCTCTTAAGATGGGCGTAGCCAATTGCCGAAAGGTCGTTTGCCTCTTTGGCGTAGGCTAATGCAAGGCTTGCGTCATTTCTGCCTAAGTGAGCCATAGCGAGGCCTGATTTATCGTTCGCTCTGTTAAAATATTCTATTGCTTTTGCGAAGTCTTTTTTGCCGATGTAGGCATGGCCGAGCGCTGATAGGTCGTTTGCTTTTGTGGCGTATTCTATCGCCTTGTCGAAGTCTTTTTTGCCGCAGTAGGCGAGGGCGAGGCCAGATGAATCATTTGCTTGGGTAAAGTAAGAGATGGCGGTATCGTAATCTTTTTTTCCGCAATAGGCGTGGCCTAATGCCGAAAGGTCGTTTGCTTGTAATGCATAACTTATTGCTGTATCGAAGTCTTTTTTGCCGCTGTAAGCTAAGCTTAGGCCTAAGTTATCGTTGGCCTGTCTAAAAATATCTATTGCCTTGTCGAAGTCTCTCTTTCCATTGTAGGCCAAACCCAACGCTGAGAGATCGTTTGCCTTCTGGGCAAAGAAGATCGCGTTGTCGAAGTCTCTTTTTCCAGAATAGGCGATGCTTAAGCCTGAGTAGTCATTCGCCTTTTGGAAGTATTCGACTGCTTTGTCGAAGACTTTTTTGCCGCAATAGGAAAGGCCTATACCGGAATTATTCTTAAGTCCTTGAAAGAGGGCAAGCGCATCATCATATTTTCTCTCTGCTAACAGGACGAGGCCTAAACCACTTTGGTCGCGCGCGCTTTTAAACCACCTTCTTGCTTCTTCAAAATTATTCTCGCCCAAAGCTGCCAGGCCCATGCCTGAGCGGTCGTTTGCTTTAGCGAAATATTCTTTGGCGGTTTTAAAGTCTTTCTTTCCTAAGTAGGCAAGGCCTATGCCGGAGTAGTCCTTCTTCTGCTCAAAATATCCTATCGCATTATCGTATTGGCGCTTTCCTAAGTGCGCCAGGCCGATTCCTGAGAGGTCGTTTGCTTTTTCGAAGGACTTTATAGCTTCATCGTATAGTTTGAGGCCGCAGTACGCCATACCGGCGCCGGAATGGTCTCCGTCTGCGATATAGAGTTCAAGGGCTTTCAAATAATCGCCCTCTTCTAAAGCGCGGTAGGCAACTACGTTGTCCGCAAATTCTAATCCGGTTAAAAACAGAACTGATAAAATTAATGTCGCCGCTACCAGAATAATTTTTCTTTTCATCTTCCCCCTCCTTGGGTTTTTATTGTAAGGTTTTACCTATAAATAAGACAACTATTACGGTGATTATTAAAGGTATGCCTACGAGCGCCTTAAGAAGTTTATTTTCAAAACCAAGGTTAAATAAAAAGACGCTTATTATAAGGCCTACCCCGAATGATAAGAACCATATGTTCTGCGTTGACAGGCTTATTAAGAAGAACAGAGCCGCAGATACGGCTTCCATAAAGACAACGGCTTTATGATTTGATACGGGGCGGCTGAAAAATCCCAAAGGACCCCCTCCGGAATCTTTCAAATCCTCTCTTTCCTGGCCTGTTATTGAAAAAGTTGCTTTGCGTGTTAGAAGATAAGCAATGAGGTTTAGTGCCGAGACGAGCTGCATAGCGTAGAATACGAAAGTATACATAACTATATAGCGAAGCCTTTTGCCCGGCCTTTTAAAAATCTGGACAATTGCCGGCAATATGGGGCTTACGAGTGCAAGAAGAAGCATAAGAAAGAAGTCCCATCTCCAGAAGAGATTTCCCTTTATGCCGACCGCAAGATTAAGAAGAGAGCTGTCGAAAATAATCGGCATACGAAACATAGGCCCCTGAAAGCGAAAATGGTAGAAGAAAAAAGGAAGCACAAAACCGACCAGCAATAAAAGGAGTAAAAAAGGAAATGCCAGAAGAAGGCTCGAGGCCGAGGCCAATACGTCGAACTTCTCAACCCAGCTTATTCTTCTGGATTTTAAGAAAGAGGGATAAAATTTAAAAAGGCACTCTGCTGTGCCCCTTATCCATTTTTCGTTTCGCCTTCGGTATTGCTGGTAGGTAGGTGGATAATCCTCATAGCAGACGACGTCTTGGACATAGACGCCAAAGTAGCCTCTTTCTCTTACCTTCATCGAATATGCTAAATCCTCTGTAGCTACTTCAGGAAAACCGCCTATCTCTTTCCAGATATCGTATCTCATCAATGCCCCGTGGCCGTAAAACATAACGAAGCCGTAGGTGTTCTTTGTGCGAAGATAGTGGTCGTAATGAAGGCCTATTTGAAAGCCAAGTTCCTGAGCGAAGGATGAGTTCTGGTTTGGGTTTAATTCTTGGCGCGCCTGGACAAAGGCGACGTTTGGTTTATTAAAGTATGGAAGAAGTCTTAAGATATAATCCTTCGGCAGAATAGTATCTGCGTCTGAAATATTGAAGTATTCAAAGCCTTTGATTTTCGATAGACCGTAGTTTATATTGCCGGCTTTGTAGCCTTTTCTGTCCGGGCGGCGGATTACTGTTATTTTTCCTTTATATTTTAAAGCGAGGTCATCGATTCTTCTTTTATAACCTTTTTCGTTTGAGTCATCCAAAATGAAGGTGTGAAAATTGGAATAATCCTGATTGAAGCAGGATAAGACTGCTTCCTCTTTAAAGTCGTTGCAGGTGGTATAAAGCAATGCAACTGAAGGGTTATTTTGTTCATCGGACCTTTTATCTTCATTTGATCTGCCGAGGTTATCGGTATCTTTACTGTACGAAAAAAGGATAATTATTAAATGATAAAAGCCATAAAACCAGAAGAGATTGAGCAACAAAGCAAAAAGGATTATGGAGAATTTAGCCAAAATATTTTCCGGGCCGATAAGAAGAGCTAATATGCGAGGGGTAAAATAGAAGGCGGCGCACAGCCAGAGGAAGACTATCAATCCAAACATAAGCGAATCTTTTCTCATTGTGGAAAGATCTAATGAAGGGCCTTTATCCATTATTTTGCCGTTCTTTTTGTGAGGAAATTTCAATGTGAAATAAAAAAACGACAATTTCAAAAATTGCCGTTTTAGATGAATATCTTTTTGGGGATAAGCGTCGAAACCATTGCATTCCCTTTAAGGTTATTACAAATTAGGTTCGACTTAACTTATTCTTTTCGAAGCGTAACAAAATTAATATTACAAAATACCGCTTGATTTGTCAAGACAATTATTTCTTCCTATCCTCAGCAATCCTCTCGCCTATAAAATAAACAATCGCTGCATCGCGGATAAATCCAATTATCTCTTTAAAGGAGGGATTTGAAAAGGAAAGAAAACCGAGCCGAAGACAGCTATGCCTGTGTGAGGAATATCAATAAAGATTTAGTACTAACTTAAAAATGTCTTGGCTAAAGGGGGGCATTACATATTATAGCAACATTTTCTTCTGCGAGGATTAAAACTTACTGAATCTCAATGGGAAATTACAAGCTTCATATTTCTCATTAATGGAAAGGGAATATGTAAATTATAGGGGCAATGAAATTAATCAACAGGATTAATATAGAAATGAATAGGGATAAAATAAATATTGTTTTTTCTATTGCATATTTTTTTATATTACTAATGCATATTGTGAAATATAAAAAAGGTACAATAAAAATCAAATACCAATGTTCATTCAAGAATATAATAAAGTATTTAATATTGAGTGGTATTTGTTGTTCGGGCATTAAATTAACTATCTTAAAAGAGAATAGACGGTTAATAAACAAAGAGATTAAATTAATCAAAATAAGAATAAACAAGTTAATTTTAGATATTCTATTTAAAAATTTATTATTGAACATTTTTCAATCCTTTCTTTTTTATTTTATATTTTGTAAATATTCCTCCATTCTTTTTATAGACTCGGTATATGCTTCAATTTGACCGCACCAAATTTTGGCCTTTTTGTTTTACCTTTGCCTTATTCAGCACTCACCGCCCACGAGGCGAACAGCCGAGGATGCCTCATCAGCACAACAGCCCGCACTCCTCTGGGTTCCTCCTAATAAAAAAGCGCAAAAGCAAACTCACCTTTGCGCTATTAGTTAAAATTTGTTTCCCTCAATTTATTGATTTATGACTTATCTTTGACGAAATGTAATTTTTCTTTCGCTAGGTTTTGTAAACCAAAATATATTGGCCAATATTAAAAATAAAGCTGGAATAAGATAAAGGCCACAAATTTCTTTCTGTGTTAAAAGGTATATAACTCCAGCCAAAATTAAACTTATTACAAAACAAAAAGAGCCTTTTTTATTATCCGTATTTAACCAATTTATCATTGTTCACCTTCTATTGATTATAAACACTAGTTGCAATTTTCCAATAAATCCACTCTCTAAGTCGTAAGCCGCCTGAATATGCTGTAGCTCCCACTGTTATGACTCCACTTACTTTGCCTGCCGCCATAAAACCACTACTTGCTTGTCTTAGATACATAGTTTGACGCAATCCTCTTACATACATAAATCCTCTTCCGCCTACTGTAGTTAGTGTCCTTTGAGCAACTCTAGAAGTTAATATTTCTCCTCCTTTAGTCACTCCATACATGCCACCGGTAGTTACTAAAGATTTAAGGCCCCATAATCCTACAATGTCCGATATAGCCATTTGTTTGCCAAAATCTTGTAGAAATCTCTGATGGTAGCTTTCCCAGCTTTCTCCAGGCATTGGAATTATTTCATTTTGACCATATATTATTTGCCAAAGCCAATTTTCTGGACCCCATCTCCACCATTCATCTTTTTTCTGTTTATCTAATCCAAATGGGTCAGCCCAATTTATAGGATTATTATCTACATAAGTATAAAGGTTAATTCCGCCGACATATCCAATCGGATCTGTCTGTAAGAACCTTCCCAGAGCTGGGTCATAGTATCTAGTTCTATAATAATACAAACCTGTCTCTGTGTCAAATTCTCTTGCGGTATAGGTGAAGGGGTTTTTGACTTTATTGCCTTGGCGTTTGAGGTTGCCGAAGGAATCGTAGGAGTAGATTTCTATTACTTTCCCATTTTGATCTGTCAAGACAGTAACACTGCCTAAGCCATCATAGTGGTAGTAGTAGATTTTGTTGTTTTGCTCTATAGATATGGGCTCATCTATGCCTGGGCCGTGGATGTAGCGGGTTATTTCTTCTTTGGCTTCGCCATCTTCTTGTTTTGTACTATATTCAAGGATTATATCTTCGTGGTCATAGACATAGGTTATGGTGGTTGATTCTTTTTCTGCTGTCTCCCCTTGCTCTTGAACTGTTTTCTTAATCCTTCTTCCAAAAGGATCGTAAGCAAAAGTAACAATTTTTGTTTCGTCTTCTTCTTGAATAAATACTTGGGTAAGGCGGTTTTCATAGTCATAGGTGAAGGTAGAAGTCTTTAATTGGCCATCATCATCTATTTCTATCTTTTTGATAAGATTGCCGTTTTTATCATATTCGTAGGTGTAATTCTTGGCTGAAAGAAGTTGATTTGCGAGATTGTAAGTGTAGGTGTCTTTTAAAGAGGCAAGCCTATTTCCTAAGGCATCGTAGGTATAAAGTTCGGAGCTGTGCTCTTTTTCCTTGCCTTTGTCTTTTAGTTTGGTATCTAAAACTTGGGTTAATCTATATAAGGCATCGTAGGTATAGGAGGTCTTAATATTAGGTTCTAATTTAACGAGCCTATTGCCTGCGTTATCATACTGATAAGTATAACTCGTGATAGCTGAGCCATCTTGGGTTTTATTGACAAGATTTATAAGATTACTTACTGAATCATAGTTATAAGAGGTAACTGTTTTATTAGGAAGAACAGAATTTATCCTTCTTCCTAAGGTATCGTAAGTGTAGGTAGTTGAGTTACCGTATATATCAATTATAGAAGTTATCCTGTTCAGGGAGTCGTAGCTGTAACTGATTGTCTTTCCTTCGGGAGTTGTCATTTTGACTCTGTTCCCTATAGGGTCGTATTCGTAGGTTAGACTTTGGTCATTCGAGTCAGTGACTTTTGTCATTTGGCTTAATGGGCTATAGGTAAAGCTATAAGAGATATTCGGATTAGTCGCGGTGAGGATGTTACCTATGGCGTCATAGGTAAAGGTTTCCTCTGTTTGGTCCGGATATTGTTTTTTAATTAATCTGTTTAAGGCATCATAAGTATAGGTTATGGCATAGCCATTGGCATCTGTTCTTAAAATGAGGTTACCAACAGGCTCGTAGCTAAAGTTAGTTTGATTGTTTAACGGGTCGATGATTTTGATGAGTCTATTTAAATTATTATAGTGGTATTGAATTGTACTGCTGTTAGGATCCATAATTATTGCAGTGCGATTTCCTTCTGTATCATAGGTGTATTGGGTAGTATTTCCCAAGGAATCGGTTATTTTTATAAGCCTATTTACCACATCATAGGCATAAGCTGTGATGTTATTGTTGGGATCAACAAAGGATATTAAATTACCAACCGAATCATAGGCATAGAAGGTCTTAGAATCATTGGAATAGGCTATCCGGACAAGACGATTTAATAAGTCATAGGTAAAGTCTGTGGAATTTCCTTCGGAATCAGTAAGCCGGGTTATATTGCCGAGTAGGTCATAGGTAAAGTCTGTGGAATTATTTTGGCTATCTATTATTCTAATTAAATTGCCGTAACTATCGTAATTGAAATTGGTCATATTGTTGTTTGCATCTTTAATCTGAACGAGTTGGCCAAAGATATCGTATGTATAATCAGTAGTATTAGTAAGGGCATCTTTAACCTGAATCAGGTTGCCTTTCGCGTCGTAGAGATATTCCGTGATATTGCCTAAAGCGTCGGTTATTGAGTTTACAAAATCAAAATTAGGTTCATAGGTAAAGGTGGTGGTATTATTTAATGGATCTTTTATTGTAAGAAGGTTGCCTTTAGCGTCGTAGGTAAAGGAAGTTGTATTTCCGTTCTGGTTGGTAAAAGAGGTTTTATTTAAGGCCTCATCCCAGCTAAAGGTTTGGATATTGTTTTGGCTATCAGTGATTTTGGTAACTAATCCATAGTCATTGTATTCGTATTTGGTAATATTGCCCAAGGAATCGGTTGAGGTGGTTATTTTGTTGGTTGTGTCAAAAGATAATGTGACCTCATTGTTGTTCTCGTCTTGCCAAGAGTGATAGGCGCGATCTTTACCATCGTATTCAAAATAGGTTGAGTGAACATTAGCATCTGTCTGGCAGATGAGATTATAATTGGTATCGTAGTGATAGAGAGTTTGGTTATTTAAAGGGCCTATCGTTTTGATTAAGTTGCCATTTGAGTCATACTCATATTTAAATATTCTTCCTGCTGGATCTTCTATTTGAGTAATTTTGCCTTGAGCATCGGCGCTAAAGGATAATTTTCTACCTGAGGAGTCAGAGACTTCGGTGATTATGCCATTAGATGTGCGCAGGATACTTATGATATTTCCGTTTCTATCTTCTATCTTTATAAGTCTGCCTTGGTTGTCAAAATAGAGCTTTTCGCCATGTTTTCTTAATATCGTATATGTGTCATCGGGATTTTTGGTTAATACAGAATATTTACCCGCCGAGGGTTTGTATGTCCCATCGGGATTTTTGGTGTATACGGTATAGACTCCTTCCTCATCTACCTCTATAACTGATTGGTCTGGTTGTTTACTTAAGGTAATATCGAAATTAGAGCGCCAGCCATAGCCAAATTGTCCATCATAATCGCTTTGACTATTGTAAGTTCTGATTAAACCTAGCGTGAGGCCTCTACCTTGGATTAAGATGTCCTGTTGTGAAGTAAACATGTTTCCATTGGCAACATTAATCGGTTCAGCTACAGTGGTAACTTTGTCTTGGGGAATTTGTTTTGTGGGTTCTACAGAAGGTGGAGGAATGCCTCTTATTATTTTGACCTCATCGGAATATGTCCATTTATCTGAGGTATCTGTGCAATATGCTTGAAGCAAATGTTCGCCTAAAGAGTAGCCAGCAATATTTACATTCCAAGTGTAAGTACCGGAAGTGGGATAGCCAGGAACATACAGCCCTCCTACTTGTCTTCCATCTATCATTAAAGATATCCACTTAATTCCATGATAATTAGGTTGCACATTATGATATTCCACGCTAACCGGAAGGATTGATATTTCTGGCGAGACGATCTGTCCATCAGTTGGCGAGGTAATGGTTATCACTGGGGGTGGGTTATTTACAGTAACTATAACAGTATCATATGCTCCAGATGGAGAACCCGCCCAATTTGCATATGCTTGAATCGTTTTCTGAGTTCCATTTGGAGTACCTGAAGTGTCCCAATAGAAAGTATGCGAACCGAATAATACAGGTGGAAATATCCAATATCCACCTGTTACAGAAGTGAATACAAAATAGACAGGGTACATTGGAGTTCCCCAGTATGAAACAACAATTGGTGTTACGCCACCGACGGTCTCTCCCTCGGCAGGGGAGGTAATTTCTACACCAGCTAAAACCGTGGCTGGGATTATGAATGACGAAAAAACAAATAAAGTCGCCGCTAAAAATATTAATATTATCTTATTTAACTCTTTCAATAATGCCTCCTAACTATTTAATCATTAACAAATTATATTCTCTTTATAAAGAAGTTTACCACATAAATTTCAAAATTCAAGAGCTACTATAGATTTTAGGACGAGTTGAATACAAGCCAAACTTATACTCACCTCTCCTTTTCATCAATAATCCTCTCACCAATAAAATACACAATCGCCGCATCACGGATAAATCCGATTATCTCTTTAGAGTCATCGTTTATCACTCCTCTTTCTCCTCCTCTTCCGGTAAAGTATCTAAAGAATTTAAGGTGTAATCTGTCTGTTGGGTGAGGTGTTTTTCGTGGGTGAGGATTCTTAAAGATACTGTTGTATGTTGTATTCCTACAGAAAGGACCTTGCCGGAAATCGAAGAATAGACATAGGTGGCCTTTAGTCTTTGCTCGAGCTTTTTTAGACTTAGTTTGGCAAAAATGATGTCTGATTGCGTCTTTGAAATTTCTAATTTGTAGTTCTCACGAAGCAAGCTCAAATCTCTTTTTATATTAAGAATCGAGTCTTCCTTTTCTTTCAAGGATAGGGCTTCTTTTTGTTTTATCTTTAAAATCTTAAGCGTATCCTCTGCTTCTTTAAGGCGTTCTTCTGCCTGCTGTTTTTCCAAGAGTATGTATTCTCTTTTCTGCTCTAACGAAGCAAGCAGTTCTCCCTTTTTGACTACATCGTTTGGTTTGACCTTTAACTCATCTTCTAAGTTATAGATGTCCTTGATGTAAAGGGTGACCACTTGAGATATGGCAGGTTCTAAAGAAGGCGAAATAAAACTTACCTGTTCAGGCACCTCATTATCTTTAAAGATTGTCCTGATAAGAACCTGACCTTCGATGACAAGAATATCAGAGAGATTTTGACGCAAGATATCCTGTCTGGTTGCGTAGAGAAAATCAAGCCTGTTTACCCCGACTTTTAAGGTATTGAATTCATCAACGCTAAACCTAACTGTCATTTTATCGTAGGTCTTGATGTAACCTAAAAGATAGGTATCATTTTCGTTAGGGATATATTGAAAAATATCCGATAAGAGTTGATTTCTTAAGTGAATCTCCTGGCTTTGCATTTTAAGTTTTCTTCCTTTGTGGGACTGAATGCTTAATGAGCGGATATTATCTTGAGGGTTTGAGCCGACAGAATAGATTTTACTTTCAGGAGATTTGATTATAAGGGAATTCTTGCTTGTTGAGCTGATGGCTTCCCATTTACCATTTATGCTCTTTCCTGAGACATTAAATACACCTTCAAATTCAGCAAGGACCTGATGGCCTTGAGCAGAGTAATTTAGATAGTCGGCTACTGCGGATTGCGGGGTCCTGACTAAATAATGCAGCGCCCCTCTTACGCCAACCCGATTTAAGGGGATAACAAATGCGGTAAAGGCAAGGAGAATCCCTAAGAAGATAAACTCCTCCCGGCTTGCTACTGTTATGCGGAACCTCTCATTGCCTGGGATGACTGCGCGGATAAGGTTAGGATAAAAAAGCGGCACGCCTGATTTATTCAAGGCGTCGATAAGGATATGGGAAAGATAACCCAAGATAAGGCAAATAAAAAATAGTTTATTGCGAAAGAAAACCAAAGAAATAAAGATAAGAGCAAATACCATCATTCCTAAGAGGCTATGGGTAATGGTGCGATGGCCGAATCTTCGCTCCAGGGATAAAGCTATAGGTGAAAATATCCTTCCTATAAAAGATGCGGTTGTATCTATATCGGGAAATAATGAACCTAAGGCGGCAAAGGAAAGCGCAAGCGGCGAAAGGACGATATTTACAATCGCGCCTAATAAAGCACTTAAGAATGTGGCAAAGGCAACGTGGGTTGGGGCAATCATTTTGCCTCACTTTTGTTCATCAGGTCTCTGACTATAAGTTGAGATAGGTTCAATTTGGCTTTCTTTAACTCATATCTTGCCTTGTTCAATTCAAATCTTGCTTCATCAACTTCCTTTTGCTTGGACAAAAGTTCATCCATAGAGATCTTGCCTAAATCAAACTTAGCATTGGCGAATTCTAAACTCTGATTCCGGGAATCAAAAATCTTCTCTTTAAGCTTAAGGTCGTCTTTGGCAAATTGAAAACGGTGATAGGCGTCGCTAACCTCTTTGATTATTCTCTGCTCAGTTAAAATTAATTCTTGCTTTGCAACATCTAACTCGAGTTGGGCATTGTCTTTTTCTATTCTGTTTCCGCTTAAGAGCCGGTCTAAGTCCTGTGAGATTTGAAAACCCGCTCCATATCTATCGGTTATCGGGCTATAACCGGCATTAATAGATAGATTAGGATTTAACCTTCCTTTCACGCCTTTTACTTTTAGTTCTGCCTGTTTGAGTTTATCTTTGGCGATGAGGATATCAGGATTATTCTTTAAGGCCTCTTCAATGGCTTCGTCTAAAGTCAAATCAGTGGCAAATGCATAGTTGGCAGTTAACAAGATAAAGATGGGAATAAATAAAAATCTTTTCATTGTGCTTTGAGCTCCTCTCCGCCATGCTTGGTGAGTCTTTTTCTTATCTTTATCATTGAGACCCTTTCTTTTTCATCATCAACCAAGACCGCCTCGCCGATATTCTTTAGGTTGCGGATATAGACCCTCAGTTCTGAGCCCATGTAGTCCTGAGAGAGTTTATTGACCGCCAAGATATCGTCGGTATTGGTGAGTTTATGGCAGATTATAATGTCACATTGGGTTATGACTTCGTTCTCTAAACCTGAGGGCTGTTGAGAAGCAAGGATACAAGATAAACCTGGTTGCCTTCCTTCTTTTATCCAACGGATTAGGATTTCTTTTGATAGGGTCTGTTTTCCTTGAGGGACAAATTGGTGGGCTTCGTCAATCAAAAGCCAGATGCACTTGATATGAGAGCCAAGTTTTAATTCTTCTCTCCTTCTTGCCTGTGCCCTCTTTTTGAATAGGTCCTGACATAAGATACTGACGATTAAGTTTCTTAAACCAAAGGCTCCCGGGTCAATTACAGAGAGATCAAGGATATTGAGTTCTTCTTCGCTTAGGATATCCAAAGGGGCTTCAGAAGTTTGGCTGAAGATATCCCAGTCACAGGCCATCTCTAAGCGGTTGAGTAGGGCTTCTCTTGTCTTGTCCTGACAAAGAGGGTCTTTTTGAATGGCATCGATTATATCAGGGATAGAAAAACTATTTTGTTTCTTGAGGTGTTGAATGGCGCGATAAAGGGCTATGCCGAGAGGTTCGTTTATAGATAAATCAAATAAGTCGCACCATTGGTCCGGGGATAAATCGTAAGGATTTATTCGGACTTCTTGGAACTCTACACCTAATTTCTGCATTTGAAGGGTTACATCAAAGCCGTATCTTGCTTGAGGTCTTCCAGGTATTATGACTTTAACCGGCAGTCCTTTAGATTGGCCGTCGGAGGAGGAGTCGGCGGACAGGCACATCGTCCAGTAAATACCTATCGGGTCGATAATAAGGATTAAAGGCTTAGGTTGAGATGAGAATAATTCTTCAGCGATTACGCCAAGGGTATAAGATTTGCCGCTTCCCCTTTTGCCACAAATCAAAATAGCCCTTGAATGAGTATCATCGATTTGTATGGCCTGACTTTTCTTTAAGTCTTTTCCAATTGTAAGCATAGATTTTCTTCCTTTCTCTGTGTGTGTTTTTTCTATATATGGTTGGCAACTTCTGCCACTATTTTGTCCTTCTCATTGAGCGGTAGATAAAGTATCTTAAGAAGATAAAGAAAGCCCCGGCACCGCCAGCCAAGATATAGGTATCTACATCGTTTAAACCTAAGGCAACAAAGCGGGCAGCAATAACTACTGCGCCAATGATTAGAAGAGCAGGTGTTAAATCAAAGTATTTAAGCCCGGCATCGTGGTGCAGGTCTCTAATCTTTTGCAGAGAATCAAATTCTATACTTTCAGTCTTCTTTGCCATCTCAACAATAGCCAAAGGATTGCCCGCTGAGTGGGTTAAGATTTTGTTTTCAAACATAAATTTATCCTCTACTTTCTTCTCATCAGCATAGAGCCAAAGGAGCTGTAAAGACTCTTCTTTAGACAGGTTTTTAAGTTCAATAACATCGAATCTCCACCAGATTCTTGCTAAATGGCCGGAGTTTTTTAGGTCGTTTGTGGCACCTAAGACTAATGCCTTATCCATTAACAGAGAAACCGTAAATGCCATTGAAGGGGTGAGGCCCTCTAAGTGGTCTAAGACGAGGATATAATTTTGTCCCTGAATTCCTTCTACGATACAGGCAAGAAGCTCCATAATGGGAAGGCGTGTAACTTTTCTTTTTAGATCCTCCCATTCTAAATATTCACAAACTACGCCTTCTATTTTTAACCTGCCATCCTTATGTAAGTCTTTGGCAATAGAGATGAGTGCTGACTTTAAGGGCTGAATGTGTTCTACATAGATAACCTTCTTTAGGTCTTTGGCGGCATATCTTAAAAGATGGCTTTTGCCTGTGCCGATAGCGCCGATTAAGGCAGTATGCTGATGCTTTGCGATATTTGCTTTTATCCTATTTAATTCCTGCTCTCTGCCAATAAGGATAAAAGGCGGCTCTTTAATTATTTTTTTCTTTCGGGCCATATTTATTTAATCCTGCTGACTGTCAACATCTAAAACATATTCAGAAGTACGATAATGGATCGATATTACCCTTGAATCCTTAATTTCAATAATAATTGTGCCTCTCTTGGTGCCCTCAATTTTTGATTTAATCCAGATGATGAGTTTTTCATCTAAGGGTAGCTTTGTGGTGTTCCAGGTCCTGTTCATTTTAACGCCTCCTTTCCTTTGGGTTAATGGTTTGGTATGGGTTGAGTAAAAATCTCTTTGCTACGGGCGAATTTCAGATTTTGTATTGCGTAAAATCACCCCTTAAATTTATGTTGCCTGTTTTTATCTGCCATAATTTGGCCTTGTCTTTTTCTGTTGGGATTTTTCTTCCCTAAAGGTAAACCTACAAGTCTGGCAACTTTGTTATAGAACCTCGATGGAAAGACCATATCCCAGCCAATTACTTTTTCATTTCGGTAGTAGGTGTTTGAGTGTCTGCAATCCTTCCAAGAGGAGAGCTTTTTTACAATTTCGTAGTCTTCGGTATAGACCTTGTAATAACCTCTGTAGTAAGGCCAGATTTCAGGGTTCATAGGTCACCTCCATTTCTGTGTCGTAAGTGTTTGTATATTTTAAAGATAAATAATAAAGCGAATAAATTAGATTATCGATTTAATGACCTCTCCAATGCGTACCGGCTCTTTTTGATGTCTTTTTTGGTTTTTAAAAAGATAAGATTTAGAATAATTGTCTCTTTCTTTAATGCTTTTATTTATATATTTTTCTTTAATAATTTCTTTAGGGTTGTGGTTGTCTTTAGAAGTTAAGGGGTTATGAGAATTTTTGTTGTCATATTCGTCAACTATTGTTGATGATTTTGACAACTGGTTGTTGACGAAACTGTCAACTTCTGTTGTCATATTCGTCAACTCTCTATGGTTTTTTCTAAAGATATCCACAGGCCAGTGGCTTACTTCCACATTAAAGGAATAGGTATATGGTTTAGTAGACTTATCCTGGGTTATGAGTTTCATTTGCTTTAGCGACTTTATAGCGCGTGAAAGAGAAGCTTTATCTAGCCAGGTATGTTTTATAAACGTGCTGAAAGGTATCTGTGCCTTTATCCTTCGTTTCTTAAGTTTCTGTAACTTAGGACTTGCGTGCTCATAAAACCCATAGGTCTGACAAAGAATTACATCTATTACCGCTCGTTGACTCGAAGAAAGCTTTGTCTTTGCCAGCCAAAGAAGAAGGTTCCTTGCTATGGGAAAATATCCATCGTCCATATCTATTCTAAATCTCATCTTTTACTTCCTTTTATCTCTACACCAGCAACCAAATGCGCGAAACCAACCCATGTAATCGCCTATTTTCTCCCAGCATAGTCCGCACAAAATAGCAGAGCGCTCTTCCCAGCGTATGCGTTCTATACCATCGAGCTCTTGTTCTGTTTTATAGCAATAAATACAACGTTTGAGATTTTTACTTCCTCTTTTTCTCATTGATCTTTCCCTCCAAAGTCAAACTCTTTTTGATATTTGACACCGAATTTATCCTCTACTGCCTTGCTTAATCTTTTTGCCCTGTTTGCTACTTCTTTTACACGTGACCAGTATTGCCTTAGACAGCTAAGCGCTTCATCGTTATCGGTGATAAGATAAAAACCGTAAGGATAATTAACTGAGGATGCAATTGGAATATTGTGATGGATAACCAAGTTTGCGATAGCCCTCCTGATTTTGCGCGATGAGGCTAGAGTCATCCTTTCAAGTTCCTGGACAGTAATGGGATTGTCCTTGCCCTTATGGCCCTCAAGTATATAAACAAGTGTCTGTTCTAAGCTGCTCATTCTATGAGGCATTTTGTCTGTATCCCTTTAAGATATCTATGAATTTTGAGGCCTGGGACTTGGTTAGGTCGGCTGATGAGGTAACTTTGAAGTTATCCTGTAAGATCCTTAAATAATCTTCGTCTTTTAAGGTTAATTCCTCGCTTAGCTTGTGGATATACTTGCTCTGTAAGGGTGTAATCTTTTCTTCTTTTTTCGGCTGGGGAATCTCAACTTTTTCCTGCCTGTCAAGGGCGTCCTTTACTTCCTCAGCAGTCGCTATGCCTCCGCCTAACAGGCCTATTCCAAAGAAGCCTAAACATCTTCCATAGGCAGAGGTTTCGGCGTTTTCGTAAGGATTGGACTTGTCTACCATTGTCTGACCATAGGCGCCGGCAGAGGCTTCAACTACCCCGAATATCTGGGAGTAGACTTTGGCGTAACAGATGAGGTTTCCTTCCTGGTCCTTTTCGAACTTTCGTGAGAATTTGAATTTCTTTCCCTGCTCTTTGTGGATATCGGTAAATTCCTTTACGCGGCCGTCGACCATCATGTATTCGTTGGTTACCGTCTTATAACTTCCGTCTTCCTGGCGCTGCTTATGGGTTAACTTCTGGATAAATTTGGAGTAGTCTTTCTTTTCCATCGGTCTTTGCCTCCTACTTTGTTTTCATTGTCCCGGGCTTAAAGTTTATGGTTTTAAGCAAGTCCTCAATTGCCGGATGAGGGTGAAGGCTCTTCTTATCATCCTTTAAGTCAAAGATAATCCCTGAGCCGAGGATAGTTTCTAATCTATCCATTGACTTGTAGTAGATATCTTCAATTGAGCTGGCTATCTCCCAGATGAGTTTGTCATCTGTCTTATGCGTAAGGAATATGCCGCCTAAGCAAAGGGCAATATCTTTAAAGGTGTTGTTGAGTAATTCGTAGATTTGGTGCTCTTGGGATCTTCGCATTCTCATTGCCTCCTGTTTCTCGGCAAATAGGTTTTTCAACTATCTGCGGATGAACTAAATCTTTTTTCTTTCTGTCTTCCATGTAAAGCCTAAACATCTCTGCCAAAAGGCGAATCGCGACTTTGGCATCTTTGCTTGAGGCCTTCTCATAGGTTACGGTTATGTTTATTGACTTTGGCGCTCTTTTTGCCATTCCTTGTCTCTCCCTGGGATAAAAAGTATGCGGGGCTTTTCTCTTTTGTGCCTGTTTCCTTAGGGAATACCTCTTCAAATGGAAACTTTAACGCCTTGGCGATCTTCCAAGCAACCTTGGCATCCAAAATAGAATAATTGCCTCGTTCCAATTTGCAGAGCTTGACATGGGAGATATCCAGTTTATTTGCTAATTCCTTTTGGCTCATTTCCCTGATTACTCTGCAGATTCGGATTTTGTTCTTCATGGCGGGACCTCCGATAGTTTGGTTGTTTTACTAAATTGTGAAGTAATTTACTATTTAATAAAATAACTGTCAAGAAAAATCTTTTACTAATTTAGAAAAAAATTTCTTGACAAGGGTTTTAAAGGTGTGATATGTTATTTTGCTGATAAAGGGCGCTTTTGTAAGGCGGATTTTTTAGTTAGCCAACATCGCTGTTACGTTAAGGGGGATATCGACATGAACACAAAGCCGGTTGTAATCAAGTTCTTTGCGCCAGTAATTGATGTCACAATTAATGCTTTAATGAATGCCATTGACCAGAAGATGAAGCAAGGGGTAACAAATTTCATCGTTCTCATTTCTTCACCAGGTGGCTCGGTTTTTCATGGCTTAAGCGCATACAATTATTTGAAGGGATTACCTGCTACAGTAACCACGCATAATTTTGGCAGTGTGGACTCGATAGGCGTTGTCCTATATTGTGGTGGTTTAAAAAGGCTATCAGTACCTCAGGCAAGATTTTTGCTTCACGGTGTTAGCGCCAACTTTCCAGAGAAGGTGAGCTTAGAGGAAAAGCAACTGGAAGAAAGGTTGAAAGGACTAAAAATCGACATTGAAAACATAGCGAAGGTAATCGCGGCAAGCACAGGTAAAGATGTAAAAGACGTAACGGACGCAATGCTCGAAAGGACAACCTTAAATCCAGAGGAAGCACAGTCCTGGGGGCTTGTGCACGAAATCAAATCGGAACTATTTGAGGCGGGAAGCGAGGTTATCTCCATACAATTTCAGCAACAACAGAAACCGTAACATCGCCTAAGCCGGAACAACCGAACTAGTTCGGTTGTTTTAAGTTAGGCGAAATTCCGTTTAGGCTCTATTATGCAAAAAAGCATCTCAAGTCAAAAAATTAGAGAGAAACTCAGCTTTTTAAAGACGAAATTACCAAAGCAACCCACCGCGGCAAATAGTTTATATTCTCTACCAGCAGAATTTGCTGAAAATGTCGTAAGAAGCAACTATTCCCAAGTTTCGCTTCAAAAAATATCAGACCATATAGGATACTATTTGGGCTTATTAAAAAGCGTGAAAATCACTTTTATAGAGGAATTCACGGATAATAGATGGGTTGGCACTAGTGATGGGATATTGGTTGGTGATAGAACCGGATCTCCCATAAGTGGGTTATATAAAATTATTGGTTTTGATCGTAGCGGAATATTATTGATAAAAAAACACAAATACGACCTTAAACATATACTTGCTATCCTTACTCATGAATATACGCATAATTATCTTTATCACCATAGAATAAGTGAATCGGAAGAATCAGAGAACGAAATATTGACTGATCTTGCAACCGCATACTTGGGGTTAGGACACTTACTTATTCCGGGATATAAACCCATTACTTGGACTAGCAATCATTGGAACTATGTTTTCGCAAGTGGTTATACTACACATACCTTGTCGATTGGTTACCTTACTCCAAATACAATTAGAAAAGCTATAATAATATCTGCTGAAATAAGAAATTGGGATCCCGAAGAAGTAATTGCTAATTTTTCTTCTGTCTGGGATAAGATTATTGCTTATTTCCAACTGTGGCCTTATAAAAATAGACTTAGAAAGATTGAAAGGGAAAAGAGAAAAGATGCAATCTTCATGAAAAAAAGAGTTGAACAGATCAATTCTCTTAAAGTAGATGTTAACAACATTCATAAAGTCTATAATCAGGTGTGCAAACTAATAAAGAGCATTTCGACCACCATGGATACATCATCAATCACAGCTGAAGATGGTCGTATGTTTGTTGAAATCACTAACAAAATATTCATTGGTGAGCCCATATCTGAAATTAAAAGTATTTTAGAAAAAATAGATAGTCTAAAAACATCATCTATTAACAATGAAAACATTCCCCAATTAGTCAAACAGGTAGATGAGTTAAAGAAAATGATTTCTAAATGGTACGAGTTATTGTGTAAGTATAGTAATAATTGCGGAACTTCGGCTAACAGCGGATAAAAGATTCAGCTTTGCTTCACCCAAATTCGCTTCGCGAACTTCTTTTATCCGTGAAACGTTAAAATTATGGATGATATAACCAAAGGAAAATTAGAAGTCTACTGTGAATGTGTTGCAAAGGGATGCAAACCCGTTGCTCTGCTTGAAGCGTTGGTTCCTAAAATCTCATCTTTTAATAAAAAAAGGATTAAGGTGGGTAATCCGGCTCAAAGAGATGTTAAAGATTTCTTAAAAGAAGCCAAGCCAATAATTGATGAATGGGGTCTAAAATTTTATGTGGAATATTTTGCTGGTAAAATAAAGTGCGATGGTCAAAGCTATAAAACAAGAAATTACGACCTTTGGATATATAAAAATAATCGAGAGTTAAGCCGAATCAAAAAGGTAATAAAATTAAGCGAATCGCAAGACGAAAAGAAGTATCACCGCCAATTTGGTCGGCTGCTTGGCTATTCAGAAGAAGCGATTGAAGAATTTATAAAAACAGTTAATCTAAAGGGGGAATCCAAATGAAATTCGGAGAATACCTAAAGCAATTGAGACAGGAGCGGGATTGGAAACTTGAGGACGTGGAGAACAAATCAGGCATTCCTTCCAATATGATATGCGACTTCGAGAATGGCAGAAGGCCTCCTCCGGGTGATAAACTTATCTATAAGCTTGCCTTGGCCTTTGAGGTGCCTTTTAATGACTTAAAGATTTTGTCTCTTCAGGAGGAAATCCCTGAATTTGACCTAAAGAAATTCGATAAGTCATTCAAGGCCTCTGCCTTCTATTCTGAAATTGACCCGACAAAACTTCCGCCTAAAGGAGTGAAGGAATTAAAGGATTTCTACGAGTTCCTCTTGCAGAAATACGGAAAGGAAAAGTAGTGACAATAAAAAGGTTATACGATTTGGTCGAAAAAGAAGGCATCGCTATCGAAAACTATCCCCTGCCCCAAGGCATCTCCGGGCATTACTGTGTGATTGATAAGGTTGCGATTATTACTTTGAAAGTGGGCTTGTCGGAGAAAGAGGAAAAGTGCATTTTGGCTGCAGAATTGGGACATCACTTCAGTCCCTGCTTTAATATTTCAATCCCTAAGAATGAACAGGAAAAGATATCTGTTGTTAGACAGGAGAAGATATCGCTTAAGTGGGCGGCAAAGCAGTTAATCGATAAGAGCAGATTAGTAAGGTTACTTAAACAAGAGGACCCGCCGAGTTTTGCAGAACTGTGCGAGGAGTTCGATGTGATACCGAGGTTGATGGAAATAATGTTGGAGGAAATAATAAAGGAAGATAACAGATGCTAAAGCAAAAGGATGAGCAAAAAACTATTCGCGTGGCTGCCTATATCCGCGTCTCTACCGATGAACAGGCACAGTATGGATTCTCGATTGAGGCTCAAAAGGAAAAATGTTCGGCTTTCGTTACCTCTCAAGATGGACAGATCTACAATATATATGTTGATGAGTGTTCAGGAAAAAATTTAAAAAGACCAATCTTACAAAATCTCCTTAAAGATGCTGAAGCAAAGAAATTTGATATAGTTTTGGTCTATAAATTAGACCGACTCTCCAGACGCCTAAGCGACCTTGTAGCCTTAGGAGAAAAATTCGAGCAATTAGAAATTGGCATAAAATCTGTTACTGAGCCTTTTGACACCACTACACCGGCAGGAAAGCTTATGTTTAATATGCTTGGCTCTTTTGCTCAGTTTGAGAGAGAACTGATTGGTGAAAGAACTAAATTAGGGATTATGCGCCGGATTAAAAATGGCGAATGGAGCACTACCCGACCATTTGGATACGATTTAAAAGATGGGAAACTTACTATAAATGAAA
>Ga0209636_10001579_pt1 | contig 23087 bp, 25 predicted proteins | sample DeeMarSWOR152_54_FD_187464 | JGI IMG/M metagenome (GOLD analysis project Ga0209636, IMG submission 187464) | Marine sediment microbial communities from White Oak River estuary, North Carolina - WOR-1-52-54 (SPAdes) (version 2) | ecosystem: Environmental > Aquatic > Marine > Intertidal zone >...
GAAGCAAGAAAGAGAAAGCTGCAGGTCGGGAACAGCACAGGCAATTGCAAAGGGCTAAGAAGATGAAGAGGAAACAGAAAAAGAACCTTGGGCTTCCTCAAAGGCATAGGAAGAATAAGAATTAGTTGCATTTACGAATTACAAGCGATATGAAAACATATTTTTGCAGGAAAAATTATCTAGTTTATAATTGTAATTTGAAAATCAAAGTGTATATAAACGATACGAACAGTCTTGAACGTTATGTACAAAGAGGTATTGAAAAGCAACAGTAATTTTGGAACAAAAAGGGCACACTCTACTATGCTGGGTCTTTTGGTTTGTATTTTCCCCTTCCTTTATGTTTGCCTGTATATCGTCTGGTTTTGACTCTTTTTTGAATGGCTTTTTTAACACGTTATTCGTTTTTCATCTGCTTCTATGCCCGACCATTCACTTTTACAGATGCATATAACCGTTGTTTTAGCAGCACGCATGAACCAAAAACTTCATTCTGTACTTCGGCTATTTTGATATGGTGATCGAGTTGGGTATGGGAAAAGGCTCTAAGAAGAAACCAATGACCAAGAAGGAAAGAGCGGAGAAAAAAAAGAGGCGCAAGGAGAAACGCTCGTAGGCCACTTTTCTATGTGCGCCCGCACACTTCGTGTACAGCCAACCTCTTTCTAACTCTTAGTTCTCTTCAGTCTACATCAGAAAGAAAAGGAAGGATAAGTAAAACCCTGGCAAGGGGTTTCGTTAAATGTGGGAGATAGCGGGTATAGATGTCACCAAAATAGTTTGGATAGTTATAGTGTTAGTGGCTACCTACCTAGCCGCGAAAATTGTACATAGAGCACTAAGAAAGATTTTTGAGAAAACTCCCTTTCCAGAGGAAATTGAAAACTGGGTTGCGAAGATTTCGAAATATGTAGTATATGTTATCGGAGTTTTTGTGGTGCTTTCTGTTGCAGATTTTGACCTTACCTCAGTTATTGTTGGGTTGGGCGCCTTCAGCATTGCCATAAGCTTTGCCATGAGTAACATAATCCAGAACTTCGTCTCCGGCATAATAGTGCAGAGTGACAGAGCCTTTAAAGTCGGAGATGAAATTCAAGTAAGAATTGCTGGCAAAGAATATGAAGGAAAAGTTGTGAAAATGAGGATAAGAACAATCATAATCAAAACCAAAGACGGCAACAAAACATCCATACCCAACTCCGCATTTATAACAACCCCCGTCATAAAAAAGAAAAAAGCCTCCAAAAAATCTAGCACAAGCTAGACCTCACCTAAACTCGTTTTGTTAATTAAATTGACGTTGCTGTAAAATTTTTCCAATAGGAGCATCGTAAATGTTATGAAGGCTTTTGAGTGCAAATTAATAAATCATATCTTCAGGGGGGCAACACTTGAAAAAGTTTGATGCAATTGTGATAGGCGCTGGAACAGCAGGTTGCATGACTGCGAAAACTCTTGCTGACGCTGGCCTAGAGGTTTGCCTAATCGACCGCAAAAAGAAAGAAGAAATAGGCAATAAAGTCTGCGGAGATGCCATAGGCAGACATCATTTTAACAGTCTTAGCTTAGACTATCCTTCTGGAAAGGAACTCGAGCGAAGAATGGTTGGAATCACGGTTCATTCACCTGACATGAAAACCGTTGTTCATGTAAAGGGAAAGGGACTTTACGGCTTTATTGTTAATCGACTTCTCTTTGGACAGAGACTGTTAAGAGACTCAATCAACGCTGGAGCAACCTTACTCGAGTCAACTCAAATGGTAGAGCCTATCATAAAAGACAATTTTGTCACCGGAATCGTAGTTAAGGACTTAACATCAAAAAACAAAACTGAACTAAACGCTCAAGTCGTAGTAGATGCAAGTGGCTTTTCCGCTGTTTTGCGAAAAAAACTTCCTATCGAAATTGGAATCGAAACAAACGTTGACCTGAAAGATGTTGCGATTTGTTATCGGGAAATCCGCGAATTAGCAGAACCAATCGCCGACCCAGAGTTTTGTGCAATTTTCTTCAATCAAAAAGCTGCTCCCGGCGCATATTACTGGATTTTTCCAGAGGGTGAGAAGAAGGTGAATGTAGGTTTGGGAACAAGTATGTCCAAAGGTTTTCCAAACCCAAAAAACCAGCTTTATAATCACGTCCTATCTCAACCACTGTTTAAAGGATCATCGATCACAAGCGGGGGAGGAGGACAGGTTCCAACACGGAGACCATTGGACTGCATGGTAGGAAACGGCGTTATTATCGTTGGAGACGCTGCCTGCCAAGTGAATCCAATCCATGGCGGCGGAATGGGACCATCTATGATGGGTGGAGCCCTCGCTGGAAAAACCATTATCGAAGCCATGGAAAGAAGAGACATGAGCAGAGAAGGACTATGGCTATACAATGCCCTGTATATGCAGTCGTACGGAGCCAAACAAGCGGGTCTAGATGTCTTCCGTATGCTTCTTCAAAAGTTGAGTGACGACGACTTAAACTATGGCATGAAGTACCGTTTAGTCACTGGAGAAGATGCCTTAAAGGCGAGCTTGGGCGAGGATTTACATCTTAACATAACAGAAACCACCCGCCGAATTTTCAGAGGGTTAAGAAAGATCTCTCTTCTCAAAGAACTACGTCGTACAGCGAGTTTATTGAAAAAAGTGAAGGAATACTATAATAACTATCCTACTTCGCCTAAAGACTTTGATGTATGGAGAAAGAAGGCGCAAGACCTGTTTGAAAAAGCGAGTGGATGAAACGACTAAAAGCCGAAATGCAATGAGTATTGGGTTTGCCTGGTGGCTGAAAAAGAAACACGTCGCTCAAAAGCTCATTCAGAATTTGAATGGAAAGGTGCAGAGCATACTCAACTTGCAAGACACTGATTTTAGGAGTCGTTTGAAGGGGGCTTCCAGTAGCTTATTGGTTAGCACGGATGAATGAGCTGGTTGAAAACTTCGTTCCATAGTTGCTCAACGTTCTCTTCGTATGCAGCATCATTGTTTACAATACTTTCTACATGTCTGCAAACATTCTTGAAAAACTTGGGCTAAAGTGCTACGATGCCGAAGGATTTAAATTTAAAAATGGAATATTCATCATGCTCTAAGGGGATGTATATGAAAATTTTGATAGTAGGAATCGGAGCCCAGGGGTCAATAATTGCCACAGAAATGGTTAAAAGTCCGGAAGTGTCCGAGGTTAGACTTTCCGACATAGATTTAGGAAAGGTTGAACGGCTTGCAGAGAGGTTAAATAGCGAAAAAGTGCGCACCCATCTTGTTGACGCAAACAGAATCGATGACGTAATGCGAGCAGCTAGGAACGTGAACGTGATAGTGAACACAACGATGTGGAATGCCCAATTTAACTTGAACATAATGGAGGCATCCCTAAACGTCGGAGCACACTACCAAGACTTGGCTTCATACCCGCCTGAGCAATTGGCGCTCAGCGACAGGTGGAAGGAAGCCGGGCTAACAGCTCTAATAGACACGGGAGTATCTCCAGGATTTACAAATGTACTTGCAGCGCAAGCTGCTGATAAACTCGATCGCGTGGAAGAAATACGTATAAGACTCTGGGGCGGCGTCGAAAGCAAGGAGCCCACTTCGTTTTGGTCTCCTGAAACGGCTTGGACCGACATGGCAGAGAAACCCATAGTGTACAGAAACGGAGAATACAAGAAAGTGCCACCGTTTAGTGGAGAGGAGATATACAATTTTCCAGATCCAGTTGGTTCACAGACAGTTTTCTGGCACTCTCATGAAGAACCGGAAACCCTACCTCGTTTTATAGGTAAGGGTGTAAAATACGTAGATTTTAAGATGGGTGGACCTGATTTTCCATTAGCTAAAGCCATAGTTGGGTTGGGCCTAATGAATGATAAACCCATGAATGTCAAAGGTGTTAAAGTGGCTCCCCGCGACGTCTTTCTCGCGCTAGTTCCACCGACTCCATCAATGAAAGAAGTGGAGAGAATGATTAAAGCTGGGATGATAAATATGAGAATATGTTGCGCAGCGGATGTTAACGGTCAAAAAGAGGATGCAAAAATGCGCTACATCCTTTACTCAAACTTTATGAACATCAATGAACTGAAGAAGAGGATGCCAGGCGCAAACCCGGTAGCCTACATAACGAGCATACCAGCCTCGATATTCACAAAAATGCTTGTAAAAGGAAAGATTAAGACCAGAGGAGTCATTCCACCCGAGGCCTTAGAACCAGCGGTTAGACAGGCGTTCATAGCTGAATTAGCGGAAAAAGGCATAACAGTACGTGAAAAAGTGGAGAGACTTGGCTAATGTATACCCCAAAACAGGAGAATGCACGCGCAAGTAACCGTATAATGGGATCCTACCCCGCCGGAGTTCCTCGCAAACTCTCTCTTTTTTATTTATTTTTTTACACAAAAAACTATTAGACTCAACAAGTAAAAGAAGAGTGCCGTAGTGGTGTAAGAAAATGATTGGTTTCGAAAAACCTAATGTGATGCCTTTATTCCGCGTTTTCACCGAAGAAAACCTCAATGCTATTCATCTAGCCACCCTCAATGTCCTCGCAGAAACAGGCATCAGAATTGTTCATAGCGATGAAATTCTAAAGATGTTAAAGGAGAAAGGCTGCAGAGTTAATTTTGAGAAAAAGACCGTCTTATTTCCCCCATACCTCGTTGAAGAAGCGTTAGGAAAGACCACTAAAATAGATACAGCGTATGGAAGAAACTCAAAGTATGACTTTAAGCTGGATGGAAGACACGTTTACTTCACAACTGACACCGAGACAACAAGCACGGTTGATCTTGAGACTGGAGAATGGAGGCCCTCAACTATGGATGACTTGGGAAAATTAACGAGGGTCACTGACGCTTTAGAGTCCTACGCCTCTGGAGGTCATTTAACTACCTCCTTAGACAAGCCGAACAACGTCAGATGCTTATACGATTACGCTGCTGCTTTGAATAACACGGAAAAACCTTGCGGTTGGTCTGTTTATCCGCCTGAACTAGCAATGCAGCTGACGGACTACCAACTTGAAATAGCCACGGCAGTTGCTGGTAGCGAGAAGAAACTGAAGGAACGCCCCATAGTAGGAGGAGGTTTCTGCACAGAGTCTCCACTTCAGCTTGACGGACGATTTGTAGAGACCTCTTTAAAGCTTGCAAAACTTGGGTTCCCATGCGATGTTGAGAGCATGCCTCTTGCAGGAGCAACAGCCCCCGTAACCCTCACTGGAGCTCTCATCATGACCAACGCTGAGGTTTTGAGCGGCATAACTACAATTCAACTTGCAGCTCCAGGTACCGGTGTGAGTGTTGGGTATCTAATGGGTTCTTTGGACATGAAGACTGGTTTGTGGGCGCAGGGATCAGAAGAGGGGCTTCTATGCGCTGGCGCTGTTGAAATCGCTCAGTACTACGGGCTTCGCGTAACTGTCAATGGCTTCAATAGTTCTGCCAAAATGTCTGGGGCTCATGCAAGCTATGAAAAAGCAATTAGCACTCTTCTACCTGTGTTAGCAGGAGCAGACTTTGTCTATGGTGCGGGCAGTCTGGAGGGAGGAATGGCAGCCTCCTTTGAAGAACTTGTTATTGACAACGAAATTTGCAAGAGCGTATTGTCAATGGCTCAAGGCATAAGGGTGGACGACGAAACTATGGCTCTCAACGTAATTCATAAGGTTGGTCCAGGGGGTCATTTCCTCGCTGAAAAGCACACTTTACAACACTTTAAGGAAGAACATCTCTTCTCTGAACTGATGGATAGGCGCAGCTACGCGGCTTGGAAGAAGGCTGGATCGAAAAGCCTCGTTGAAAAAGCTAGGGAGAAGGCTAAGGAAATTCTGAAAGAACACCAGCCGACACCACTTGATAAGGATGTTCAAAAGGAAATTTCTGACATAATTAGAAGGGCTGAATCTGAATTAGCAAAACCTTCCTCTTAATGCCAAACATGCGCGTACATTAAAGTTATGTGGACTGTAATTCACTCATCAGACGTTAAGTTTGATAAAAGGCAGCTGTGGCACATAGATTTTCAAGGCTGTTAAGCTCTCACTTGATTTTTCCCTCAACTTCTTTACCTGCTATCTGGCACATTTCGTCAAGACTGTTATAAAGTTCTTCGAGGAACCTCTCACCGTGATTGGATGGTGGCTCAAACTTTGTCTGAAACTCTGCCTTAACATGATCAATTAGACGTTGAATCCACGAAACTGTTTCGTCAAGAGAAATCAAATATGCGATGTAGGTGGAGAAATCACCATATGGTGCTCCGTGAACATCATCATCGTGTAGTTTGTGGGCGAGCAGTCGTCGATTGGTCTCTGTGTCTTGGATTCCTACTTTTCTAAAAACTGTGATAGAATCCAATGGCTCCTCTGGATTGATGGGTGGCTCAATTTTCAGTCGGAACATGTGGATTTTGTGGCAGTTCTAGCATTCTTTTTCGATATCTGTGTTTCCCGCGGATAGTCGCTCGATTGTTTCTGCGCGGAGTTGCCACTTCTTTTTCAGGCGCTCCAACTTCTGGAAATACTACCTGAACGCCTTCCATCTCCTGTTGAAAAACACACACCGATTGACGCCAAAAAACGAATCAATAATGCTCGCAGATAATTCTTGAAATGAAACAATTGCTAAAAATGACGGTGTCATAACCGATGAATTCTATCCAAACGAGACACACAATCTCCAAACATGAATCAAAAGTAAAAGTGTAGATCCTGCTCAAACACTTTGAGAAGATAACGAGTGTAGTAACCTCCATTCTTCTGTAGCATTCACTCTAAAGCCTTTAAACGCTACAGATTTGAGAACATGCGGCAGATGATGTTGTTGCTTGGAATTTTAGGTCAACATATTTAAGTTATGCGGCTGTTATGGAAAGGGAAAGCTAGAGGTGTTAGAGTGGGCAAAAGGAAGGTTAAAAGCGAAGACGAGCTTAGTAATATTAGGCGACCTGTGGCCAACGACGTTATTGGCATAGCTAAAAAAATGCTGGGTTTCGATCGAGTTTTAGTGAGTTGCCAAGACGGCAAGGAGCGCCTCTGCAGAATCCGAGGAAAAATGAAGAGAAGAATGTGGATAAGGCTGGGAGACATCGTTTTGATCTCGCCATGGGATTTCCAGTCTGACAAGCGAGGCGACATCATCTGGCGATACAAAAGAAATCAAGCCGAATGGCTAAGAAGGAACGGATACCTAAAGATTTAACCGATGCGTTCACTATTGTTGGAGGATAGGAACGAGTCAAATGCAAATGAAAGTGTCAAGAGGGCGAGGTCGACCCCGTGGCAAGTATCACGCGGTTACTGATTTTAGGCTTCTTCAATATCTCGCTCTGATTTCAATTAAGTATGGAATCGATTCGAACAATTTATTTAATAGCTTTGTTGAAGCTTGGAACCATCAAAAATCTACATGCAAAAACCTTTTGATTGAATGCCGTAAGAAAACACCAGATTACGCGGTCTTTCTCGTAACCAACAGTTTCAAAGTGGTCGCCCAATTCCCAATACCCAAACATATTCTCGAAGAAATCAATCCACTCAAAGAATTCGCATACGTAAAGGCGTCAACCAGAACGATACCCGAGAACGCTAAAGCGAAACACCCACTGATCGGAGATTTGAAGTCTGGAATGACCCGAATTAACTTAAAAGCAAAGGTTCTTGAAATTCCAAAGCCTAGATCCGTCATCACTAGGTTTGGAGAATTTGTCAAAGTAGCGAACGCAAGTATCGCAGATGAAACCGGGATCATCCAGCTACCTTTGTGGAACAAACAAATAGACATAGTTTCTGTGGGAGATTTTATACAAGTTGAGAACGCACGTGTTGTAAAATTTAGAGGTGAACGCCAGTTGAGGATAGGTAGAGGTGGACAATTAAGTGTCATTGAAAAAAGGTGACTTACCTATTCGGATTGTTTTTATTAAAACTGGAAAGCTTCCAGAACCATTAAACATAGTAAACAGAAAGCATATCTGTATGCATTCATAACTTTGTGGAGTGAAGGGGGAAATAATGCCTAGGGATCCTGTCTGCGGAGTCATTTTGGACGAAAAGACGGCTAAGTTTAAGATCAAGCATGAAGGGGAAACATATTACTTCTGTAGTGTGACATGTAAGAAGCGGTTCAAAAGGAATCGAAGGAAATTTGTGAAGTAAACTGGGATTTTTGCGCGCGCACCCTTTCCATGTAGTTCCTGAGGGGTTGATCGTAAAAGCCTTCTCATCGCAAGATTTTTTTGTAGAGACAATTTTTTGTCCGTGGCGCTTATTTCTTAGAATTGTTTTTGACTAGGAAAACAGAGGTTTTGCCGTTGTGGTTCCTTTCACATTGTATCGCTACAGTTATTCCGTCTTCGCTTATCCACACGACTTTGCCAACGTGTCCGTGTTCTGGATGAATCTTCCCATCCACTGGAATCTTCATCTTATCTCCAATCTCAATTTCCGTTATCAGCATACCCTCCTAAACACGTGATGGTTGATTTCAAAACCACAATCACATTTACTCATAGCCTATAATTTCCTTTTAATAATACACTACAACTATTAAACCTTGCTTAGAAATCACCATTAGTTTCTATACACTCTTTTTTGTGCGCGTATACTCTTCATTTATTAATAGAAATTTGTTGTTGGTAAACGATTTTAACTTATTAATCTTAAGGCCAGCATTAACCAGTTGGTTGCGTATTAAACATGCGTGTCGCAGTATTAGCCACAGGCGGTAAAGACTCAGCGCTAGCGTTACATCGTGCCTTAAAACAAGGTCACAAGGTGAAACATTTGGTCACCATGCTTCCACAACGAGAAGACAGTTGGATGTTTCACTTCCCTAACATCCGCTTAACCGATCTCTTTGCTGAAGCAGCTGAACTCCCACTGGTCAAAGCTGAAACTAGTGGGGTCAAGGAAATGGAACTTGAAGATCTTAAACGTTTGCTTGCAACTCTCGACGTAGATGGAGTTGTATCAGGAGCTATATCTTCACAGTATCAGAAGAAGAGGATTGACAAGGTCTGTCAAGAACTAAACCTTAAGTCTATTGCACCTCTTTGGCAGGAGAACCCTATAAAACTGTTGAAAGAAATGATCAAACTCAACTTCGAGACCGTTATTGTAGGCGTTTATGCTCTTGGTTTTAATCAAAGCTGGCTTGGAAGAAATTTAAACTCAACAACCTTGAGCGACCTCATTAAACTCAACGAAAAATATAAAGTGTCTTTAGTGGGAGATGGCGGAGAATACGAAACCCTAGTCCTAGATGCGCCGTTCTTCAAAAAGAGAATTCAACTGCTTCAAACGGAGAAAGTTTGGGAAGATCACAGTGGATACTTGCTCGTTAAAAAAGCTGTGCTCGTAGACAAAGGTGTCTAATTTTAATAACTTCATCACTGTCTATTTTAGCGGTCTAAAAACCATTAAAAGAAAAGGTTTAGTCACAGAAAGTCAGCGGTTAAATACGGCAAAAATAAAAGGGAGATCACTATAAATTCTGCAACACAATAACCTAACCGCATGGGATGTAACTAAAAAGTTGAATCTGAAGTCGGAGGGAAAAGTTTAGAAAATGGCTTACAAGTACGTTGCGAAAGCTTGGAAGAGGCCTGAAGCTTCCTTTGTTAAAGAATTGATGTGGCAAAGACTCATAGAGTGGCGTAAACAGCATGCAATCATTAGGGTTGAAAGACCCACGCGCCTAGATAGGGCTAGAAAACTCGGATACAAGGCTAAGCAAGGATTCGTTGTCGCTAGAGTTCGTGTTCGACGCGGCGGTTTGAGGAAGATTCGCCCAAAAGCGGGACGAAGGCAAAAGCGAATGGGTGTCGCTAAATTCAAACCAGCTAAAAGCTTAAGACTGATTGCTGAGGAAAGGGCGGCGAGAAAGTTTCCCAATTTGGAAGTCTTGAATTCTTATTGGGTTTGGGAAGACGGTCGCTTTAAATGGTTTGAAGTTGTCATGGTGGACCCGAGCCATCCAGTAATTCAATCGGATAAAGATGTCAACTGGATCTGTGAACCCGCTCATCGTGGACGAGTTTTTCGTGGATTAACCAGCGCTGGCAAGGAAGTTCGTGGGCTTCGTCATAAGGGACGCGGAGCCGAGAAGATTCGCCCAAGTCGTGTAGCATCTTATAAACGTAGAAATAAAGGCTGACATACATATGAAAGTTCAATCGATCGTGCAGAAAAAAGGCAACAGAACAAAGGAAGGTAGGGGTTTCAGCAGAAGTGAGCTTAAGGAGGCAAAGATAGACGTTAAACAAGCGCCTAAGTTAGGTATACCCGTTGATTTGAGAAGAAAAACAAAGCATGAAGAAAATGTGAAACGGCTCAAACAATATTTGCAAAGTTTGGACTGAGAGAGGGCTTTCACCTGTCGCGCATGGATTAAATAATTTAAACGAGAAAGAAGTGTAAATAGAATTGCGTGGCATGGCGTTGTCTCAGACACTTATAAGCTATATTGACGTTCGGTTCTTTGCGCATGCAACTGAGAACTTAGACAAGGTTTTTGAGGCGGTGCATCACCTTTTTCCTCCCGATTATGTGGATGACATAGTTTTTAAGAAAAACAACCTGAAGGGTCACTATGGTAATCCTATCACTCTTTTTGAAACTAGAATAAAGAAGAAGGAAATAATCGAGGGTATCGTTAAGGTTCTCTCCTCTGGTCTTAGCAAGTTGGATAAAGAAATGTTGCTGAGAGAGATAGATTTACATGTGAAAAAAGGAAGCCTCTACATTAGATTGGAGAAACAAGCTGCTTTTCAAGGCGAGTTTAAGCTTTGCTCCGCTGATCCGATTCGTGTGCATATACGATTTAAGAAGAGTAAACTTGAAGATAAAATCAAAACTTGCAAAGAACTTGGGATACTGTTATGAAAAGGTTTGTTGACCTCCATCTGCAACCATCAATTAAAGACCTAACTCAAGTGAAAAACATGGTTAGCTTAGCCTCTGAACTAGGCTACCACATGATTGGCATAACCCTCCCACCAAATGTTACACGAGACACAGTTAAACAACTGCAAAGCATATGCAACAACGTTAAACTAAACCTCATTAGAAGAGTAGATTTCTTTCCAAAAACACCTCGCGAACTACTCTATAACCTGAGTCGCTTCAGACGAAAATTTGAAGTCATATCAGTAGTCTGCACTTCAAAAGCTGTCGCGAGACAAGCAGCCAAAGATCGCCGAGTAGACTTTCTCTCCTTCCCCTCCACAAATCCTCGTCAACGGTTCTTTGATCATGCTGAGGGGGAACTCGCTTCCAAAGCGTTTTCGTCCCTTGAAATAGACATGGCACCGCTTATTTCATCAAAGAGTTTCCAGAAAATTCGCCTTCTCTCCAGCCTCCGAAAAGAAGTAAAGATTGCAAGAAAGTTCGATGTGCCAGTTACGATTTCTAGCGGAGCAACTAACACCCATCTTATTAGAGGACCCTATGACTATGCTGCCATTGCTGCTCTCTTCGATATGACTACGCCGCTTGCTCTGCATGCTCTTTCAGAGACCCCCTTAACCATTGTGCAACGGAATAGAGAGAAGTTGAGCCCAAATTTTGTAGCTCCCGGCATACGTGTTGTAAGGAGGAAAAACTGTTGTCCGAACGCATGAGAAAACGGTACCTTGCTTTTAGAGTTGTGAGCGCTCAGTCAGTCAACAAAAGAGATGTGACGGATGCTGTTTGGAATGCTATCCTAAAACTCTTTGGAGAATATGGCGCCAGCCAAACCAACCTTGCCTTAATTGAATACGACCAAGAGAAAAGCTGGGGCATCATACGTTGTTCGCGCAGAACTGTTGAAATGGTTAGAGCTTCAATTGCTTCTGTAACAGAGATAAATGAGACGACAGTTGTAATCCACGTTCTAGGAGTTTCTGGAACACTAAAAGCTCTTAGACGAAAAGTTTCACTGTAAAAACACAGTTATACGCATCACGATTAAGCGCTCTGTTCTCTGTTCATTTTCTCTCGGGCAGCCCGAATCTTCCCACATTTCTCAGTTGCCTTCTCAACCGCCCTCATCAACGCAGTTCTGATCTGACTCCCTTCAAGTTCATATATTCCCTCAATCGTGGTCCCGCCCGGGGTAGTAACCATATCTTTTACAGTAGCCAAATGTTCCCGACTTTCTAGAATAAGCTTACCTGCTCCAAGAACAGCTTGCGCAGAACTGTGCAGTGCCAGCTCTCTTGGCAAACCAACCTTTAAACCCGCGTACATCAAGGATTCTACAATCACAGAAATGTATGCTGGTGCGCTTCCGCTTAGTGCTGTTATGGCGTCCATGTATTTCTCTTCAACTTCCTCACTTATTCCCATGAAATTGAGGATTTTTTCAACTTTCTTTTTGTCTTTTGATGTTACATAACCGTTACAACAGTATGCGGTAAATGACTCCTGCACTAAAAGAGCCACGTTTGGCATGGTTCTAACAAATCTGGTTTTGGGAGCTATTTCTTTATAATATTCTAGTGGAACTGTGGCAGCTGTGGAAATCACCAGTTTTCCTTCAATTTCCTTCTTTATCTCTTTCAGAACTTTTCCAACGTCGTTCGGCTTGACACATATGAAAACGATGTCAGATTGTTTAGCGGCTTTCTTGTTATCTCTAGTTACAACCGCTCCTAACTCTTCTAGTTTCTTAATTCTTTCTATCTTTCTTCTCGTAGCTATAATTTTGCCATCATATCCGCTTTTCAGCAGACTTTTCACTATAGCTCCGCCAATCACTCCTGCACCTATCACGGCAATATCGTTGCCCATAATGTTTCTCCCCTATATTCACTAGGTTAACTACATATTTCTGCAGTGGCTAACTCTTTAATCTTACCTTTTTACTAAAAAATATAACTTTTACACAATTTCTCTGGCAACGCTCAAAATTCTTACGTAATCAGCAGTGTCGTCACAAGCGTCGGCTACATGTTCCATTTCCTCGATTAAATCTTTGAGCAGCAAGACTGTGGCAGCATCCATTTTGTTTGAGTGTTTGAGAAGTAACGATTTTGATTTCACATATTTTTCGTCAACTCTGTGTTCTATCTGATCAATTTTCTTTGCCAACTCAGTGGCTTCATCGGGGTCCGTACCTAACTTCTCGATGGCTTTACGAAGAGTAGTTGCACACTCCACCAAGTCTTTGGCGGTTTCAACAAATTGTTCCCACATCACCTTTGGAACCTTTGCGTCTAACAGAACAAGTACGGCTCTTGATGCGTCTTTAACGTGATCTGCCATTTGATCTAACCGTTTCACTAAATGCATGATGTCTTCTCGATCTTTTGAAGGCAAGCTGCCTCTCGTCAGCTCCTCAAAAACAATTCGTCTAAGTTCATCAATCTCGTGTTCCGTAGCGGACAGTCTTTCTATGGATTCTGTTGCCTTTTTTTGTTTTCCTTTTAGAGCTGCGTCGATAGATTTTTCCAGGTCCACTACTGTGTCTATTGCCAGTGTCATCTGCCTGTCCGCGATTTCTAGGACCTTCGACTTGCGTCTTTGAGTAAACCATCTTTCCATACTGGTTCACCTTCAAATCAGAAGTTGTTTCATTGTTATATTTATTAGTATCATATGTTTATTTAAAATTCGTCCTCTCCTTTTCTCATTCAAGAGCCAGTTCCTCCTTCAATCCTTTTTTAGGATATGTAAAAACGAGAGTTTTTTCGATTGGAAAGCTGACGGTAACTTTTTCCTGAACATCAAGCCATTCGTTAATTAATGCGGGGCGAACAGCTACCACAAGGTCTTCATTTTCAAGTCTAATTTCATATCTTATGTCTGTGCCTTCAAATCGGCGTCTTTCAATCTTACCGAAAATTGCATTTTCTTTTCTTTTTTTCCCTTTCTCAATCATCAAAACTTCTGGTCTTACAGCCACGGCGACTTTTTCTCCTTTTTTTCTACTATGATCTAACGCTTGAACCAAGATGTCTCCACGTAGTTCAATGGTTATTTCTTTTTTATCTACTTTTGATACGTAGCCTTCTAGAAAGTTTGATTCTCCAATGAAGTTAGCTACGAAAATGTGCTGCGGTTTCATATATAATTCCAGAGGGGTTCCAACCTGCAGGATTTTTCCTTTTTTCATTACAGCTATTCTGTCAGAAATTGCCATGGCTTCGCTTTGATCATGGGTGACGTGTATGGCTGTTAATCCAAGGTCTTTGACAAGTTTTCTCACGTCGTATCTTAATTCAAACCGGATTTTTGCGTCCAAGGCACCTAGAGGTTCGTCTAGCAGTAGTAGTTTGGCGCCTGCAGCTAAAGCTCTGGCTAATGCGACTCTTTGCATCATTCCACCGCTTAACTCTCGTGGATAAGCATCTAAGCGCTCACGTAGCAGAACCATTTCCAACATTTCGTCTCCAATTCTGTTACTCTTTTCTTTGTCCCATGCTTTCACTCGCGGTCCATAAATTACGTTGTTCCAAACATTCATGTGAGGAAAAAGCGCGTAAGTTTGGAAAACAAATCCGATTTCTCTATCTTCTGGTGGAGTGTGAGTGACCGACTTATTTTCAATGAATATTTCTCCCTCGGTCGGTTGAACTAAACCAGCGATTAATCTGAGCAAAGTGGTTTTGCCGCATCCGCTTGGTCCTATGAGCGAGAAGTACTCCTTGTCGCGCACATGAAGGCTTACGTTGTCTACTGCAACAATTTTGCCGTATTTTTTTGTGACGTTCTCTATGCGAACTTCAGGCATCTTTGTAGCTCCGTAAGTTTAAGATGAGGATACAGTTCACTAATATATTAAACATGTTAATATCTTCCTCTAACTGTGCCTCTTGAAATTAATAGGATAACGAAGGATAAGATTATCAAAAAGCCGCATCCAAGACCAATTTCCATCGGAGTGGCTGATACAACATCCATCACCCATTCAACAAGTAAAACTGGAACAGTTTTCAGTTCAGTTATCACCGCCACCGTGGCACCGGTCTCACTAACGCTTCTTGTAAACATCATAATTGCCCCTGCAAACAAAGAATATTTTGTTAAAGGCAGAATGATTGTTCTGAACACTGTAAATGGTTTAGCCCCAAGTGTTTTGGACGCCTCTTCCAAATCCATGTTAACTCTTTCAATGGCAGCGCTCATCGACCTGACAAAGTAGGGATAGGTAATTGCGAGATGAGCAAAAATTAACAATCCAACCTCAGGTATAAATGGGAAGTTACTCCAGAAAATGCTGAGAGAGACGCCTAGCGCAATGGAAGGAACTATCATAGGAATGTTAATTAACACGTCCAAAATCGTTGAAGGTAGCATTCCAAATCTCTTTCTGGCGATAAGAACTGCCATTGGCAAACCAGTTACAGTATTCAACAAAGTCGCGACAAATGCTATGCCATATGATAGGGAAAGGCTCTGCCAGTATCCTTGCCAGATGCCCGTGCTACTGAGTGCTTGGTTAAGAGTGCCATCTAAAATGGCGTTTGCCATTGGAAGAGCAACGAAAAGTGAGGGGATGAGAATTAGAACGAAAAACACTAGGAGAGTTGAAGTGTTTCTCAAGTTTGTGAGACCTTGCCCACTCAGTTTTCTTTCAGCAACTGGCCAAACTTTTCTTATTGGCAGTTTTAGTTTTGGACCAAATATCCTTATGATTGCGTAGATTATGCAAGCGACTGCTATGAGGATGAAGCTAACGAAAACCAAGGCGCTTTCATATCCAGGCTCTTGTGTAGTTTTAAGGTTGTTAAGTAAGACTGGTCCGTTCTCGAATGTTCCTGCAACTATAACGGTTGCTCCCGTCTCAGAAATTGATCTTGCAAATGCCAATGTGAAAGCCGCTATAAAAGATGGTTTTAATATTGGGAACGTTACGGTTCTGTCTGCAGTAACTGGTGCTGCCCCCAAAGTTCTGGATGCTTCCTCGTATGTTCGTTTATAGTCGAAGAGGGCGCCAACCATCACCCTAACCACGGCAGGATAAGAGAAAACGAAATGAAGTAAAATTACGAGAAGCCAACCTGGTGACACCAAACTGGTTCCAAAGAGTGAGGACATACCTTGAGTTTTGTCGCTCCAGAACAGCCGTATTGAAAAACCAAGAGCCACGGTGGGCACAATGAAAGGAATATCTGCAAGCGTGTCCAAAGCGTCAAGCCATTTAGACTTTCCTCTCCAAATGAACCAGGCCATCGGCAAACCAGCGATTATATCTATGATTGAAACGAACAAAGCGATTGTAAATGATGCGTAGATGGCTGATGTTGCTCTAGCCATCAAGGCTGGGTTTTCAAAGATTTGGCCAATCAAATTCCATTTGAGAAGTATCCCAAGAATTGGTGGAAATAAGATTAACGCAAAAAAGAAGATCCCAGCACATGCATAAATCAGACCTTGTATGCTTCGCTTAGAAGAAAGTACTTCGAGAAACCTTCCAAGACTCCGACCTTTCACAGTGATCATTCCATCCATATTTTTTCAAGGTATCTCAAGTTTGAAACTTCTCAAGTTACCTTCACAATGAGATGTTTTCACTCATAAATTTTCACATATTCCCCACAGACTACAGTGCAATTATTGACGTTCAGTATTAATCGATACTTCATAAGAGATTTTGGCATCAAAAACTACGTAAAGAACACATGCGTAAGGAGCAGTAACAAACAATGGTTATCTTAAAACAAGACGCCATTGAAAAATACCGAAAAATCAGCGAGAAAATAGTAGACCCAGTTTTGCTATGCAAACTTAGAAACCTCTTTGAGAGAAACCTCAGTTTGGCAGAGTTACTAGAATGGCTTCATGAGAAAGTTAAATGGAGTAAAGGCAACATAATTCGACACAGTGATCCCCTAGAAATACTGGCTTACGGTAAAGGAAAATGTGGCGAGTTCAGTATTCTATTCACTGCTCTCTGTTTGGCACACAACTATCATGCTAGATTAATTCTTGACATGTCCGATCACGTATGGACAGAAGTTTGGAATGAAAAACAAAAAAGATGGATTCACGTAGACCCTTCAGAGAAAAAAATTGACGCCCCCGAAATGTACGAAAGAGACTGGAAAAAAAATCTGAAAGAAGTGTACGCTTTTGAGGATGGCAACATGCAAAATGTGACAAGCCAGTACAAAATAACGAAGAACTAGACTGTGATTAGTTCATACTAGCAGGCGAAAAAATTTGAGAAAAACTGTTTTTGCAAAAAATGAAAAATTTCGAGGTGGCTTGAGTTTTCTTCGTGGAAATCTAGCTGCCATTGCAGCGAGCAGTGCTATTGGAGGCTTTGGAGCAGGGATTATTAGCACATGGATTCCCAGATACTTCAATGAGCTTGGTGGAAATCCCTTTACGCTTGGATTAATGACATTTGCAACACTTATGGTTCAATGTGTCATGTTTCTTTTAGGAGGCTTAATAGCTGACCATTATGGCAGGAGAAGAATCATTGTCTTATCTGCCTTTTACGGAGTATTTTTTCCATTACTTTATGCGGTTACGCAGGACTGGCGTATATTCGCTGTGTTAAGTATAATCAGTGCTTTAGGAGTCATATCTCGCCCAGCCTCCCAAGCTATAGTGATCGATTCTATTCAACCTAAAAAGCGAACCACTGGGATAGCGTCTCTCCAAGTTATTTCCTCTCTTCCAATACCAATAGCAATTCTCGTCGGAGTATGGTTGATTCAGAACCACAGCTTACTGGGCGGTTTTAGGTTAGCGTGCATATATGCTGCTGTCGCTGCCCTCATCTCAGCTTTTATCGTCTTACTCTTTCTTAAAGAAACACTGCGAAGCAGAGTCGTCGGAAAATTAACTTTCTCAAATCTTAACACATTTAGAAGTTTAATGAAGTTACCTTATCCATTGCCTACTAGTCTAAAAGTGCTAATAGTTTCATACGCGTTGATAACGTTTGCTAATGGAGCTGTAGGGCAATATTACATTCTTTATGCCCATGACGTGATCGGGCTTACAGACCCGGAATGGGGGTTAATTGTTAGTCTGCAGTTTCTCTTGGCGATAGTTTTAAAGATTCCTGGAGGACACTTCAGTGACAAGTTTGGTAAAAGAAAAATTATGATAATTTCAGCGGCTATGTGTGCTCCTTCTGCTATTCTTTTTACTTTTTCCAGCTCTTTCGTTCAAGCTTTGATCGTTGCTCTTCTTCTTATAATAACAGGAATATATTATGCGCCAGCTCATGAGGCTCTTCAAGCTGATTTAACACCTAGGGCGATGAGGGGACGAATAACGGCTCTTTGGGACACAAGCAACTCTGTTTCAGCGGCGTTAGGCGCACTTATGGGGGGTTTTCTATTCCAAACAGTTAATCCCGTAGCACCATTCTATTTATTTGCTGCCGCCGAGCTGATAGCTGTGCTATTTCTAGTCAGTATCGTACGGGAACCTGTGAAAAAAGAAGTCTAACTTTATTCAAGCGTGATTTTTGGTTGCAAAATCTTATAATTCAAGGTTGTGAGGCTTTATGGTTGGTGAGCATACATGGAGAAGGTTGGTGTCGAACTAGAGTATCTTGGAGATGTTGATTTTAAAGTGAAGTTTGGACATGGAGCAATGGACGATTTAGTCATCGCTGCGTCTCATGTTCCCAAAGGTCAAAGTGGAGGAGTTGCTCGGAAGCTTTTAGCAGCATCCGTCACATACTGCATGACTGGTTGGCTGTTTACTTTACTTCAGAAGACTCGTGTTGATGTTAATGCGCTTAAGGCGAAGACTGAAGTAACGATGAGTAAGGATGAGTCTGGTCGAGACTTTGTTGATAAAATTGACATGCAGATTCAAATGCAAATCTCTGATGAAGACGTTAACGCCTTTGAAAGATGTAAATCAATTGTGAACCGAGGTTGCCTAATCAGTCGAAGTCTCATAAAAGGAGTTAAGGTTACCCATTCGATTTCACGTACATGATAATTTCGCTTGCCTTTTCAAAACATCCTGTTTTGTAGTAACGTAGCACGATGAGACTTCGATTCGAATTTAAGTAAATAAACTACATTTTCCCTTTCCATTCTTTCAAAAGTCTTTCCAGAAACTGTTCGACAAATTTGTATCTTTCTTCTGCAATTTTTTTCGCAGTGTTTGTGTTAATTGTATCTTTTACTTTCAGAATTTTTTCGTATATGTGATTGACTGAAGTGAGTGATTTGCCATCATATTTCTCTTTTGGTGGAATTGAGGGGTCGTATATGGGCATGTTGCTCCAGCCACCACGTGCAAACACTCTTGCCAGTCCAATTGCTCCGATAATGTCTAGCCTGTCAGCATCCTGCAGTATTTTCGCTTCTGAACTTTCCGCTTCCATACCTTTTTTGAACCTGTGCACTTCTATACAATGGATAACTTTGTCTATCTTTTCTTTCGGGAAATCAGCTTCTTCAAGCACTTTTCTAGCTATCTTCGCACCTTCCGTTGCGTGATCTTCAATCTTTCCTTCATCTTCCATGGCTCTTGCAATGTCATGGAGCAATACTGCAGCTTTGACTACATCTAAGTCAGCGTTCTCTTCTTTTGCTATTCGTACAGCTAAATTGTAAACTCTTTCCACATGGGACTTGCTGTGATGTGAGTGTTTAAAAAACTCTTCACTTCTTTCCTTTATCTTTTCAAAAACATAGCTATCCAACATTTTACTCTCCCTTAAAGAGACTAATGAAGAAGGCAGTAATAAAAAAGTAATGAGGCATTTGTTTAACAGTGGACCGGAGGGGATTTGAACCCCCGTCCTCCTGAGTGCAAGTCAGGCGTTCATACCAGACTGAACTACCGGCCCAAACAAATCATCATAAACACAACTACATAACTAAACCTTTTCGATAATTTATAAGACTAACAATTGGAAAAAAAGATTTAATGAAGAACTTCTGGCGAAGTTTGCAGAATGCGTTTGAACTAAGTTTCTAGGCTGTGCATTTATTAAACTACGTAATAATCGATGACTTTCTGTAATCGTTTAGGCGGAGAAGGTAGTACTGATGCCGAGAGTTTCTTTAGTATGCTTACCATTTGAGGTTGAACGCTGACAAGATCTGTCAATGTTACGAGACCAAGAAGTTTTCCTCTTCTCACTATGGGCAGTTTTTTGATTTTCATTTTAAGCATGACCCTTATAGTGTCTTCAACATCCATGTTAAGGTCTCCAAAAACAAGAGGTGCTGACATGATTTGCCAAACCTTGAGGTTTTCTGGTTTCCTTGACTTAGCCAAAACTCTCTTTAACAGATCTCTTTCCGTTACGATTCCGATGGGTTTCCCATGTTTTGTCACAATTAAACATCCTATCTCATGCGTGTTCATTATCTCCACAGCTTTTGTCACAGGTTCATCTGCTTCCACAGTTATTACATCGTCAACCATGATGTCTTCATTTTTCAGCATTTTGACACACCTAACTAAATCTTACCCAAATTGTGTTTTAATGGGTTATGAATTCGCAATGCAGAGTACAATTAAATACGGGTAAGCTATTTTGGCACTTCATCACTACATGGGGTATTGTCCATACTTCTTGGCAGCTGAAGCCATAGCCCTAATATTTTCAAAAGGAGCGTTTAAAGGAACTTCACAGCCAGAACTAAGTATAAACCCCCCATCCTTAGCAGCCTTTTTGATACACTCCCTAGCCTCTCTTTTCACATCATTCGGCTTTCCGTTTAAAAGGACACTGACTGGATCAACATTTCCCTCAATACAAACTTTTTTTCCGATCTTGTTCTTAGCAAATGCAAGGTCCACTTGATAGTCCAGTTCAATTATGCGGGCTCCAGCATCCACCATCCGCTCAAGAATGGGGATAGTCTTACCGCAAATATGTAGCGACGGGATTCCACCAACTTCACTGATGGCTTTCAAAACTTCTTTTATAGGTGATAAGGCAAATTGATCAAACGTCTTCGGAGAGATAACAGTGGAGGAAGCTACAGGATCTGCCACGACAACTATGTCTGCCCCGTGTTCCACAGTAGCTACAGCAAACCGCTTTGAGGACTCAGTTGATGGTTTCAAAATGTCGTAAACAAACTCTGGATTTCTAACGAGATCCATCAGAAACTGGTCTTGGCTACGCAAAATACTTGCGAGAGTGAGTGGTCCAGGTACATATTTGAAGATTGGTATGTCTTCTCCAATTTTTTCTTTAACCAAGTTAATGGCTTTGAGGTGTATAGGTAATCGTCCGTCTTGTTCAGGGTCTGCAACCTTAATTTTGTCTAGGTCGCTTTGTTCCTTTATCAGTTGGTTCTTAACAAAAGCAATGTTGTTTGGCTGGACTTGAAGTTTGCAACCCATAGCTTCAGCCATTAAATTAAAAGACGACTCCCACCCAACATAGATTCCATCATACCCAGCAGACCTGTAACCAGCTACAAGAGCCTTCGCCATCTTTTCAGCACTGTATAATGCCTCAGAAAACTGGATGCTGATGAGCTGTGCAGTAGTGTAAGTTATCATAGGCACCACTGGAACGCGGTCAGGTTCTTTCAGCTCGATGGCTGCCATAACTCGCTGGAAATGTGTTAGTGTAGACATAGCACCCTCTCTTAGGTACTCTGTAACCAATAACATATTAAAAGTGTGTCAGAGGTTGGGGCTGGGATATGACGCCAGGTGCCATTTACTGTCCATAATTACGTTGTGCTGGCGGCTTCCGTTGGCTACCTGATTATCTCGAGTGCACTGTGCGCGCCTATTCGGAGCTTTCTAGCAACTTTTTCAGCGATTTTGCTTCCTTCCTCAAGGTAGTTACCTCTTTCTCTAAAGCGCCAGCTTTTTTCTCCCCCGCTTTTCTAAGCTCTTCTATTTCCGCCATTAGATCAGCTTTCTCATTTTCCAACTTCTGAATTTTTTCCCGCAATTCTCTCAAAGTTTGCATGAGCCCCGTCTCAATTCTCTTTATTTCTTCAATCCCACGTTTAATGGTTATTTTCTCTTTTCCAAGAACCGTTCGAAATCTTCTTTCACACTTAGGACACTGGAACAGTCCTAGCGTAAGTTTGAACCGCTTACCTGTCTTGCTAGGTTTGCCAATCATAGACCATGTTTTAACCGGACTAGCGACCACCCAAGTTCTACACTCAGGGCACTCAACCAACTTTTGGCCTCGATATAACCTTATGCGCGTATCTCTTTAATTACCTTTAATGGTTACCCTTACACTAAAGAACACGTAAGACACAGTTTCAGAGCTCCTACTTTCCAAGCGCACGTGCAAAAAAGGCATTTCTTTAGGAAGGAATCAAAAGGTAAAAACCTATATCTGACTTACCCTAGGAGAGAATTACAATAGGAAATAATCTTTTTTCTCAGAACACTTTTCCATTTCGATAATTTTAATGGTGAAACACCATTACAATCTAATAAAATATATTTTTTATTAGGGTTTATATATGAAAACCAATTTTCGGAGAGAGAAGTGGGGTAGTTTAATGTTGATATAGATATACCTGAGAGAGATAGATATCTCTCTTTTCGAGGTTCCTTTCAACAAATTGTTAGTAAATCCTCAGTGCGTGCGCGAGAAAATGTTGTGGCTTTTCTCTCTTTGCCCTTGCCAGTCATCTCCGCGTATCGCCCATGCATTTTTCATATTAAACCTTTTGGTTAAACCAACCTCGTTTCGCGGTTTGCGCTTACGTTTTGAGTAACAACTTTTACAGTAAACAGGTTTTCCAGCTGTAGGCTTGAAGGGCACAGTAGCAGAATTACCACATTCAGTACATTTAACTTCAAACTTCATTTTTTGGGACAAATAATCACCTCTTTAGATTTTTTCTTGTTTTGTATGCAATGAATAAATGCGTGCGCGTTGGATTAAGCTTGCACTAACTCTCCAGTCGCGAACCTGTTTCCAACTCTCGTTATTTTGAACTTGACTTGTTCTCCTTGTTTTGTGTTTGGCACAAATATGATGAATCCTTCGATTTTTGCGATGCCGTCGCCTCTTCTACTTATGTCCTGGATTTCAGCTTCGTATTCCTTGTCAACTTCAACTGGTTTCTCCCTGTTGCTGTATGAATATGACATTCTATCACCTCACTTGATTTGTCAGCTAGAATTGCCTTGAAAAAAGAGTAAAAACGTCTATAACCGTCCTACCTTCTTTA
>Ga0209636_10001580_pt1 | contig 23079 bp, 31 predicted proteins | sample DeeMarSWOR152_54_FD_187464 | JGI IMG/M metagenome (GOLD analysis project Ga0209636, IMG submission 187464) | Marine sediment microbial communities from White Oak River estuary, North Carolina - WOR-1-52-54 (SPAdes) (version 2) | ecosystem: Environmental > Aquatic > Marine > Intertidal zone >...
AACCGAACCAGGTAGGAACCATAACAGACACTATAAAATTCGTCGAAGAGGCCAAAAAACATGGGATGAGGACTGTGATTTCGCACAGGTCAGGCGAGACCGAAGACACACTCATATGCCATCTGGTGTTTGGCCTGGGATGTGATTACATAAAACTTGGGGCAAGCGGTGAACGTACAACTAAAATAAACGAAATGATAAGGATTGAAGAAAAAATTAGCACGCATAGGTAAATATTATAGCTGAAACATACAAATTTTAATTAATGCTTGTACCTATTGTATTCGCTGCGGCCGGGTTAATCATAATCTTGGGGTTTGTCGGAAGCTATTTCTTTAAAAGGACGATGGTACCTGACATATTGTGGCTCCTGACGCTTGGAATAATGCTCGGACCTGTTTTAAAAACAGTAGACCCGTCACTCTTCGCAGGCCTGACCCCATTTTTCGCTGCGATTGCTGTTATGATAATACTGTTTCAGGGCGGCATACAGACGAACATATATACGCTTATAAGCCAGTCTCCAAGGTCTATATTACTTGCATGCCTAAGTATAATTTTTTCGATGTTAGCGTCGGCTGTGTTCACGTTTTACGTTCTTGACTGGCCTTTGATGAACGGGCTTTTGCTTGGTGCTATATTAGGAGGGTGCAGTTCACCTATAATAATCTCAATATCGACACGCCTACCTTTCAGAGACAGCATAAAGACATTGTTAAACATAGAATCTACACTTACCGACGCTCTGTGTATAATTATTGCCATTGTGCTTGTCGAAATAATGGTCTTTGGTAGTTATTCTATTGCTACTGTTGGTCAAAACCTTATAGGATCGTTCTCTATAGGAGCGACCATGGGATTATTTACAGGACTGATATGGATTGCTGGACTTTCTAGGCTACATAGCAAAGAATTCGAATATATGCTTGTGCTGGCGATATTGTTGCTGCTGTACGCGTTCGTGGAAAGCGTAAACGGCAGCGGGGCGATAGCCTCTTTTGTCTTTGGTGTTGTTATTGCGAACGGCAGAGAACTATCGCACATGCTTAGATTGAAGAAAGAGTCTGTAACGCACGCCAAAGTGGAGAGATTCCATAACGAAGTTTCTTTCCTCGTTCGTACGTTCTTTTTCGTATATATGGGGCTTATTGTAAGTTTTGGAAGCTGGTACATCATATTGGTCAGCATATTTTTAACAATAGTTTTACTTCTCGTACGCTTTGTTTCAGTTCATTTTGCAACTATGGGCATGGATATTATTAACGAAGAAAAGATTCTTATGAGCATTTTGATACCTCGGGGTCTTGCAGCAGCAGTCCTTACCCAAATCCCAATATTATACGGCATACCATATTCAGGCATGTACGCAGACATCGTGGTTACTGTAATCTTTATGAGTATATTCTTCACAAGCATAGGAGTCGCGTCAATGAAAGACGGAACTATCAAAACAGTTAAAACCCTTACAGACTCTAAAAGACCAGCATCCAAAAAGCCAGCGAAGAAAAAAAGAAAAAGGTAAAATCTCCAAAGATAAAATTTCCGTTTGGTTTATTTCCGTTTGATTTACCTCTGCTTAATTTTGCATTTTAATAACGCTTTTATACCTTAGCTTTCAATTTTGAATTATGTATCTTAGGTTTTTGGCGCTGGGCCTGATAGACCTTGTCGCTGGTGGGATATTGTTTTTTAACGAACCAATCCACATAAAAATAATAGCAATAGCCCTGCTTACAAAAGGGGCTATTACGGCCATAAAGTCCATCCAGCATTAGAATAAATGGTTGCGAAAAAAAACCAAACGAAAGAACTCAAACAAAAACTCAAACGAAAACCTTCTTTACCCTTCCTTTTATTATCGCATGGCCGCCTTTTGGCAAAACCAAACTCTCGCCACATTTCGCACAATCAATAGCGGAAGCGGACTTGCTGAAAACTATGGTGTGCTCTTTACATTTCTTACATTCTACGTCCAAAAACTTGCTCTTCGGTTTCGGTACCAATTTTTTTGTTGATTTCATATCTCAACCCTCGTTGCAACCTTTTCATTATCAATCGTTTTATCGTTTTGCGTTATCATTTGTGGTCTTTGGCCTTAAGCTCAAATTTTTTCACGCGGAAACCAGACCCCTTTACGTGTTTTTTACCGCATTCTGCGCATTTGAACCTAAGGTCTATGCGCTTGGTAGGCTTTTCACGGCCTTTTGGGTTTTCTTTTGGAAAACTGTGATACCCTTTCATCTTACGCAAGAATCTTCTCTGGCCATGTGCGACCTTTCTTCTTGTCCTTCGCTTTGCCTGTTCGACGGTATGCTCAGTATGCTTTTTGCAATACGGGCAAAAAGTGCGCACTTTCTTCGGGTACATCATATGAATCCGTCCTGTTTTTCTCTATTACTTCTGACTAAATTGTTTGTTAAGTTATTAAATATTTTGTCTTTATATTCTTTTTACTTTCCGGTTCTTCAGAAATTTTTTATAAAAATACTATACTAATATTATATTACCCTACTCCAACCAGGCTTCATGATTTTACCCTTATGACCAGGTGTCGTTTAAATGAGATTTGGCAGAAATTCCACAAGAAGATACTCTTACATAGACAATAAGAGAATGCAAAAATTACAGAAAACGATAGATATGCTGGCCTACGGCTCTCTGCTTTTGGACATTTTTATAGCTTTAATTACCGCGTTGTCTCTGCTGAACATAACCACAGGCGAACTGATACTCGTGCCTATACACTACATGCTTACAGCCGTTGTTCTAATGTCTTTGGTGTCCGGTGGTATGCTGCTCTATTTAAGGCATTATGAAAACATAATGACCGAGTTCTTGAGGATAAAATACAAAATCAAAATGCCGCTACCCTCGCCCAGGACACGCTATACTATACTATGGGCAATAAGACGCAAACTGAGGAAAATTTACAATTCATTACGCTATTCTTAGCCTGTCCGGCACCCCTTAATTTTATTTGCTAATCTTAAATTCTTCTGCGACGCTTTGGTTTAGCAGAACTCTTTTGTTCTCTTCTGGGAGTTTTGCTATGTCGCCTTTGTTGAACGGGCCGTAGTTTTTCATGTCTGCACCTACAAACGCAGGCACGTCTTCTTTGAAAATGACAAGGCCAGTCTGCTCAGCAGGTTCTTTCATAAGCAGCGGGTCCAACAACTTGCCTCGCCTGTCTTTTACGACAAATACGACCTGATCGAAAAATTCGCGTTCTTCGGCTGTTAAATTCTCAGGCGGTATGTTTGTGCGCGCCGCTATTATGGCTAGGTTTAATATTTTACGCTCGCGACGGTTGAACACGTCTTCCACGAGCCGCTCTATGTTTTTCGTCTCAAGAGCCACTTTCCTGTTAGTAACGCTGCGCTTATGTTCAAGATAAGTCTTCACATTTTCGTAAAAACCTTCTGGGAGTTTCGTAAGTTTGGGTATTCTCGCTTCCTCGCGCTGAATCTTTCTTATCAACTCAAATGTTATAGTCTCGCCTTCGTTCATCGAATCACTACTTTACTCATTCTTTCCTAGCTTTAATTGTAATTATGTAGTCAAGTTTTTCTAATTTTCCTACATGCGGTGCAAATGCTTCTGAAGATGTGATTATGTGTCTGCCTTTTAGTTCGAAAGTTATCGGCGAGTAATAACCACCGTCCTCTCTTGGAACGTCTTTGAAAGAGACCCTATAATGGCCTTCACCTAATTTTATTTCGTCTATGGTTACTTTGTTATCACTTGCTAGGACTTTGGCAATTTCCCTGACGCGTTCATAGTGAGATTCGGGCTTATCATGTGATTCGTACAACCCCTTTTCCAAACTTTCTACGTTCTCTTCCATACTACCACCATACGTTTAATGAAAGACAGTTAAAACATTTAAATTATTGCTAATTCAAGCTATTAGAAACCATTGAGCACTTAGTTTTCGCTTATCTTATTTGTCTGGCTTTTTTGAGGTTCATCGGCCTTCTTTCAGGAGGGGTGAAACGGACTATTTTTTCAAGTTCGTATTTTGTGCACACATCTCTAACCGCTTCTTGTATTCTATTCTCCATCTCTTTGTATCCCAGATATGAGCTGTCAAAATCGATATATCTGTAAAAAGTCCTGCGGAACGGGCATTTGTAGCAGACAGAATACATCTTTTTATTCCAGACTTCTTCGTATGTTTCGTCATTACATAAAGCACTTTCCGACGACGGCATCTTATCAAGATCAAGCATAGTTTTCATATTCATCATCGTTAATGTAGCGGTGGCATATGGTAGTGGCCACTATGGCCTAAGAAATCATTCAGAAAGGGTCATCAATCATCTTCCAACGATTGATTAACTATAGTTTCTATTTCTTTTAAATGTAACGTTTTGATTTTTGGCGTCTTCTGTTTTTGGTTATCGACCTCTTTTGGTTATCAGTCGTTATCGGCGTCTTCTACCGGTCTTACGTCTACGGTCGGGTTTCTCTAATTTTCCCTCACGTCGCATCTTCTTGAACGCGTAGTTGACTGGGTTTTTGATCGTTATGCCGGCCGAGCATGGTTGCATTGCGTCGGCAGGGTTCATTTTTGTTCCTACTATACAGACACCGTCAGGTTTGCACACATTAAACGTGCAGTAGAAGTTTTCGTTGTCGCAGTTTGGCGGCAGCAGCTCTCGCTCCTGTTGCAAATGCCATCTAAGCTGAGAACGTATGTAGTTCGCTCTTAACGGCGGGTAGTTCTTATCATTCCATTCGGCCAATCTTTTTTCTATATCTTCGGCACTCCATCCCATGTTGCGCAAAAAGTTTATTATTATGAACACACTTCTCTTCCTGCCGTCTGCAAGTCCTTTGTAAATCGCGTGGATGCAAGGCGGGAATTGAGCTTCAGGTATTTTTGTGAGCCTTTTCCTTTCTTTTACTTCAGGCAACGCTTCGGCCTTCTCTTTCATATATTTTGCTGCCCAATCGAACGCCTCAACAACAAGCGCATGTGCGTCCTCTCTTTTTATATCACGATGCAAAAACTTCAAATCTGTCTTTATCTTCTCAGGTGCAGCATCTCCCTTTTTGAAACGGTCTATATCTTCAGGCCTGATAGGCAAGCTTACTAACAAACTCTTTTCATGTAGGCTGTACGGCAAACGGAACATATGTCTGGAGCCGAATATATCCATGTTCACTATTTTGAACGGCTCGATACCATCGTCACTCACTATGTTTGGTACGAGTTTTCCTACCCTTTCGGCCAAATCAGAAGGCGCGGCGATTTCAAGGAACGCTTCCCTCAGAGGTTCGAGTGTATACCATTTTATGTACTCCATTATCTTCTCAGCAGCCTCCGGGTATAACAATTCGACCGGCTTCATATCTATCTTTTTAGGTATAGACTCAAGAGGCACGCCGATATGGAAACTCTTGCCACCGGTAAACTTTATACTGTAACTGGACACGCCGTGTTCTTTCAAGGTATTGACAATGTGTATGGCAGCAATTTTCGCGATTTCAAAATCCGGTACATCTATGTCTATGAGCACATCCCAACCGCTTCGCAACCTGTCTAACTGTTGCTTAGTCATACCAGCGTCAAGTTTCATTGGTTGTCTCCAACGTTCTACTGAGCCGTGAAAAGAAACAGTCCCGCTCTTTACGCTTTGCACGATATCCTCTGGGTATTGCAGGATGTCAGGTCGTTTTCCAAACTTTCCGTCCTTGAAAACAGATACAACTTCCCTATCTTTGGAAACTTCTAATATCGCTTGTTGAACATCTGGTCGAGAATAATAAGATTGAACACCACTAAAATCCAGTTTTTCAGAACCTTCCATAATTACACCATCATGAGCGGCTAACAGATTTAAACCAAATGCCCTCGAAAAATATATTGACAGCTAGTATTTAAAAGCGGTTCGAACACTGCGTTTCCGTTGTTGCCGTTAGTCTCAAATTATATGTTCGCATGCTACGATTAACATTCTATGATTGGCTGCTGTTACACGCTTGTTAAACTACTCTTTAGGTCAGTTTTATAAATTATTACCTTATTATAATTATGGCGAAAATAATCAGTACGATAAAAAAAGGTACAGTAATAGACCACATAAGCTCAGGAAGAGCGCCACACGTGATAAAGGCGTTGAATCTGCATAAAAACAGAAACGTAGTTTCTATTGCTATGCATCTTAAGAGCAAGAAAATGAAGAGAAAAGACTTGATAAAGATTGAAGATGCGCTCTTGGCACCGGCCATGATTGCAAAAAAGATTTCTAAAATAGCACCAAAAGCAACGATAAACTGGGTAAAGGGGTCAAAAGTAGTCAAGAAAGTCAGATTGTCGGAGTTGAAAAGGTAGAACAAAACCCTATGAAACATGTTAAAGCCAGGCTTGGTCTAGCCTTATGTGGTTTTATCTCATTTGCCTTAGTTGGGTTTATCTCATTTTGGTTTATCTAACTTTAGCTATCGGTTTCTTTCTTTTTGTCTTTAGAAGTATTCCATTTGAATACGAAATCTCCTAACGCTTGTACGGCCAGCTGATAAGGTATTGTCGGGAATTCGCTTCCCTCTTTGTCTACACGGCCGCGTAAATTGAACTCGATCTGCAAACCAAACCTCTTCTTTTTAGGGTCTTTAACTGTATGGTTGTGTTCGATAATATGTTTTGTGAGAACGTAATTTTGTGAACCAGTGAAACGCCATGTAGACACAGCTATTTTCAAATTTGAACGTATCCCCGTTTCTCTAAATACGCTGTCCAAATAATAAGTAAACTCGTTTCTGAATCTGAACGCTTCCTTTTTGCCACCTATACATTCGTAATCTTCTCCGAAGCCGAAGAGCAAGTCAAACTCTCTTTTGACGTTTAATCCATGAACAGAAATTATAACATTGGGTGAAAGTTTCTCGATCGTTTTATGGTATTCGTTCAGCCTTGGAAGAAAAGACCGGTTTGCGTGTATTGGTATGTAGGTCGTTTTATGCCCAGCATAGCTTGCCCTGACAAACAATCTTAGCCCTTTATCCAAATCTTCTGGGGGTCTAGACGCGTCGGCTTCTGTGCGGATGAATAGCGGTAACAAATATGCAGAACGCAGATAATAAGCTCCGATTTTTGCGAGGATGTCTGTGTTCTTATCACCTATTCCCAAATATGCCCGCGGCCCTAACTCTTTTAACATCGCTCTCTTTGTTTGGGAGTGTTCTGCTGTGAACAATACTCTATTGCTCGAAAATTTTTCCATTATACAATACTCCACACTTTCGTTTGATGTAGGCGATATCTTTCTTTTGAAGAATCTATCAAAAGCCTCTAGAGAACCGAAAAGCAAATAGTTCTTTCTCTCTCTTGTCCTATCAATCCCAATCATAGTAACCCCGTTATCTATCAATCAGTTTTTGACCTTTGAACCATTCAACGAATCTTCCTATCTTTGGGGCCGTGCGCATCTTAGCTTCTCCTTCAACAAACTTTACTATTTCCATCGCAACGTTCATCCCCAAAACTTTTGTAAGTCCTTCAAAATGCACATTGACATTGGCTTCTATTAAAACAGGCCCACGCGGTCCTTTTATCACATCTATCCCTGTTATATCCATCCCAAGGACATTGGCTGCTCTTATCGAAAGATGTTTAGTTTTTAAATCCAGTTTAACAGGTTTTCCTGTCCCTCCTATTCCAATATTTGTTCTTCGTTCGTCCCTTTTTGCCACCCGTTTCTCTGCACCAAGGACTTGGCCTCCCAAAACAAATACCCTGATATCTTCACCAGGATTTGGAACGAACTCCTCCAAAAATATTGGTTCTTTGAAACGTTCGAGCGCGTCCATGAAACTCATTGCTGACTGTTTTGAATCGGCAAACATGACCCCCTTCCCCAAGCTGCCGTACAACAGCTTCATCACAACAGGGTAATCCATCTCGTCCAACAAATCTTCGACTGTTTGCCTAGAGATAGCCATGTAAGTATCTGGTACAGGTAGACCCGCCTCTTTCAGCGCAAGTAATGTAAGGAATTTATTGTGGGATACAATAACAGACATAGGGTCTATAGGCATGTAAACTTTGCCTTCCAATAATTTCAATATCTTGTAACCAAACAATGTATACGTTCGTGGTATCCTAGGTATTACGAAATCAAGCTTACTCAAATCTGCCCCTTTATATAATACCTTGTCATTGTCTATAACTATCGAAGGCATAGGGGCATAAAAGAACTTATCGAAAATCTTTTTACCTTCTTCAAGTATCCAGAGCTCGCAATCGCTCCTCTGTTTCGGTCCAATTATACAACCCTCCACATTTCACACCTTCTCAATATTTTCAGTCCATTCCCCTTTGCTTCCCCATTCTTTTAATCTATATAGTTTGAATATGTCACTTACTCTTTTCTGCCAGCTCGGCTTCTCGGCATCCCTTACTTTCCGGATGCAGTTGCTAATTATATATCTGCCAATGTTGGCGCCTGTTACCTTTTGGAAATTTGAAAAATTAGGCGACAATGTAAACTGATCAAGTATCCACTCATTTTTTTCTGATAAGAAGCGCATTGCGCAATAATCACATCCAGCGAGCCGCCTTACTTTTATTGCCAATTTTTTCACATCAGCGTCGGCGGCCATGGTCCTTGAGACGTTCCTTGTTTTTTCATATGTGGCAATGACATCATCCTCAAGAACAAAAACCCAAACATTTTTTTCAGATTTTATTGGAGATTCTATACAAATGGGAGTTCCAAATTTGTATAATGAGAGGACATCCTTTAGCGTCTGCTTGTTTGTGACCATGACACGTTTTCTCGGTGGCCTCACTATCACTGGATAACCTACGCTTTCGTTTATCTTGTCCATCGATATGTTTGATGCCACAACTAAGGATTTCCTTACATTTACCCCGTTTGAGCCGAGGAAGCTAAAAAGTAGTTCTTCATTAGAAATCATCATGTATGTGTTGGCATCAAAAGGCGTAAGGCGGTCTTCCAACATACGCAATACTGTGTAAAAAAGTTCCCAGTTCCCAATAGTCGGTATGGGCAATATATAATCGGCATCTGATATGTCCTTTCCTTCGAATTTAATAGAAATCCCGGTTGTGACATTTCCAAGCGAAATTATTGAAGATTTTTTTGTAGTCAGGTCGAACCTAACCTTGTTTATAGGTGCATATACAACAGTATCGAAAACCCTTTTGGCCTCGTCTATTATAGTCTTGTCTTTAGCCTTACGGCTCTCATTCGCTAGTATGACAATTTTCATCTTTTAACCCCACTAATCAAAAACCCCACTATTCAAAACTCCGTAATAAATCTTATAATTTGTTTTCAGTTTAAATATCTTAAAACTTAGAATAAAGCCAAATAGAACCGAAAATTATTTCTTTTTGAATTTCCATTCAGTGCCTTCCGCAGTGTCTTCCAACAAAACTCCGAACTCCTCGTCCAATCTTTTACGTATCTCGTCGGCCTCTTGGTACTTGCCGGATTCACGGAACTCCTCACGTTTCTTTATGAGCTCTTTTACTTCGTCGCTTATCTCTTTCTTTGCTGACCTAACACTCTTCAGGCCAAATCCTAAAACTTCGTCAAACTTCAGCAACATCTTCAGTTTCTCTTTGTCATTGATGTTTTTTTCACGGACCAGTTTCCATACAACACTTAGCGCAATCGGTGTGTTCAAATCGTCATTGACAGCCCTCAAAAACCACCTTTCGTAAGATTTGACCTTGGTTTTATTGCTTTTCTTTTTATCTTTAGACTTTTTCCATTCGAGCACATGCCCCCGAAGCGTATTAATTGCTCGTTCAGCAGATTCAACACTGTCCCAAGTGAAGTTTATTTTAGATTTGTAATGTGCTGTAAGGAACAGATAACGCAAAGCGAGCGGGTCGATTCCCTTGGCCTCGACGTCTGCCATGTTGTAAAAGTTTTGTTTGCTTTTGCTCATCTTCTCGCCGTCCACTAACAGGAAATCGTTGTGTAGCCAGTAGTTTACGAATTTTTTGCCTGTCGCACCTTCTGCCTGGGCAATCTCGTTCGTATGATGTACCGGTATATGCTCTTTTCCGCCTGTATGGATGTCGAACGTTTCTCCTAAATAGTACATGCCCATAGCCGAACATTCGATATGCCACCCTGGGAAACCGGTACCCCACGGCGAAGCCCACTCCATCTGCCGCTTCACACCCTCAGGCGAAAACTTCCAAAGCGCAAAGTCTGTTGGGTTCCTCTTTTCTGGGTTTTCCTCAATTCTCGCGCCTGTTTTCAACTGTTCTAGGTTGAGTCTGGCAAAATCTGCGTATCGTTCGAATCTTGACGTATCGTAATATATGCCGTCTGATATCTTGTAAGTGTAATCGTTCTTTTCCAGTTTTTTTATCAGTTCAATCATCTGATTTATATGGTCGGTCGCTTTGCATACAATGTCAGGCCTTTTCACATTCAACTTTTTCATCGCATCAAAAAAATCCTTAGTATAATAAGTCGCAATATCCCAAGCACTCATTTTTTTCTCTCTGGCCGCCTTTTCGACTTTGTCCTCTCCTGTGTCTGCATCCGACGTAAGGTGGCCGACATCGGTTATGTTCATCACAGCCCTGAGTTTAAAGCCGTTGAACTCTAATACACGTTTCAATGTATCCACAAAAACATACGCACGGAAATGTCCGATATGTGCGTAATCGTAAACTGTCGGGCCACAGCTGTATATATAGACTTTCGTTTTGCGTATAGGCTTGAACACTTCTTTCTTTCTCGATGCCGTATTGTACAATCTTAGAGTTATTTTTTTGCTAATGGACTTTTTCGCTTTGACTTTAATAGCTTTTTTCTTCTTGGCCTTTTCGACCTTTTTCTTTTTCACACCAACCTTCTTTTTCACACTGACCATCTCTATACCTAATTTTATTCGGGGTTTTTATATTTACACTCTACACAGCCTACCTTTGCCTTGATTTCCTCGACATCGCCATTGAGTATTACACGAGGCCCTCCCAATTCCTTTCGATCAAAATACGGTTTGAAACTGGGGCCTTCGTAGTCTTCACTTGTCTGCTCTACCACAAATTTGTCTAAGTCCGGGCATCTGCAATACAACACCCATCCGGAAAATCCACCAAACGCGTTGGTTTCAATCCTTATGAAAGGCTCGTTTATTTCTACAGTTGAATTTGGGATTTCTTTTATGTCATATCTCTCAACCATTTCATACACCTCCCACTATTTTATGAAATCCATACGAAGCGATTAGATTAGATGTCAAGTGACGGACAGCAAAATTTATAGATAGAAATCTAATCGCTGCCATTACAACAGCAGCAACAGCACTCACAGCAAAAGTATTTGCCCATCCGTTCCACCTGAGATTTTTTACGAACTTCAAATTTTTAAGTTTTATGAGAGCTGAGGATGGGATTTGAACCCATATCCGCGGGTGGCCGCGCAAAAATGCACTGCAGCCCGCTGCATGACCAGATTCTGCCACCTCAGCTTTTCCTAACACTAAATTTATTTAACTCCTATTTTTTGAGCTTTACATTTTTTGAAGGCTTCGGTATTTAAATACCGCTGACCGCTGTCCGGAAGTACTGTCACAACGGTTTTGCCTTCCCCTAGCCGCTTTGATATTTGCATGGCCGCCCATACGTTCGCACCGGACGACATGCCTACAAAGACACCTTCTTTTTTTATCAACTCGTGCATTGTATTTATCGCATCTTCTTCATTTACAAGCAAAACTTCGTCCACAATCCTTCTGTTGTCGGCCAATATTTTAGGGGCAAACCCTTCTCCTATACCTTCGATTTGGTGAGCTATTCCCTTACCAACCTTGAGCGATTTCCCATAAAACATGTTGTAAAAAGCTGGTGCTTTCTCCGGCTCGACTGCGACTATGCGAGCGCGTGGATTAGCTCCTTTAAGAACCCTGGACACGCCGACAAGCGTACCACCTGTCCCAATAGCGGCCACAAAAGCATCTACTACACTCTTCCCCAAAGCCTTAACAATCTCTTTTCCTGTTTCAAGATGCGATCGTGGGTTGTCACGGTTTTCGAATTGATTTAAAAACCAGTGGTCCTCTTTTTTTGCCAATTCTTTTGCCTTTTTAACTACTCCTGCGAGCCCTTCTTTTTCTGGCACTAAAACTAACCTCGCCCCAAAACTGCTCATCATTTTCTTTTTGACTTCGGCCGTGGAATCAGGCATGACCAAAACTGCGTTGTAACCTCTTGCAGCAGCGCACATAGAGACAGCAACGCCTGTGTTTCCGCTGGTGGCCTCTACAATCTTATAACCTTTCTTCAACTCGCCGCGCTTTTCAGCCTGCTCTATGCAGAAATCTACCATCCTATCTTTTATGCTCCCGCTAGGGTTCATGTACTCAAGTTTTGCATATATGTCTGCATGTCCTTTTCTCTTGAACTTGGTCAGTTTTAGTATAGGGTCTATTCCTATAAGCTCCAGAATGGAAACAGAAGGCTCGATTTCTATCGTGTCCGGAAGACTCTTAACTACAGAAATAGCTTCGTCTCGTATTTTCTCATCCGACGAGACAAAAACGTCCACCGGCGTTTGCACCCATCCTTTTCACCTACAATGTAATATGTAATTCGAGGCTTTGATAAAAATAATTATCGTTTTAAAACGATTATTGTTTTTTCTTCTCCTTCTGTATCTCTTTTTTCATTTTTAGCACAGTTACCTTATGGCCGCATTTCCCGCAAACAACATTCATCTTTTTATTTGCGCCTTTTCCTGTGACAAACGGCTCTTGCCAAGCCTCTTCTTTTTTTTCGCAGTGGCCGCATTCCGGGCAACTGAAATCTACCATCGCCTTTTCTTCCTCCTTCATCTTCGATATACGAACTTTGCCTTTTGGCTGCCCGCTCTTATTTTTCAACTCTCGCGTTGTTATGAACTCGATTGCCATCTGAAATCACTTTTTATCAAACCACTGCTCCATAACTAAAACATTACTTAGCTAAAACATTAGTTAGGCCGCCGTCTTCGTAGGTTTCTTCTTCGGCCTTAATGCCCTTGACCCGCATTTTCTGCACTTTATCTTCTTCAGCCTTACTTTCGACGGGTCTGCGCGCATCTTGCTTTTGCAAACTTTGCATACGAACACTCGGGTGAATATCCTTGCCATAGCTTCCGGGTAAGTCTTTTTTACCATACGACCACTTCATTAGTTATTGTATTTTCTTTTTAATTTAAGTTATACTTTTTTTTAAACTTCAATCTCTTATAGTTTTCGTCGATTTATTTTAAGACATCTATAGTTTTAAGATGCCTGAATGACCAATGGCAATTTTGCCAATGGCAATTACTTATTTTAAGCTTAGGTAGTAATTATTATGTTCAAATCCGAAATTAGAATACTTGGGTTTGACGACGGCGCGTTCGAGTTCGAGGACAAATGGAAGAACAAAAAACGGCCAACCGCACGAAAAAAGACAGTTCCTGTGGTTGGGGTCATTTTCCGGGGCGGACATTTTCTGGATGGCGCTTTGCGCACGGACGTCACCATAGACGGCGTGGATTCTACTGATAAACTCGCAGAGTTGATAAACAATACACGACACAAAAGGCAGATTAGGGTGATAATGTTCGATGGCATAACTCTTGGGGGGTTCAACATAATCGACATACGCCGATTGAACGAAGAGACAGGATTGCCTGTAATAGTTGTAAATAGAAAGATGCCTGACTTGGAGCGCGTGCGAAAAGCTTTAAGAAACTTTAGGAACTATAAAAAAAGGTGGTCACTGATTGAAAGGGCTGGCAAAATCAAACAGTGCAAATTAAAGGGGGGAAAAAATGTATACTACCAATCTTTTGGCCTCTCAGACGAGGAGACAGAAGAGATAATAGCGTTGAGTTCCACACACGGTCAAATACCAGAGCCTTTGCGTGCTGCCCATATAATTGCAACAGCGGTTGTGAAAGGAGAGAGCGGGGGCCGCGCTTGACTAAAATTTTGGGCGTAAACAATAATAACTGGTGAGAACAACATATAAAGAATAAAATAACAGATTGGTATCAAGTAAAACCAGGCATCAGGCGATACGATGGTTTCGAGGAGACGTGAAGAAGAGAAATTCAGCAGAGGTCCAGCAAAACGGCATAAAAGCAGCGCAGCATATAGAAGAAGAAAGAGTTCTAGAACAACGGTAAAAAGAAAAAGTAGATTATCTGACATATGGAACAGGTTAACTGAAGGGCCGTTGAGCTCGGTATTGTATATATTTTTAGGCGTAAGTTTGGCACTGCTTACGAAACAGGCGCTCGCCATGGGGTTGTCGACTGAGATGCCTGTGGTTTCAGTTGTCAGCCCTTCTATGCAGCACGACAATGCTGACATAACACATTACCAGTGGTTGTACACGCATCTGAATTATAGCAACAGTTATGTTAATTCTTGGCCTGTACCAAATGGATTTTTGATCGGTGACATGCCGATTGTTAAAGGCGATGAAGAATACATTGTAGGTGACGTAATCGTTTATTCTGTGCAGGGGCAAGAGTTCCCGATAATACACAGGATAATAAAGATAAACGAAGACGGAACATATCAGACTAAAGGCGACAATAACATTTACCAATGGCCCTACGAATTCCGCGTCTCTAACGGGCAGATATACGGTAAAGTTCTTTTTGTCATACCGAAACTTGGTTATTTCAAAGTAATAATCCATAATCTTTGGACTGCGATCGGTTGAACGTTTGGCCGAATCGCCGGATTTGAAACCGTTAACTTTATAAGGACGTATGAAGAATAAACAACGTAAAATCGGATTAAACTTTGAATGAAATGCGTAAAATAAGATGGTGGTTTCATTGGAGTTTTGCCCTAAATGTGGAAGCTTAATGACTGTGAAGAAAAAACGTAGCCGATCATTTTTGGTCTGTCCTAAATGCGGGAAAGAAAGGCCATTGAAAAAAGAAAGGTTGGTAATAAGCGAGAGTTTACAAAAGCATAAAAAAGCTGTAATCGTTATGGGCAAAGATGCAGAAGCAATCGAACTACCAAAGACAAGAATAATATGCCCGCAATGCGAAAACGTAGAAGCTTATTGGTGGATGCAGCAGACACGCTCAGCAGACGAACCGCCGACACTCTTTTACCGCTGCACAAAATGCAGTTATAGCTGGAGAACTTACGGATAACACAAAATTACTAGGTCTATATTGCTGGGTCTTTACTGACTTATACTTCAAATAATTCAAATGCTCTTTACATCAGACAGTTCAATCTTACCTTAGACGACCCTTAGACAGCCTTTACAAAATCACACCCAGTGTCAACCTCTACAAAATGTCTTGCGGTTCCAGCTATATACGCTGAGCATTGATTGGCCGGATCGTTGTCTATGCTTTCTCTGGGGTGGTGGGCAACATCGCATACCCAATCTTCTATAACTTCATTTGACAGACACGGGCCGTTGCTCAAGTCCTCACCTGAGCTTAACAACTCGTTGCATAAGGCCTGGCACGCTCTTGCCGCTCTGTCTTTTGGTGTTAACAAAGCTTCTGATAATGTGGTTGTTGTAGTTTCGGTAACATCTCCGCCCGCCGCTTTTTCTCCACCCAGCGATTCTTTTGTCTTGTCTGCACAACCAGAGAGAAAAACAACGCCCAGAATTAGTATGATAACTAAAATGGCCTTTTTTATATACGAGTCATTCATAATCGTTATTTTATTTTGACCGATATTTAAATCAGTTTATATTCAAATTATTCTTAAACATATTTTACAAATTGTTATAAACTTTACAAATTGCTATGAAGTGAAAAAATGGAAAAGCTGGATGTAAAGGTCGTAATCTTCGATTGGAGCGGAACGATAAGCAACGATTTTGATACATGTTATAATGCCGCTATTAAATTGCGTGAACATTTTGGTTTAGAAAAGCCCAACCGTGAAGAATGGCGAAAACAGACAATGTCAAATGCAATCGATTATTTGCGGTTGCATGGTGTCAAAGAAGACGCAGACAGGATACTGGATCTTTATTCACATTTTTACGCGGAAAGTCCAAATCGACCAACGCCATTCGAAGACGCAGAAGAAATTCTTTCCTTTTTAATATCTAAAGGAAAAAAAATCCTTGTAGTTAGCGGCCATCCACAAGAACATTTGTACAATGAAATGGTAGAGTACGGCTTTGACAAATTCATATCCTCGGGTTCGGTGTGGGGAAGCACGAAAAACAAGGCAGAAAAATTAAAAACAGTCTTATCAGAATTGAACTTAGACCCGTCAAGGGTGGTCTATATTGGTGACATGGTCTGGGATGTGCGTGCTGCAAAAGAGGCAGGCGTGCGTTCTGTGGCCCTTCTAAGGGGTTATCACAGCAAAGAAAGACTGATTGAAGAGGCACCCGACTTATCGGTAGCCTCCTTAAAAGAACTGAAAGGTCATATACTATGACCCCACTATGAACCCATCTTATATAAATTTTCGAAATACAATCTTTATTCTCAATGAAGCGGCCGATTAGAGTACTCTTTGTAGACTATAGCTGTACGCTCGCTGACGATTCCGAGACAGTTCTTTCTACGCATAATGCAATTCGCGACATGTATGACAAAGATTGGATTGGCCTTGACAGGTTTAGAGAGGATATAATGTATGCCAGCACATATTTGGATAACTATAGGGAATGGGGAATTATAGACGAAGAACCAACTGCCGAAGAGAGAGGTGAGAATTATATAGGATTTTTATATGAGAATTTATACCAGACAATGGGTAAACTGATCGAGCCTTTTCCTTACGAAGACGCTGAAGAAACACTTTCCAGAATTAGAGACATGGGCATAGAGATTATTGTAATCAGCCTACACCCACAGAAATCATTGGAAAAAGAGCTCAAAATGTTCGGGCTCTACAAATATGTCTCTAGGGCATACGGGGATGTCCATAATAAGGATAAAAAACTTGTCGAGGTCATGCACGAGTCAGGAATTAACCCAGAAGAGGCTGCATATATGGGAGATACCCCGCATGATATAATTTCCGCTGAAAGAGCAGGAGTAGCTTCGATAGCCAAATATGGCAGTGCGTATGCTACAAAAGAATCCGTGGACGAGGCATTGGAAGGCCTCAGAAAAAGAGGGCATCCATCCCTTGCAGTGCACAATTTGAAGGACATTGTTGAAAGAATACAGAAGCAACCTTATTTAATATTAGAAACTTAATATTAGACACATAGACACACAATAAGCAATTATTGTGTGCTGCGATAAGAAATTATTGGGTGATTTTTGATGTTGCCAGAAAGGTATCTGCCTAGGAAGGTATCGGAAATAAGCAAGAACGACAAGAGAGTCTCTTTAGTCGGCTGTGTGATTGAAAAGGCTGACAACTCCTTTATACTCGACGACGACAGCGGAAAGGTTGAAGTCTTTTTCGGAGAAGAAACTTCAAAAGACCTGAGCATCATCGAAATTAAAAAAACAATCCGAGTCTTTTGCTCTGTTATAGACGAAAAATTGAAGCTTGACATTGTGCAAGACTTAAGCAGCTTAGACTTAAATTTATTAAAAACAGTTGATGAATTATATTCCAAGGCTGGTGTGTGAAAAAATGAGCATGAATGTCGAGATATTGTATGAAAGCAATTTTGATCTGGGAGATCCAAAAGAATTAAAAGAAATCCCCAACGAGAGGCTTGCGATGGAACTTGCTCGAATACTTGGGTTGTACCCCGAAGCGCTTGAGATTAAAGACCGTGAGCAAAGAATTGCTGGAACTGCGATAGAATTTTTTTACAAGACGTGGGGCAGTGACTTCAAAGTCCAACTTTATCTAGCTCTGGAACTTCGAAACAAAAAAGTATTGTACTTGCTTTATCACGGCCCAAAGGACGGTTATAGCGCAGAATACGAAAAACTGCTCAGAAATGAACTCCCTTCTTTCGTACGAGAGAAGAACAGATATAGCGACAATTACGAAAGAGGCCCAGTGAAATTAGGACTGAATATGATGAAAGACGCTTAGGTGATACAAAAATGTTCAAAGCGACATTAGCAGATGTTAACTTGCTACGAGACGCTGTAGCATCTATATCGGAGATAATAGACGAAGGGATTTTCAAAATAACAAAAGACGGCATAAGTTTCATCGCAGCCGACAGGGCGATGGTCGCTGTTGTCGATTTGTTCATCGCTGCGTCGGCGTTTGAGAAGTACGAAGTCGACGCAGAGAATAAGATAGGACTTAACATAATGAACTTTTTGTCTGTGATAAAGCGGGCCGGCAGTGGCGATAAAATTACTTTCGATTTGAAAGAATCAAAGTTCAACATATTTATCGAGGGCGCTAGTAAGCGCAGGTTTCTGGTACCGCTGTTGGATCTTGGAGACGAAGAGATACCGCCGGTCAACCAACTGGAGTTCAAGTCAAAAGTAAAACTTAACTCGGGAATATTCCAGAGTGGCGTAAACGATGCAGAGATAATTGCGGACTCTGTTATTTTGGAGATCACGCCCACGCGCTTCGGTATGATGGCAGAAGGCGACGTAAGCAAGGCCGAGCTCGAATTGGAAAAAGGCAACGCGGCCCTTGTGGAGCTGGATGCTGGAAGCACTATGAAAGCCCGTTACTCTCTTGAGTATCTAAAAAAGATAATCAAGGCCTCGAAGCTTTCCGATTCTGTTACCATTGAGCACGGTACAGACTATCCTATGCGCATAGCATTCGCAGCCGGCGACAAGGCCCGCATAAGCTTCATACTCGCACCTCGCGTGACAGAAGATTAACTTTTTAAAATCTTCGGATTTCTGTTTCTGAGATAAATAGTTTAGTTTCTAAAATTTCAACTGGGTGATTATAATGATGAGTTATGAGTTGACTGAGGATGAAATGAGAGCGAGGGACAAGGTTGCTTTGGCTTTGGATGTGCCTTCTGCTGAAGAGGCATTAGCACTTGTCAAAAACCTACACGATCTTGTTGGTCTTTATAAGGTAGGTAAAGAATTGTTCACTAGCGAAGGTCCACAATTGGTCAGAGCTATACAAAAAGAAGGAGGAAATGTATTTTTAGACTTAAAATATCACGACATCCCTAACACAGTCAAAGGCGCATCGTCAGCAGCGACAAAACTAGGAGTCTATATGTTTAACGTTCATGCAGTCGGTGGATCTGAAATGATGGAGAACTCTATAAAAGGTGTAGAAGAGGCAGTTGAAAAATATGGCATTGAAAGGCCCAAGGTCCTAGGTGTCACAGTACTCACTAGCATCGACCAAAAAATACTAAATGAACAGTTGAAAGTTTTAGGAACGGTTGAAGAACAAGTACTACATTTGGCAGGGATGACCGACGAAGCAGGACTTGATGGAATTGTTTGCTCTGCAGCCGATTTGTATGCGGTCAGAAATCATTTGAGAGAGGACTTTATGTATGTCACTCCTGGTGTTAAAGGCCCAAGAACAAAGGCAGGTGCCGATCAAAAAAGAGTGTTTACTCCTGGAAATGCAATAGAAGACGGTTCGAGTATCCTCGTGATAGGCAGAGCAATTACTGACCCACAAAGGAAAGGGCATGCAACTTACGAAGAAATGAGACAAGCCGCTTACGAAATCTTACAAGACATGGCTCCACACATGTGACTGATTAGATGAGATATAAAATAGGAGTTATAGGATCTGCAGCAGGGTATGAAAACAATATTCTAGAAAAAGCTAGAGAAATCGGCAGAGAGATAGCGAAACATGATTGTGTCTTATTGACAGGTGGAACGACAGGAGTTTCTTACGAGGCGGTGAAGGGCGCAAAGGAGTACAATGGGCTCACTATCGGCTTTTCTCCGGCATCTAATATGTTAGAACATATAGAAACTTGGAAATTGCCTACAGAACATTTCGATGTCTTAATTTACACAGGTCACGGATTCAAAGGTAGAAACGTTCCTTTTATTAGAAGTTGTGATGGTGTTGTAGCAATATCTGGTAGAATTGGGACATTAAATGAATTCACAATAGCTTATGATGAAAATAAAGTAATTGGATTGTTGGAAGAAACAGGAGGTCTTTGTGATGACGATGGCGTTAAAAATTTTTTTAGTAAAAGCAAAAAGAAAGGCGGAGAGATATTATCTCACCACGACCCCGCTCAATTAATAAAAGAGCTAATAGAAAACTTAGATTGAAAAAAACTAATAAAAAAATTCTCAAATAAGTCCAGCCCTTTATTTTACGGATTCCCTATTTTACTTCTCTGTATGCGTCTCCGTAAAGGCTATATTTTATAACCCAGACTATGAACATCGCCAGTGCCAAACCAATTAATGGTATGAGCGACAGTATAGCTGTTATTATCACTCCTATCAGGATCGATGCAATCCAAGTAATTATGTATTCGGTTGTGCACGCTTTTTTGAACACTGAGGTTAGATCGAATGCCGCACCGAATTTTTTCTTCTTCACCGAGTGGAGCACTGCCACAGGTGAGACAAAAGTCGCTGTCAGCGATAGCAGCAACCCCACGATCAGTATCGGCGCTGCTTTAATCAACGAAGGAAGTACCAAGTACCAGTTGCCCTTGATCAATTCTCTTATCATCTCTTGATTTTCAGAAGGCGTCGGATAAGGTAACGTGTAACCAGGCTGTATTTCGGACAGTTCTGAAGCTATCATTGCATCCACAACTATGCTGGCCAAGTCACCGATAACCAAACCAACACCGACCATTATCACCAAGAACGCTGGGATCATGTAGACGATATTGATTATGGCTGCTGATAGTCCTTGGACGAAGAGATGGGACCAGTTTTTCCATTCCGGCAGCTTTTTTGAATCCTTAGTCTTTCCAAGGCCTGAACTTTCGATTGCATAACCTATTACTGCAAGGTTGACTATTGGTATAAGACTTAACACTGTGCCTACTACCAGTTTTGTTAGATCTGTGAAGGGTTTCTTTATAGCCTTCTCATAGTTTACCATTTCACAAATCACCTAAAATTTTATACTGTTTCGGCCCTTATAAGCGTCTCTAAAACAGCATTTTTATGGAGAACTACAGCGCTTTCACTGAGAACTATTTGTCAAAATCTCACAACGAAATACAGCACAGACATGGCCAGAACGATTATGGCCAGCATACTTGCGTACAACGACAAGAAATTTCCACTAAACCACTGCCAAAGTATCTCAATAGACAAGAGAATTCCAAGTATGAATCTTATCCAACTCCCTAGGCTGGGCATAACATCAATTTATTAGTTTGCAAACCGTTGCTTATAACTTTATCTAAATCACAAAAATAATTTAAAAGGTTAAGAATGATTAATAGATGGTTTTATGAAAAACAGCTTGGTAGCAAAGATTTTTTACGAGATAGCCGATATGCTGGAGATAAAGGACGTACAGTTCAAGCCTCAGGCTTATCGGCGCGCTGCGCAGGCGATCGAATCGTTGTCCAAACCAATAGAGGATGTTGCAGCCGAAAGCAAGTTAGAGGAGATACCTGGTGTAGGGGAAAGCATTGCGAAAAAAATCGAAGAAATCGTGCGAACTGGTAAGTTGAAATATCATGAAGACCTTAAAAAAAGCTTCCCGATTAAAATCGAGGAATTGTTTTCAGTGGAAGGCATCGGGCCTAAGAAAATCAAACTTTTCTACGATAAACTTGGTATAAAGAACCTGAAAGATTTGGAAAAGGCGGCAAAGCAAGGAAAGCTGCGCGAACTGCCAGGCATGGGTGAAAAATCAGAGAAGCAAATATTTGAGAGCATACAGTTCGCAAAGGCCAGCGGCCAGCGTGCACTGCTTGGTTACATATTACCAGTGGCCGAGGAGATAAAAGAAGGCATGCAGGCAGCCGGGAACGTCGACGACATAGAAGTTGCAGGCTCTATAAGGAGGATGAAAGAGACAATCGGAGATATAGATGTGCTTGTTGTTACAAAGCAACCGAAAAAAGCGATAGACCATTTTACCAACTTGAAAAACGTGGACAAAGTAGTGGCTAAAGGTCCATCGAGGAGTACAGTACGGCTGAAAGAAGGCATCGAATGTGACATTCGTGTGATAGAGCCTCGGTCGTTTGGTTCGGCGCTGATGTACTTCACAGGCTCTAAGACACACAACATCGAGCTGCGTAAAGTAGCGATAAAGAAAGGATGGAAACTAAGCGAATACGGCCTTTTCTCTGGTTCTAAAAGAAAAGAAAAACAGATAGCCGGCAAGACCGAAAAAGAAATCTACGCAAAACTCGGCCTTAAGTACATCGAGCCTGAGATGCGCGAGAACACAGGCGAGATTGAGGCCGCTGCGGCGAACAAGCTGCCTAAGATTGTCGGTTACAAGGACATACGCGGCGACTTGCAGATGCACACTACATGGAGCGACGGTGTCAATACAATCGAAGAGATGGCACACGCAGCGAAAGCGCTCGGCCACGAATACATCTGTATAAGCGACCACGTAGGCACGCTTAAAATCGCAGGCAGCATGTCAGCAAAAGAGATTGAAAAGCAGATGAAAGAGATTGACAAGATAAACAAAAAGATGAGAGGCATTGAAATACTGAAAGGCGCAGAGGTTAACATACTTTCTGACAGCAGCTTGGATTTGAAAGACTCTGTTTTGAAAGGGTTGGATGTCGTATTCGCGAGCGTACACAGTGGATTCAGGCAGAGCAAAGAGCAGCTGACTAAAAGAATAGTGTCTGCAATGGAAAACGAGCATGTGGACATAATCGCGCACCCCACAGGACGGCTTATAGAAAAACGCAAAGCGTATGAAGTCGACTTCGACAAGATATTCGAAACAGCCAAGCGCACAGGCACGATTTTGGAAATAAACGCCTATCCGGACAGGCTAGATCTTAATGCAGACAATGTCCGTTACGCAATCAAATCCGGCTGTAAGTTAATCATAGATACGGACGCGCACAGCGCAGACCATTTGAGATATATACGGCTAGGCATAGCAACAGCCAGGCGCGGATGGGCAGAAAAGAAGGACATAGTAAACACGCTGCCGCTGAAAAAACTGATGAAAGTTTTGAAAAAATAATAAAAAAATAAAAGTTAAGGCACGTAAATTACAGTCTTTCCGTCTTCTTCAAACGGCATCACTACTTGTCTCGGT
>Ga0209636_10001581_pt1 | contig 23074 bp, 15 predicted proteins | sample DeeMarSWOR152_54_FD_187464 | JGI IMG/M metagenome (GOLD analysis project Ga0209636, IMG submission 187464) | Marine sediment microbial communities from White Oak River estuary, North Carolina - WOR-1-52-54 (SPAdes) (version 2) | ecosystem: Environmental > Aquatic > Marine > Intertidal zone >...
TTTTGCTCGCCATTATATTCAGCCTGCTGCTGAGCACCTGCGAGACATTTGAGCCACTATGGGTTGGTATCTGGGTTGACAATGAAATGACAGTTTCAATGGTTACGATTACCCTTGATTTCAGTGAGGACTACGGTACGATTACCGTTGAGAATGCAGACCCGATTGCCCAAACTAAGAAAACTATCGTAAAAGGATCACTAACAGGCGACGAATATACTCTGACAGCAACAGTCACCTACATATACGCAGAGTATAACGTCCCTCAGACTACTTTTGAGTCAGACGACCCGAAATTAATAGAAGCGTACCTTATAACCCTCGGACTTGATGGATTGAAAAATTCAGCCAGCTATCGCATTGAAAATAATAAGATTACTCTAAAAGGAAAGATGATCAGTGTGTTGACGGGTGGCCCAGATGAGCTCACAGCCGTAAAACAATAGAACCGGTGCAGACTTTACCAGGCGTATTGCGCTCGTATAAAGAAGTTATCTCTTGATTCATTTCTTCCCAGAAACGATTCTATATCGCCCTTCATCCAGATATCCGCTCCCGCCGACAAGTTAATATGATCGCTTACTTTATACGTAACTCGTGGAACCAGGTAATAGCCCTTCTCTGTGTATCCGTAGATGAAATTAGCACCTAGCAACAGCTTTTCCCGGAAAAAGTGAGTGTCCAGGTGGAGCAGAAAGTAGAACTGGGAGTGGGGTTTCTGCAGTAGATAGTCGTCGACAACAACAAGGATATAGTTCTGTATTAATGGGCTGTACGGTGATTTGATAGGAGTATCGTAATTAAAGACATAATGGTGGTAAAGGTTCAGATGCCCCCGAACTCGGTTTCGAAACATCCGTTCGACTTGCAAAGCGGAGAACAGTTCGCTGTTCTTGATCTCTATAACCGACCCTTCCCAATCCCGAGTTATTTTCATGGCAGAATCTGCACTGAATAAAAGATTGCCTACATAGAAACTCACGCCCAGTCCGATGTTGTGCACCCGATTGTAGCCCGGATAGGCAGTTCCGGTAATTGTATGCGTCGTTCCTACTATTGTCTCTTTTATTTCAGAGAGATCAAAATCCAAGTTATTATCTACGTAATAAGAGTAAGAGACAATGAGGTCGAAAAGGTAGGAAGTATAATTCGCGGCAACATAGAGGGAATGAGCCCACTCAGAGAAAAGTGGTATTTCCCTATCAATAAAAGCAGCATCCACATTGTATTGTTGGGTTCCTAACGTGAAGGTCTGCTCAATCCGTATCTCTTCGATCTCATAGATGTTCGGTTGCAGAAAGGGGACATAGATAATTTCGATGTTGAAGTTGTCCAATGGATATATCTGGATCTGGGTCAGGAGATCTGGCAGTGAGGCTTCCAATAGGTTATCTGTACTCAGCACGGTGGTATCGGAATGATTGACGACATTTAAAGGACTCAAAATATCGACCTTTCCCCAGTTGACGAACTTCTGTCCGAGATTTATATCGAAGATGCTATAGTGGAAACCCAGATAGGCTTCCCGGATGATTCTCTCCAGATCAATGACTTGCGGTTCTCCGACGGGCTGAAGGTAAAAGATACCGCTTAGATGAAAATCGACAACCTTCGATTTACTCTTGCCTTTCAGCTCAGGAACCACTGTGATCCTTATGCGTTCGCTCTCATAGAAGGTTGAGGGATCGATCAATCCGTAGTAATCAACCTGAAAGATCCCATCGAAATCGAGCGGCATCAGCGATGAAAGGCTAAAAAGATTAAAGACAAAAATTAGAGCGAGCTTTTTCATTAGAATCCCTCAGTAATTCTGAAGATATCGATGGGTGAAATATTCATCTGGGATATCACTTGGAGATTTGAGGTCCTCAAACACGATTTCCGATGAATGCCTTGTCTGTTTATTTTCCATGATTACATGTGAGGGGTATCGATACTTCCCCATAATATGTACTTTTTTAACCGAAAGCTCTTTAAGCAGGTCACCGGCCAGATCATAGAAGACAATTTTCACTGGAACGTAATCGGACTTGCGGATGAAGTGCTCATCTCGGGAATAGCCATACTTCCTCTGTATCTCTTTTGTTTTGCCCTTCCTTCTAATTACAAAGCACTCCTGTCCATTAACATTCGACTCCCCGATCAGATCGAATTGGAATTCCTCCCGGCCGGCGCTGATCAGATCGCTATAAGTAAAATCGCTACCCATGAAGTATCCGCCACCAGCTGTGCTTAAATTGACCCGTTTGATTTTTCCGACTGCAGGTAGATATATCCACATTCTGTCTTCCTCGCGATCGAAATAGGAATGTACGAGCAAACCGGTGCCTTTGACTGAAGGCGGAAAGGTAAAGAGAAATAACCTGTCTTCTCTGTTTTCACTTTTCCTCTTCTGATAGGCGATTACTTTTGTGACCCTTGTATCGCCGGTTCTTGAGGTCAAAGACATGGTAAAAGAACCCTGAAGGTTTTGGGGATGTATGACGGCATCGGAACGGTCGAGTATGTCATATACATCCATGGTGTAGGCAGAATGAATGAAAAGAAAACAAAGGGCGATGATACCTAATCGCATTCAGTCCTCCTTTTGGATCTATTCCTTATCGAGATTATTCTACCAGGAACAAAGAATAGAGGTAGGAGAAATACACCGATGAAAAATGCACTGCAAATGGCAGCCGAAAGCAATAGGGCAAAGTGAACCGCACCGGAGAAAGAAGAGAAGTAGAGAGAGGATAAGGCTACCATCGAAGTCATAAAGCTAAGAAACACTGGTACACCACCGCTTCTCACCAAGGAATATCCGTAGGGAACAATCTGTTGGAGTGTCACCGCCGATCGAGTCCGCATCGCGGACCTGATTTTTGTATTCCTGATTGCATTGAGCATATGGATGGTATAGTCAATGGTGAGACCGATACTAATGGCAAACACGATGATCGTATATTCATCAATTTTCATTTTGATAATTGGTGAAATACCTGTAACCACTAATAATATAAAAAAGGAAGGAATTAAGCTGATCAGTGACATTTTGAGGCTCTTAAAAAACACTAGGACGGTTAGAAATATAAGGATCGATCCTATAGCAAAGGAAAAGAACCAATTCCTTTCCAGTCTCTGTTTTCTTTGAATCAGCTCATTCAGCGGACCTGATAGTTTGACACTCCAATCTAAAGGAAGGCCTTTTTTCATTTGAGAAAGGGAGGACAAGAAATTGTTGATCGATTCTATTCCCTGGTATTTCAAGATGCCCTGGATTGCCACTATTCTATAGTTGGAGTCGATCAGCGATTCGTAGTCCTCTGGGCTCGCCGAGGCGGAAAAAAACAGAAGGTACTGTTCAACCAAGGAAGTGAACGCCTCTTCGTTGTCTACATCTGGAATGGCAAGATAGCGGGGGTTTGAATTGTTGAAATAGTAGTGCACCCGCTTGATCACAGTGAGAATGGAATGTTGAAATCCTATATGAGAGTTTAAGCTTAAAACCTGGTGCATATCTTCCAAAAGCCGAAGATTTGTCTTCGTGATAAAAGAGCCGGCCTGCTTGGCATCTATCTCCAGCTTAAAGGGGACCGTACCGGAAAACTTTTCGTTTAACAGACTCTCTGCTTTCATAATAGTGGAAGAATTGGGAAACTGGTCAAGGGGATAAGGCTGTACTTTCAACTTGGGAATATAAACAATACCAAGGGCTAAAATAACAAGGCAGATACTAAATATCACATTTCGTATTTTATAGACTTGTATGAAAATCATCGTCAGTGCACGCTGTATCTGATTTGAAATTGAGCGACCGAAAGGTCTGATAGGATTTGCTGCCGGAACGCAAGAGAAGGTTTCCGAGGGTACCCACCAGAGGACGAGGAGGTAAGTAACCAAAATGCTCACGCTAATCGTGGAGGCCAATAGAATATGGCCATCGCCGCCCAGAAAGGTCAGGCTTAAGAATCCGATTATCGATGTAAAGGCGGTGAGTGAAAGTGGGATGAGCAAGTAATCACGTACCTTGCGCCAGGAGTGTAGACCGCTTTTCCCCTGAAGATGATAGAACATGTGAATGAAATAATCGCTGAGAAGACCGAAATTTAAGGTGGGCACCAAAATAATAAGGGGTGATAACTTACCTCCGAAGAGACGGAAGCACCCATAAGCAAATGTTGTAGCTAAGGCTTTTAAAGTCCAGGCAAGGATCAGTACATTTAAATTTCTGAAACTGAAGTAGTATATGGCGGAAATAAGAAAGAACAGAAATGGCAATATTTTGAGCATGTCTTGGGTGAGGAACCGTTCAATGTGGACTTTGATGGCCCGGAGCCCGCTAAACTCAAAGACAATGCCATACTCTTGCCTTATTCTTTTCTGTAGCTCTTCGATCTGCTTGATTAAGAGATGGGAAGAATAAGTTAACCCCGGTTCTAGATAAAAAACACAGGAATTGAAATCTGAGCTCAAATACGGCCACAGCTCAGGAAAACTCATATACTGTGTTTTGAATTCGACTATTTCTTGTGGATCGTAAGATTGGATCAATTCTCGAGTAATAAACGGGGTTACTAAGATCTCATCGTGCTGTGCTCTTATAACCGACGCATTTAAAATAGAGCTGTGCCTCTTGAGACCTTCCATTTCTCCAAGGGATTTATCAATTTCTGAAATGATCATTAGATTGTTAAGATCCAGCGCATCGCCAGGAGCCTGGGAGAAATCTGCGGTCAACAAGACAACATCATGGGCGGAGGCAGGCAATAGAGAGTCTTCATGATCTGTCTCTTCAACCTTCTCCGATCTATACACACGTTGCAATAACGGAAAGATGGAGACTAATATCAAAATAAGAAAAGGAATGTTCTTTGTTTTAAATACCATTCGGCTGCGCTCTTATGATTCTTTTTTGAGCCGATGTTCTGCATTCCGGACATAACTTCTTTTCAATATATGCAGTTTTTATATCACATCATACTATGCTATAAATCTATGTAAAGAAAAATCGTAATACTCTCACATTATTTTGAATTATTATCATTGATAGGATTTGGCGAAGGTATCTGAAGGTGATGATATATACACATAGTTATTAAAATATACGGAGATCAATTTTAAAAAGACTCCTGTAAAAAAACAAAGGAAACAATATGATTATGATTATGGTGGTTCCCAGAATAATAAAAAAGAACTTGATCGCAGTCTTATGGATTTCCTTGCGGTACAATTTGTAGCTATAACCAATTTCATACAAGCGATTTCCATAGTTAAAATCATAGTGGAGATAGAAGGAGCCCGGTTCATATAAATCAAAATATCTGAAACGGCGTTCCAACTCTGGAGGCAATTGCTGGTCGATTTCGTTACGAGCAATAACCCGGGCCTGTTCGCTGTCGAAATTTTTATTTTTTTTCATTAAAGCGTCTACAGCATTGGATAGTTCATTTTCTCTTTCCTTTTTATCACTGTCAATAAAATCTATGGCACGTAAGTCTTCCTGACGGGATTTTTCAAGAACATAGGAACTTGAGAAGGAGCCTCCCTGGTTTGGGCGGGAGGCAATATAAAAAACATGGGGTGGTAATTCGGAAGATTCTTGTGCAATCAGCATAGATTTGATGTTTTCCGCCTCCAATTTTCTTTGATTGTCAAAGGATGTGTCTACAAAAGAAAGGATGATGCTACCAACAATTCCCATAATAACCATTACTGGTGCCAAAGAGACACCAACCAGTTTCCACCGAAAACTTGAAGGTTCGAATGTATAGTTGGTGTAGACGATGAATATGGCAAAGGTAGTGAGAAGGCCTCCTGTGTTGAAGAAAAATCCATAAGTTTCGCGGCTAATAACTTCGGTAGACATTAAAAGATAAAGAAAAGAAATTGCAAACATTCCCATTGTAAGGAGCGCAAATGCCTGGAGGCTTTTTGACTTTTTGCCCCTTGGAAGAATTATTTTTACAAGGGAAATCAAAAATCTTCCTATTAAATACTTAATAGAGTAGGGCTTTTGAAGTAATGTTGTAAGTGACCCTGAGTATTTTTGGGTCAGGATTGTTTTTCTAAAAAATACGACGATTATCCAGAAATATCCAAGGCCGGTTACAATACTGATTCTGGGTCCGAACACATAGGTAAAGTAATGAGCCCTGAAATCATAGGTCTTTTCCAACTCCGGATATCTCCAAAAGTTTGAGAAATAGACATATAGAGCAGCAAGTAAGAAAAGAATTGTAACGATTTTGGATTCATGGGGATGGAAATTCTCCTGAAATAAATAGGCAAATAGAATGTATGACACAATGCCGAATACTATCAAATTGGAGAATTGTCCTGTATGAAAAACAACTGTTGATAAGATTGAATACCTGAAAACATATGATAAAAGTAGTATTGAGAGGACACTGAAGTACCCGATCAGCATCCAGGTGGACAGCGATTTCTTTTTGATACATAAAAGAAAAATAGTAAGAACACATAAAAGAACTCCTGTTGGAAAAGAGCCAATGGCAAGATTGGAAAATCTCAACCATTCCATTATAACAACTCCTACTCAAGGAATATTTGATGTCCTTTTTTCTTTTAAATGGTAAAAATTATCTCTAATATATTATTTATATATCTTAATCCGTTTACCTGTCAACCGTAATAGTTTTTGTATTTGTTTTCATAAGTCTTTATTGAGGAAGATCTTTAGGTTATTATGAAATAAGTAATTTACATATTTCATAGTATTAGCTAAAATATTTATTAGATACAATTATTCTGAATATTTTAAATTAGGGAGTTAATTAATAATTTTAATGTTATGGTGTTACCTGGTTGTTAAACATATATAACTATAAAATGACTCATAGATTTTGGTCGGAGTTAGTTCATGACCGAAAAATCGGGCTACAGAATCATAGGAAAACTATATGAAGACTCTCAAAGAGTCATCTATCGTGGGATTAAAGAGCGAGGCGTTACAAAACCCGTCCCTGTTATTATTAAAACTCTTAAAAAAGAAAATCCAGAAGCAAAAGACATAGCAAAGCTACGATATGATTATGAGATCACAAAAAATCTGAAAATTGAAGCTATTTTAAAGCCATATGAATTAATAACGGATGATAATGGGCCTGCACTGATTCTTGAAGATTTTGATAGTGAACCGTTAACAAATCTTATCAACTCGAGAAGAATAGAGTTAGTACAGTTTCTAAAGATAGCTATTCGGATTACTGAGGTCCTTGGAGAGATTCATGGAAATGGTATTATTCACAAAGATATAAAGCCCCAGAGTATCCTCATAAATACAGTTACACAGCAAATAAAGCTCACTGATTTTAGCATTTCCTCATTCTTTCCTGGTGAGAGCGCCATGAGTATTTCCGGTATAGATATGGCCCAAGGGACCCTATCTTACATGTCCCCTGAGCAAACCGGCCGCATCAATAGGGTTATTGATTACCGGAGCGATCTATATTCACTTGGTATTGTATTTTATGAAATGCTCACAGGAGAGCTCCCCTTTCACTCAGAAGATCCACTTCAGCTTGTACATTCTCATATTGCGAAAAAACCTGTTTCGCCATGCCAATTGGATGGGCGGATACCTGAAACTGTATCTAAAATTGTTTTGAAACTTTTATCCAAAGCACCAGAAGATAGGTATCAAAGCACACACGGGTTAATAGAAGATTTGAAACGATGTCTATCGGAGCTGAGGGCCTTCGACGTAATAGGTGATTTTGAGCTAGGCAAAGATGACAGATCTCCTTTATTCAAGGTTTCCCAAATATTATATGGCCGTGAGACAGAAATATACGCTCTGAAAGAGACTTTCAATCTTGCGAGCAGAGGAGAGAGGATGTTGGCGATGATAGCCGGGAACTCCGGGATAGGTAAGACTTCACTTGAGCGGGAGTTTCATAAGTCTTTTATCCACAAAAAGGTGGTTTATATTTCAGGAAAGTTTGAGCGGTTGCAGCACGACATTCCCTACAGCGGTTTTATTCAGGCGTTTAAAGAGCTCATCGACCAGATTCTGATGGAAAGTAAGGACCGGGTTGCGATCTGGAAAGAGAAGTTTCTGAAAACGCTAGGTCCTAATGGCCAGATTATCATTGATGTGATTCCACAGGTGGAGCTTATAATAGGACAGCAGAAGCCAGTTCCAGAGCTTCCTCCCGCAGAGTCGCAGAACCGTTTTAATAAGGTTTTTCAGAACTTTGTGAGTGCTTTTAGTCAAAGAGAACACCCGCTAATCATTTTTCTTGATGATATGCATTGGGCTGACTCAGCCAGTCTGCAGCTTCTTCGAATCCTATCAGGCAGTCCTGACCTAAAATACTTGCTTCTACTGGGCGCTTACAGGGACGACGAGATAGATTCTTTTCATCCGTTACAACATTTGCTGGATGAGCTCAAGGAATCGAATACCAAAATGATTACAATTAAATTGAAACCTTTACACAAAGAGCACGTGGAACACATCGTTTCTGACACCCTTGAGTGTAAAAGAGAAGAGTCCCAATCTCTTGCTCACCTCGTATATGAGAAGACGAGTGGCAATCCCTTTTTTGTGAATCAGTTTCTGAAAATACTCTACCAGAAAAATCATACTTATTTTGATTTCCGTTCCGGGCGCTGGGTTTGGGATTTGGATGAAATTCTGAAGGCAGATATTGCGGATAGCTTGGTCAGACTCATGACACAAAAGATTCAAAGGCTCACAAAAACAGGACAATGGGTGCTGAAGCTTGCTGCCTGTATCGGGAACCGTTTCACACTGGGGATGCTGGCAGAGGTAGAAGAGAAACCCCCTCTTGTAACTTTAGGGGAGTTACGGGAAAGTATAAACGAAGGCCTGGTTTTACCTTCAGGAGGAGTGTACAAATTTATCTCCATCGATGGAGAAAACCCTCCAGAAATTTCGAACGTCGCCTTTCAGTTTCTTCATGACCGGGTTCAACAGGTAGCTTATTCACTCCTTTCCTCAAAACAGAAGCGGCGTTTGCATCTTAGAATCGGAAAAATTATGCTAAAAGATATGACAAAGGAACAGAAGGATGAGAAGATATGTGAAATCATGGATCATTTAAACAAGGGAGGAGCTCTCATAAAAACTCAGGAAGAAAAATACGAAATTGCCGGACTGAACCTGACAGCAGGAAAAAAAGCAAAGGCATCGATCGCATACGAGTCTGCTATGAGATATATAAACGCAGGAATAGGTATGCTCTCGGAAAATTGCTGGCAGAATCACTATGAATTGGCGCTGTCATTATATTTGGAAGGTGCTGAAGTAGCATACTTGAACGCTGATTTTTCACGTGCGGAAGATTTGAATGGAACGGTACTCATAAAAGCAGGAACGCTTCTGGATAGGGTAAAGGCATATGAAATAATCATACAGTCCTATATCGCACAAAACAAATATAGAGATGCGGTTGGTGCAGCCTCTAAGATATTGAATCAGTTAGGAGTATTTTTACCAAGAAATCCAGGTAGATTACGTATTCTGCTCGGTCTTCTAAGAACCAAACTAGTCCTTCACGGAATAAGCCTTGATGATCTTCACAACCTTCCTCAAATGACTGACCAGTACAAACTTGCCGCAATGCGTATATTAATGGGCGTTTTTAATCCTTTTTATAGATCAATACGTGAAATGTTTCCCAGTATAGCATTTAGAATGGTCATTTTGTCCTATAAATACGGTAACTCATACATTTCCCCGTTCGCCTATGCTCTGTACGGACTTCTGTTGGGGTTAATAGGCGAAATCGTTCCAGGATATCAGTATGGCAGCTTTGCGCTGAACCTGTTTAAAAGCTTTTATACCAGAGAACTTACTGCGAAGATGTATAATGTATTTTTTGCTCTGATGAAGAAATGGAAAGCCCATTTGAAGGAGGCATTGGAACCCCTCCTTGAAGCATATCAAAGTGGGCTGGAAACTGGAGATTTAGAATGGGCCGCATATGCTATCCGTGGCTATTGTATACAGCTGTTTTTCACCGGAAGAAACTTGGAGACAGTAAGACTGGAAACTGCAAAATACAGTGAAACTCTGCGCATAATCAAACAGGAGAACACACTTCATAATCTCATGCTCATAAGGCAGGCAGCATTAAATTTATTGGGACATGCTGAAGACAGCATGAGACTAAAGGGAGAAAGTTTTAATGAAGAGGAAATGCTTCCTGTTTTAATAGATGCAAACGACACTGATACGATCGCTGGTATAAGATTCCATAGAAGCATGCTCTGTTATCTGTTTGAAGATTACCGTGGAGCCCTTAAAATCTTTAAAGAAATAGAAAAATACCATGAAACAAGAGGTCAATTCGGCTTTGTACTTGAGGGGCGGTTCTATTATTCTCTTTTACTTCTTGCTGTGTACCCTGAATTGAATAAGGTCGAACAAAGACGCTATATGAAAATTATAGCCACCTATCAGAAAATGATGAGAAGGGGAGCAGAATACGCTCCAATGAACTATCTTCATAAGTGGCATCTGGTTGAAGCGGAACGGGAACGGGTGATGGGAAGGGACCTTAAAGCGATGGAGTATTACGATCAGGCCATAAAAGGTGCGAGAGAGAATGATTACCTCCAGGATGAGGCGCTGGCTAATGAGCTTTCTGCAAAGTTCTATCTCATAAAAGAAAAGAAAAAGATAGCTGCAGCCTATATGAAGGAAGCTCAATTATGCTACAGAAAATGGGGAGCATATGCAAAGGTAAGGGATTTGGAGAAAAAATATGGAAACCTGCTTATCTCACCCTATGAGGAAAAAACATTATCGAAAGAGGCAGTATCACCCGACTATGATTTATCTACCATCAGATCGGGGGAGCTTGATCTTTCGACTGTGCTGAAAGTGTCCCATGTGATCTCAGGAGAAATCGTGCTGAACTCTCTTTTAGAAAAGACAATGAAAATAGTTATAGAAGTATCAGGAGCTGAGAGAGGGTTGCTGATACTCGAAAAGGAGGGGAAGTATTTAATTGAAGCTGAAGGGGATGCGGGCACCGAGAAAATTATTCTGCTGCAGGATACAGAGGTTACTGAAAGTGGTAAACTGTCCCTTGCTGCCCTGAATTATGTGATCAGAACGAAAAGGAATGTTGTCCTGAAAGATGCCTGTGAGGATGAGCGTTTTCAGATCGATCCGCATATAGTACAAAACAGGCTCAAATCGCTTCTTTGCGCACCCATAGTCCACCAGGGATTGATAAAAGGCATTATTTACCTTGAGAATAATCTCACCAGTGGAGCTTTTACGGAGGAGAGAGTAGAGGTTGTAAGGATGATCGCATCTCAGGCTGCAATATCTCTAGAGAATGCCCGGTTATACCAATCGCTTTTAGCCGACATAGAAAGACGTAAGGCGGTTGAGGAGGAGCTTCGGAGGAGCGAGCAGATGGCCAGATCTTTGCTCGATGCATTGAGGGATTCACTCGTGCTCATAGATCAGGAAGGAAGGATTTTAAGTTTGAACAAGACGAATGCCAGGAGTTTCGGGATGAGGACGGATGAAATTGTGGGCAAGTGCCTATGGGATTTGTTTCCTTCCGAAGTAGCAAAGCGCAGGAGAGGCTTTGTTGAACGTGCTGTTTACTCAGGAAAGGCCATCCGGGTGGTTGACGAACAAGAGGGGAGGGTCAGCGATAACGTGATATACCCTGTTGTTGATTTAGAGGGTAAAGTCGCGAGGATAGCCATTCTGGAGCGTGACATAACAGAACAGAGGAAAGTGGAGGAACAGGCGAAGATACAGCAGCTTCATCTGATGAGGTCCGATAGGCTTGCGATGATGGGAGAACTTGCTGCTGGAGTGGCCCATGAGATCAACAATCCAAATCATTCGATAATGCTCAATACAGCGCTTTTATTGAAAGCCTATCCCGATATTCTGAGTGTTCTTGATGATTATTATGAGGAGAATGAGGGGCTACGGATTGGTGGATTTGAATATACTGAGTTTAGAGAAACCCTTGGAGACTCAGTGAAACGCATTGAAGAGTGCGCAAAAAGGATAGGTGTGATAGTAAAGGAGTTAAAGGCATTTGCGAGGTCTGAGCCTGAGGATATTTCAGAGGCGGTGGACGTGAATGTTACGGTGCAGTCTGCGATACTGCTTGGCACACCATTTATAAAGAGATCCACTGATAATTTTACTGTACAGCTGGAAGAGAACATACCGAAGGTCCGGGGAAACACGCAGAAGATAGAGCAGGTTTTTTTAAACCTGCTACAGAATGCCTGCCAGTCGCTTCAGGACAGAAGCAAGGGTGTATCCATTAGTACTTATTATGAGAGAGGGCAACATCGAGTGATAATCGAGGTAAAGGATGAGGGAGAGGGGATGTCGGAGGCAATTCTTTCGAAGGTAAAAGAGCCTTTTTTCACAACAAAGAGGGAGTCCGGGGGAACAGGGCTTGGGCTTTCGATCTCCTCACGCATTGTAGAGGAGCACGATGGCACTTTAAGCTTTTGGTCTCAGCCCGGGAAAGGGACGGTGGCCACGGTCAGCTTCCCTGAAGGAGAGTTCAAATGAGTTCTAAGCTATATCCTGATTATCCGGTACTGATAGTTGATGATGAAATGCACGTTGTCGAGAGTCAGGTAAGCATAATGAAGGCAAACGGGATAACCAACCTCATGAGTGCAACCGATAGCAGGGAAGTAATAAGTCTTCTTCAAAGTAATGAGGTGGAGGTGATTCTCCTTGATCTACGCATGCCCTACATTTCAGGGGAGGATCTTCTGTCACATATAAAGGACGATTTTCCGCATGTTCCGGTTATTATAGTAACTGGAACGAATGAGATAGATGTAGCGGTCAAATGTATGAGGACCGGTGCGTTTGATTACATGGTAAAGCCGGTTGAAGAGAGCAGGTTGGTGAGCGGTGTCATGAGGGCCATTGAGTTACGGGAGCTTAAGCGAGAGTACGGGGATTTGAGGAAGAGGCTTTTGAGCGATAGGTTGAGTAATCCTGATGCTTTTGCGCGTATAATCACCCAGGACCGAAAGATGCAATCTATTTTTCTGTATGTGGAGTCTATAGCTAAGAACGATGAGACTGTGTTGATAGTCGGTGAGACAGGGGTTGGGAAGGAGCTTATAGCGAAGACGATACATGAGCTTAGCAGGCCGGACAAATCCTTTTTGGCTGTGAACGTGGCAGGGCTGGATGATACTATGTTTTCTGACAGCCTATTTGGGCACAAGAAAGGGGCGTACACAGGGGCAGCGGAATCGAGAAAGGGATTCCTACAACAGGCATCCGGTGGGACGATTTTACTCGACGAGATTGGAGATCTGAGCTCCGTATCCCAGGTGAAGCTCTTAAGGCTACTTGAAACCCATGAGTATTACCCGCTTGGGTCTGATTTGGCAATGGAGACCGATGCTCGGGTAATTGTTTCCACTAATAAGAATTTGAATGAAGCGGTGGGGACTGGGGAGTTTCGTAAAGATCTTTATTACAGGCTTTCCACCCACGAGATACGGCTCCCTCCCCTCAGGGAGAGGAAAAAGGATTTGTCCCTCCTTGTAAATCACTTTATGGAAGAAGCATCTCAGAAACTCTCAAAGAAAAAACTTGCTGTACCTCCTGAGCTGCCTCCCCTTCTTGAGGCCTACGACTTTCCCGGTAACATAAGGGAGTTACGATCAATGATTTTCGATGCCGTAAGCAGGCAGTCTGAAAAGATGCTGCCATTGAAGTCCTTCAGGGAAGCTATGGGGCGGGATGCTCAGTTACTGAGTAGAGAGCAAAGGGAGGAGCTTATAATTTTTAAAGAAAGGCTTCCCACTCTGGCGCAGGCCAATGAAATACTAATAGCAGAAGCGTTGAGGAGGGCGAAAGGCGTCAAATCTACTGCTGCGATGCTTTTAGGGATTTCTCCTCAGGCCCTGGGTAAAAGGCTCAACCGTAAAGGCCCGAGTAAACAGGATCGGGGGCTGGGAAAAACTGATGCGTGAGTGAAATCTTACATATTTCGGTTAGGAAAAGATAAGATAAATTGAACCCATGCAAAGAAGAAGTCCGGTTACCTGCCTGATTGAAATGTGCTCACCAATAAAAATCCCATAGGTTGAAATTAGAAGAATGACACATATTATCATGATGGGATAAATTTTGCTTATGGGGAACAGTTTGAGAATATAAAAGTATAGACCAAAGGATATTAAATATAAAAAACCGCTCAGCAATATAAAAGCAAACCAGGGTTTAGACCAGGCTTGAATCCCGGAAGATTTCTTCAACATTACCTGGGCTGATGCTGAAGTTAAAATACCAAATAATACAAAAATATACCTTACCATGTTACCTCCCCGAAGAGTTCAAGGTTTATAAAAAAATGCATTACACTATGATTAAGGGATTAGATTAATTAGATATGTGCAAACAATATGCCAATTGTTTATCATCTCCTAACTTTGATAATAGTTATACTTAGATTGTATTCAACTACTAATCTCTCACTATACCCCTCTAAACCTTTTTAATAACTGTTTAAACTAGTTAAAAAAAGTTTATAGGGGTTTGAACTGCTGGATTTTTATCCATTTACTCTAATTAGTTATATATAAATAAATTAAGCCTCATCGTCATCCTGGCACATCAATTGCAAATTAATGGAGTAAAAATGAAATATTCACGGAGAGAGGAAAAAGACATGAAAGACATGTTCTCTGTATTTCTCAGAAAACACAGCAACAATTTTCAAGAATCACGTATGCAGGATCACAATAATCCTATCATTTCATGGTTAAATAAGTTTGGTCCGTATTTTTTCTTTGTTATTCCTGGAATCTTTTATTTTCTAACTGCCTGCAGAACTCCTGGTTGGGTAGATGCCACGCTCATTGTATCGAATGTTGTAAACCTCGAACTGGGATCATGGGTCAATTATCACAATCTGTTTCACCTTTTAGGTTATGCGTGGATTCAACTTTTTCCCGACAATAATATCCATTACTATCTGGTGATGCTATCTGCTCTATTTGGGGCTTTGACAGTACAGCTCATGTTTCTTGTTTTTCTTGAGATTACATCCAGCAAAATACTCTCAAGTATAGGCGCTATCATTCTTATGATTTCCCATTCGCTCTGGTGGCATTCTACAATGCTGGAGGTGTACACGTTAAATACCGCAATCATTGCCGCAATTCTCTTATTTCACATTCGATATGATAAAAATGGAAAAATGATCAATCTCTACGCGGTTTCATTTTTCCTGGGGCTTGGCTGCAGCAATCATGTATTAATGGCTTTATTCATATTTGGATTTATAGCCGTAATCGGAACTCTTATTTACAAGAGAAAACAACTTACCTTTCGGAGAATATTGATATTGTTCGGGTGCTTTATGCTCGGAATCAGTCTTTATCTGTACATTTTTGCATGTGACTATCAAAACAACGTTCAGGTGCTTAAAGCAAAAGAGCCGGCTCAATCTGTTATTGAAGTGAGGTTAAATGCTCTTAAAAGTACAATTGATGATACCACGGGAGGTGAATTTAAAAAATACATGTTTCCCAAGGATATATCTCAAGGGGAAAAAAAGTTCTGGCGTTTGAATTATCTCATTTTAATTTTCTATAATTACCCTTCATTAGCTATTTTACTCGCTCTATTCGGGTTCTACTGTTTTTGGAAAAAGAATGCCCTCCGTATGACATTTATATTCTTTATCATAGCTCTAATAGCACAGATAATATGGTCCGGGAACTATTTTATATGGGACATGTATGCCTTTTCCTTGCCTGTCTACGTTTTGTTGAGCTTACCTATTATTTTTGCCATACATTTTCTTATTACTCATAGCAAAGCGTGCCGCATCATCCTGTTGTGTTTGTTGCCTACATTTTTTCCCTCTCCATTCATTTATAACGCGATATCTGATGACGGGAATAAAGATGGCATTGTCAAAAATTATTTCAGGAATTACCCCGAGTGGGAGCAGGCTGAATACACCTGGGATGTGGTTGAGTATCTCACAAACCCCAATAAGAGGTCATATAACAAGGTATCTGAATATGCGCAGAAACTATTTGATGTACTACCTCAGGAGGCCCATTTCTGGAACTCGGTTGGGAGAGCGGACTATCCACTCAGGCTTTATTACAAGAATATATACGAGAAACGTACTGACATCAGACACCATTCACTGTTCAACCCCTTTATGTCTCATGACGAAGCAAAGAGTGAAGCCATTAAAATGAAAGCATGTATTGACACAGGAAAGCCGGTGTATGTCGCTTCCCTGTCGTTTCCCGAGCGTCTTGTACTGGATCAGCTCTACGTGTTGTTAGACTCTGAAAGAGATTTAAACTGGGTGAGCAGCCTCCCACTTGAAAGATTTATCAGTTCATTTCCAGAAATAGAATTTGAAAAAATAGTCATGTTCGAAGAGGAACAGATATGGATTTATAGATTAGTTCAAATAAATACGCCATAGAAGATACAGGTATTCCTATCTTTGTGGTTTTTGAGTGGAACAATAGACAGCAAGATTAAAATATTGCGGTTCTTCAGATAATTTCTTGTTTTGAGGAGGTATCACATGAAAGTTTTAGTTACAGGAGGATGTGGATTTTTAGGTTCACATGTCTGTGAATTTTACGCCAATAGAGGAGATACAGTTATCGCTTACGACAATATGACAAAGTATGAACTGAAAAGGACAGGTTACTCGATCGACAAAGCAAGAAATTATAACAGCGATTATTTAACCAAAATTGGTGTATTAGTGGTCAAAGAAGATATCAGGAACTTCGAGAAAATGATGGAACATTCTTTCGGGGTTGACTTCATTGTTCACACAGCGGCACAGCCAGCAATGACCATCAGTATAGAAGACCCTGAACTAGATTTTTCTACAAATGTGCTTGGAACCTTTAACGTTCTAAGAGTGGTCAAAGAATTAAGAATTCCCATGGTATCCTGTGGTACCATCCACATATATGGAAACAGAATTAATGAATCACTGGGCGAGGAATACACGAGATATGTAAGAAACCCTCCGGCAATCGATGAATCACACCCAGTTGTCGAAGGTACCTTAACACCTCTTCATGCTTCAAAAAGATCAGCAGAGCTGTATATAGAAACCTTCATTCACTCCTATGGTTTACGCATAGCGAGTTTTAGATTAACCGGGTTATACGGTCCGCGGCAATTTGGTGGAGAAGACCACGGGTGGGTCGCGAACTTTTCTATCAGGGCGTTGTTGGACCAGCCAATAAGAATATTAGGGAAAGGGAAACAGGTGAGAGACATTCTATACGCAGCCGACGTGGCCCGTGCCTTTCACGCCTTTTTTGAGCACGGAACACCGGGAATATACAACATTGGAGGCGGGCTCGATTATTCAATATCCCTTCTCGAATGCGTTGACCTGATTGGGAGAATCACCGGTAAAGAGCCTGTGATGGAGTTTGAAAAAATGAGGCTTGGCGACCTGCTGTATTTTGTATGCAATACTACAAGAGCTGAGGAGGAATTAAAATGGAGGCCGGAGATTCCTCCAGAAGAAGGTATCAAAAGGTTGATTGATTGGATTAAAAAAGAAAAAAATATTTTTGAAGGAGCATTACATGAAAGCTGTAATATTAGCTGCCGGTAGAGGAAAAAGATTAAAAGATGCAGTTGAATCACATAATAAATGTATGCTCAAATTTAATGAAAAGCATTTAATTCAATACAGCCTTGAATCCGCAATATTGAGCAAGGTTGAAGAAATTATTATCGTTGTTGGATACCAGGCTGAAACCATTATCAATACTTTTGGTATTAGTTATAAAAATGTGAGAATTAAATATGTGCTGCAAAGAGAATTAAAAGGACCTGTTGATGCGTTGGAACAGACAAAGGAAGTACTCGAAGGTGATAATTTTATTTTGTTTTTAGCCGACGAAATTCTTTACGATCCTCGGCCCTTTGAAATGATAAAGACCTTCAATGATGAAAATCTCTTTGTTATTTGCGGTGTGACGCAGGTGGTGGAGGTAAATGATATAAAAAAAACATATTCAGTAATGTACAATCCTTTAGACAATAGAATATACAGGCTGATCGAGAAACCAAGAAAACCCATAAATTGTTTTATGGGAACGGGCAATTGTGTCTTTAGAAATGAAATTTTTGATTACATTTCCTACACGCCTGTAAATCAGATAAGGCACGAAAAAGAGCTTCCCGATTTGATCCAGTGTGTCATTGATGACGGACATCCTGTCAAACTTTACATGGTAGGCTCCAGATATGTGAATATCAACACGGTTGATGACATAAAAATTGCTGAAAATATTGTAAGGAGGAATAATTACAGTTGGAAAAAGCTAGCAACTGTTTAATAATAATACCGGCATATAATGAAGAAGAAACGATCAAAGAAGTAGTATTGGGCGCAAAAAAATATGCTGATGTGTGTGTAATAGATGATGGTAGCAGCGATTCTACCTCCGTTATTTTGAAAGACATAAAGGGCATTCACGTTATTTACCATAGAAAAAATACTCACATTCCAGGGTGTTTGTGGGATGGTATGAGATACGCAATTGAACAACATTACGATTACGCTATATGCATGGATGCAGGATTAAGCCACTACCCTGATGAAATTCCTCTATTTATAAACCATAATAAGGCTGATCTCGTTATGGGTTACAGAAAAAAGAAATGCAATGCACCCCTATATCGCAGGGCGCTCAGTAAAATCGGAAACGTTATTTACAATATCTGCCTTGATTTCCCAAGAAGTATGTTTAGAAGATATTACAAAGATATTACCTCGGGGTTCAGACGGTATTCGAATAAGGCAATGAAACTTCTTTTATCAAAGAGTATTGAAAGCAAATCTTTCGACATAATGGTGGAGTCAGTACACCATATCTATAAAAACAAATTAACGATTTCTGAAGTGCCCATTACATACCGGTTTTCAAACAGCTCATTACACATTAATGTAATCAGGGATTGCATTAATATGTGTTTTAGAATTGTCACTCATTCAGGCGACGGCAGTGACAAGGGAGCTTGAAAGATATTCTCTCATGTTTTTTGAGGACCCCATCGATCCGATGGATAGGAAGGGGCTCAAAATCTTGCGTGATAAATCCAGCACACCGATAGGGATCGGGGAGCTTTACACCACAATCAATGACTGCGAGCTAGTCATCTCTGAGCGACTCATCGATTTCATACGGGTAGATATAAGTCACTTCGGGGGCATAACACCGTTGCTTCGGCTTGCTCATTTTGCGGATATTCATGGAGTAAAAACTGCCTTCCACGGGCCGATTGATATCTCGCCTCTTGCGCATGCGGCCAGCATACACATAGATCTGAGTGTTCCCAATTTCGGGGTACAGGAAACCTTTGAGCCTGATGAAACATTGAAGGAGGTGTTCGATTTGCCCTATTTCGCAAAAGATGGCTATCTACACATGATGGATAGGCCCGGGATCGGTGTCGGTTTCAATGAGGAAACTGCTTTGCAGTATCCCTTTCAGAAGAAGTATCTTCCCATACTCCGTGACGAAACAGGCGCACTTCATAACTGGTAAGAAGCCATTCATAAAAGAAAACAGTTGACAAAACCATGTAATGTGCTAAAAAAAAATAACAATTTTCACGAAAGGGGGTTTTACGCATGCAGAGAAATAACGTAGTAAAAGCGGTAGTAATTATCGTTGTACTCATGTTTTCCTGTACACTTGTATTTGCAACAGGAACAAAGGAGGCAGAAAAGGTAGAACCTGCCAAGGTCGGTGGTGCTGGATTGGGTTACAAGATCTATATGATAACGCATGGCTCATCGGGCGATCCTTTTCATAGTGTTGTAAAGCAGGGGGCAGAAGATGCGGGCCTCGTGTACGGATGTGATGTACGATTCCTCTTTTCGGAGAGCGATAATGCAAAAGAGGCTGACATGGTGGAACAAGCCATTGTGGCAAATGCCGATGGAATCGGCATCTCTCTTGCGGATGCCGTCGCCTTTGATGAAGTGGTGCAGAAGGCCCTGGACAAGGGGATTCCGGTTATTTCATTCAACCAGGATGATGCCAATACCCCAAATGCACGCCTTGCCTATATCGGTGCACACGAGCGCAAGGTCGGCTACGTGCTCGGCAAGTACATGCAGAAGTTCCTCAAAGCAGGTGATCACATCGTTATTCCTGAGGAGGTGCCTGGACAATCCTACGCAGTCAACAGGTCTGCAGGTATTATCGATGCCATGAAAGAGATTGGAGTGAGCGCGGAAGAGCTCGATGCGGGGTATGAAAGGGCGGAGACAACGAGGCGTATTTCAGCATACCTGATGGGACATCCTGAAACAGACGGTGTTCTCTGTGTCGGAGGTCTCACTACCGAGGTTTCCGGCATGGTGGTGGAGGATATGAAACTGCAGGACAAGGTGGTTGTGGGGGGGTTTGACCTTCTCCCCAATACGGGTCCTGCGATTAAAAAGGGCTTCACCAAAGCTGTCATCGACCAACAACCCTATCTGCAGGGCTACTTTACCGTTGTGCAGCTGTGCATGATGAAGTACGGGAAGTTCGCAGCATTCGATATCGATACAGGACGAGGCATTGTAGATGCCTCAAACATTGATGAAGTGCTCGAACTGGTGCAGAGGAGAATAAGATAGGAATCTAAGGCACATGTTGGTGGGTCCGCGAGGTAAAAAGCCCGCGGATCCATCTTATTTTTCATGATCAAAGGGAACAGCAAATGAGCGATACAACGGGGAAGACAGAAAAGATAAAAAATAGATCACAGCAGTTACAGATGATCCTACGCTATAAGGATGTCAGCATCGTCATTATTACAGCGGTGCTGTTTCTCATCTTCTCACTCATCAACAAAGTCTTCCTTACAAAGGAGAACCTTTATATTATCATAAAATCGATGCCCGAGCTCGGACTCGTAGCCATCGGTATGACCATGCTCATCATTTCGGGGGAGTTTGATCTTTCAGTCGGCTCAACTTTCGCATTTGCTCCATTCATCATGACCATTCTCAAAGAGCGTGTTGGATGGAGCGGGCTTGCATCCTTTTCTGCATGTATACTGGTCGGTATTGCCATCGGATGCATCAATGGGGTGATAACGACCAAGATCGGTATCCCTTCATTCATTACAACCCTAGGAACGATGATGGCCTGGAGGGGAGCCGTGCTGCTTGTATCCTCTGGATTTCCCCAAGTTTTCCAGCGCGATCTCCCTATTGCGAAGTTATTTGCCGGAAGTCTCTCAGGATTTCCGATACAGTTTCTATGGTTTATTTTCTTTACCATCATTATGTGGGTAATCCTGGAGAACTATCGGTTCGGGAACTGGACATATGTGACCGGAGGGAACAAACAGGCAGCTATCGCTCTCGGTATTCCTGTTGATCTTGTAAAGATTATCAACTTCATGGTGGTGGGCGGTCTTGCCGCACTTGCAGGCGCCATTCAGGTGTTCAGAATGGGCTCGGGGTACTCCATAGCAGGTCAGGGTATGGAGCTGCAGGCCATAGGGGCGACTGTTATCGGTGGGACGCTACTGACCGGCGGTAGTGGGACGATTATTGGTACAATTATGGGTACTATTATTATATACTCGGTTGAAAATATCCTCGTGCTGTCGAGGGCTCCTGCCTTCTGGTTCAGAACCTTCATCGGGGTAATCATTATAATCGCAGTTTCGGTACATGTTCTCATACGCGGGAGGAAAAGCTGATGGAAAGTAGAACCGAGACACCGATCTACCGAATTACGGGAATAAGTAAATCCTTTGGACATGTGGAGGCGCTCAAAAATGTTGACATGTCGATTTTCAGGGGTGAAATAATCGGGCTCGTTGGCGACAACGGGGCAGGAAAATCAACGCTCATAAAAATATTAAGCGGTATATATACTCCCAACAGTGGGACGATCGAATACGAAGGGGTTGTGCGAAAGATTGCAAGCTACAGGGATTCGCAGGAGCTGGGTATTGCGACGATCTACCAGGATCGAGCACTCGTGGACAGCGTATCCATTTACAGAAACATATTTATGGGTAATGAGATCATAAAACCGACGGGTGTACTTGACAAGAGAAAGATGCGGAAAGAGGCAAATCGGGTGCTCAGGGAGTCCATCAGTATCGGAATAATGTCTCCCAATCAGGTCGTAGGTGATCTCTCAGGAGGTCAGAAGCAGGCGGTGGCCATTGCCCGCGCAATCTATTTCAGGGCCCGTCTACTCCTTCTGGACGAGCCGACAAACGCCCTCTCAGTCAGGGAGTCACAGCAGGTCATGAGCTTCGTGAAGAACCTGCGGGAAGAGGGTGTATCGAGCATATTCGTGACCCACAACCTTCTGCACGTCTATTCAATAGCAGATCGGTTCATTATACTCAGCCATGGTGAAAAAGTGGGGGATTTCGACAAAAAAGACATTACCATAGAGAGGCTCGAGAAGATAATTGTCACGGGCCGGTCTGATGTGGCCTGATTACGCTCTAATTTTCCTTCCATATTCAGAGTGAACGATTATGTACCCCTTCGTACCATTTGTATTATACTGCGATAGGTGTTGAAGCTTTCCAGCGGCATCTCAGGGGGTACGCCGCCTGCGCTGGAGAGGATAAATCGTTCACTGCCGCCGATGCGTGCAATCTCTCTCACATGATGTTCAATCTCAGCTGGTTTCATGTGGCCGATGGTGCAGCTTATGCCACCTTTGAGCGTCGTTTTGTCCCCATATCGTTTTTTTAACACCTTTAAATCAATACCGTCGTATTCATCAAGAGGATCAATGGAGTCGAACCCCACCTCAACAAAGTCATCGAAGAGGGCCATGACGTTTCCGTGGGAGTGAAACGTCATTCTGAGCCCTTTTTCATGGAAGGCCTCTACCAACTTCCGGTGGTTTTCCTTGAATAGATCACGGTACACCTGTGGGCTGAAATAGGGAGCGTGCTGGGTACCAAGGTCGTCGGTTATCCATATCCCATCAACCTCGCACTCATCTGCCACCATGAGCCCTAGCTTGATTACTGCATCCACCGCACGGTCCGACATACTCTTTACTAGATCGGGCCTTTCGA
>Ga0209636_10001582_pt1 | contig 23072 bp, 10 predicted proteins | sample DeeMarSWOR152_54_FD_187464 | JGI IMG/M metagenome (GOLD analysis project Ga0209636, IMG submission 187464) | Marine sediment microbial communities from White Oak River estuary, North Carolina - WOR-1-52-54 (SPAdes) (version 2) | ecosystem: Environmental > Aquatic > Marine > Intertidal zone >...
CGGCCAGGCGGTAGATCTCCTCCATCTTGTGCGTGATGTACACAATGCCGCGGCCCCGACGTCGCAGCTCGATGATGCGCTCGAACAGTGAATCGACCTCGCGCTCGTTCAGCGCGCTGGTCGGCTCGTCGAAGATGACGAGCCTGGCCTCACGGGCCAGCGCCCGAGCGATCTCCAACATCTGTTGGCTGGAGATCGGCAGCTCTTCTACCAGCTGACGTGGCGAGAAGTCGAGCCCGGTCTCCTGGAGGATTCGAGCGGCCTCCGCTTCCTGGGTCCCGAAGTCGACAAAGCCGAAGCGGCGAGCCGCCTCGCTCCCCAGGAACAGGTTGTCGGACACGCTCATCGAGGCCACCAGTGAGAGCTCCTGGTGGATGGTCGCGATGCCGGCCCGCACGGCCTCGCTCGGATGGGCAAAGCGCTGCGCTCGGCCACCCACCTGCAGCTCGCCGTCGAATTCGTCGTAGACGCCCGAAAGGATCTTGATCAGCGTGCTCTTGCCAGCCCCGTTCTCGCCGGCCAGCACGTGCACTTCACCCGGCAGGACCTCGAAATCGACCCCGTGCAGGACCTCCACCGGCCCGAAGGACTTGCGGATCCCGCGCATGACGACAATCGGCTCAGAGCGGGACGGGCCTCCCGCTCCACTCCCACGTCGAGTCGGAACCGCTTCGCCTCCTGTGGCGGTCACCGCTCCCTCCACCAGCAGATTACCTACGGCCATTCACCGGCAGATTCCCTACGCTAAGCGAGGACAGAGCCGTGAACAAGCACCTCGCTGCTGGCCGCCTGCTTCCTCACGCCGGCCGTTGCCGCTTTCCGCGGCGGCGACTAGAGTTGTTTTTTTGAGCCGCCGTTGAACTCGACGACCCAGAACCGCCTATGGAACGCTTGGCCATCGCAGCGCTCTGTAGCGCCGCGCTTCTTTCCGTCCCGCCTGCCGCCGCGCAAGCGCCGGACGACTCCGACTGGAGGGACGGCGGGGTCTGCTACGAGATCTTCGTCCGTTCCTTCTATGACAGTGACGGCGACGGCGTGGGCGACCTCGAAGGTCTCATCCAGAAGCTCGATTACGTCAACGACGGCGACCCCGACAGCCGCGAAGATCTGGGGGCGCGATGCATCTGGCTGATGCCCATAGCCGAATCGCCCAGCTATCATGGCTACGACGTCGCCAACTACTATCGTATCGACCCGGAGTACGGCACCAACGATGACTTCAAGCGCCTCGTCGCAGAGGCGCACCGGCGCGACATCCGGGTGCTGATCGACATGGTGGTGAACCACACTTCGAGCGAGCACCCCTACTTCAAGCACGCGCTCCTCTATCCCGATTCCCCCTACCGGGACTGGTTCCGGTGGTCCGACAGCCCCGGGCCGCCCAACGAGTGGGGAGACAACAACTGGCGCCGCTCGCCGGTGCGCGACGAGTACTACTACGGGTTCTTCTGGCACACGATGCCCGACCTGAACTGGGAAACGCGCGCCGTGCGCGAAGAGATGAAGCGAATTGCCTCGTTCTGGCTAAACGAGATGGGCGCCGACGGCCTGCGGCTGGACGCCGTCCGTCACCTGATGGAAGACGGCGGCCGAACGACGCACGTGCCGGCGACCCACGACATGCTGCGCGAGTATGCAGCGCATGTGCGTGACGTGGCTCCCGATGCCTTCACCATCGGCGAGGTGGACGACAGCACGGATGCGTTGCTGGCGTACTACCCGGACCAGCTCGATGCCTACTTCGCCTTCGAGGTCTCCGACGCGATCCTCGCTGCGGTGCGGACGGGCTCCTCCACCGGGCTCCTCAGCTCGGTGCTGCGGCTGCAGGACGCAGTGTCGAACAACCGCTGGTCTCCCTTTCTGCGCAACCACGACCAGACGCGTACGCTGACCTGGCTCGAAGGCGACGTCGCCCGGGCGAAGCTGGCCGCGAGCCTGCTCCTCACCCTGCCGGGGGTCCCTTTCGTGTACTACGGCGAGGAGATCGGCATGACCGGCGACAAGCCGGACCCGCGCCTGCGGACGCCCATGCACTGGAGCCTCGGCCCGGCGGCCGGCTTCACCGACGGCGTGCCCTGGGAACCACTACAGCCGGACTCGTTCACCGCGAACGTCCAGGTGATGGACGATGACCCGAACTCCCTGCTCAACCTGTACCGGGAGATGATCCATCTGCGCGCGGAGAACCCGGCGCTCGGGTCGGGTCAGCTGGTCGGGCTGGATGCCGGCACCGACGCGGTGGCGGCCTACCTGCGAAGGAAAGGGAATCGGGTCGCGCTCATCGTCGCCAATCTGGGGAGCGCGCCGCTCACGTGCGTGGCACTTTCTTCGGATGCGCCCGTGTTGCCGGCCGGGCGGTATACGCCAGCGGCTCTGATGGGAGGACAGGCGGCTCCGCCGCTGCAGATCGGAGCGGACGGGCGGATGCGGGGCTACGTGCCCCTCCACTCGCTGGCGCCCCTCAAGGCGTACGTCTTCGCCATCCCCGGTGGGGTGCGATGAGATACCTGAAACTGAGTCTCGTGCTCTTTGCCGTCACCTGCGTGAGCGACGCTCCCGAGCAGCCCCCCGATACCACGCCGAACCTCGCCGTTCCCTCCTGGGCTGAAGACGCGATCTGGTACCAGATCTTCGTCGAGCGCTTCCGCAACGGCGATCCTGCGAACGACCCGACGCTGCGTGACATAGAGGGCTCGTGGCCGCACGCACAGCCCGAAGGCTGGGGTCCGACGCCCTGGACCCACGACTGGTATCGGCAAGAGCCCTGGGCCGAGGCCACCGGCCGGGACTTCTACTTCACCGTCCAGCTCCGCCGTTACGGCGGCGACCTGCAGGGCGTCATCGAGGTGCTCGACTATCTCCAGGACTTGGGTGTCACGGCCCTCTACCTCAACCCCGTGAACGACGCGCCCTCGCTACACAAGTACGACGCTCGCAACTACCGCCACATCGACCGCAACTTCGGCCCCGATCCGCGAGGCGACGAAGCTCGGATCGCAGCTGAGGACCCCACGGACCCGGCCACCTGGGGTTGGACGGCCGCCGACAGCCTCTTCCTGGCTCTGGTGGAGGACGTGCATCGGCGTGGCATGCGCATCATCGTCGACTATTCCTGGAACCACACGGGCATCACCTTCTGGGCCTGGAAGGATGTGCTCGAGAACCAGCAGGATTCGCAATACGCCGACTGGTACGAGATCGAACGCTTCGACGACCCCGCCACGCCGGACACCAACGAGTTCGCTTATTCCGGTTGGGCGGGCGTCCCAACGCTGCCGGAGTGGAAGAAGACAGGCCGCCCGGAGGGAATGCACCACGGCGCCATCGAAGGTACGCTGATCCCGGCCGTAAGAGACCACATCTTCAATGTCACCCGCCGCTGGCTAGACCCCAACCGCGACGGCGATCCCAGCGACGGTATCGACGGCTTCCGGCTCGATGTGGCCGAGAAGGTGCCGCTGGGCTTCTGGCGCGAGTACCGGCGCTTCGTCCGCGGCATCAATCCCGACGCCTACCTCGTCGGCGAGGTGTGGTGGGAAAAGTGGCCCGACAAGATGTACGACCCGCGGCCCTGGCTCGAAGGCGACGTATTCGACGCGGTGATGAACTACCGGTGGTACATGCTTACGCGCAGCTTCTTCGCCGGCGCGCCGCCCTACCTGAGTGCTTCGCAATACGTCGCCCACCTCGACTCAGTCGCCTCGGGGCTTGGGCGCGATCATCTCAAGGCGATGATGAACCTGACGGCCAGCCACGACACACCCCGCTTCGCCACATCGATCTACAACCCGGGTCGCTACAAGTACCGGGTCAATCCTCGCGAAAACCCCGATTACAAGATCGACCGTCCGGATGAGCGCACGCGTCAGATCCAGGTGATGATCCTGGTGCAGCAGTTCACCTACATCGGTGCGCCGCACATCTGGAACGGTGACGAGGTCGGCATGTGGGGCGCCGACGATCCGGATCCGCGGAAGCCCTTGGTCTGGGCCGACCTTACGTATGAAGACGAGACCACACATCCCTTCGGCCGGCCGCGCCGCCGCGACCGGGTCGCGCCCGATTCCGCAGTCTTTCGGATCTACAGAGACCTGATCGCTCTGCGGAAGCAGCACCTCCGTCTCTTCGTCGACGGCGCCCTGAGCTACCTCCTCACCGACGACGCACGTGGCCTGCTCGCCTACGAGCGCGTCCTCGGTGAGGAAAGGGCCGTGGTCACCTTCAACACCTCGGAGCGGTCGCAGACCCTTGCCATCGATGTCGACGACGGCACCTATCGCGCCGTCTTCCCCAGCGGCGATGTCGTCAACGTGATGGACGGATCCCTGACCGCCGAACTGCCGCCCAGGACAGCCGTGGTGTGGATTCGAGATTGAGGTCGGACTCGCCGCTCGCCCGTCCCCGGACCCGATCAACCGGCAAGCTTACAGCGCGCCTCCGTTGGCGACGATTCCGATGACGCTCAACGTGTGGGCCGGATCCGGATGGCCTGGCCGCCGCCGGGCGCCAGAGCGAGTTCCAACGTCGATCCCGCGTCAACGGGCTGCTGGGAGATCGCCACCGGGGAGGGGTTGTGCAGCCAGTCGGCGCCCTCTCCGTCGGCGTAGATCTCCGCCACGTAGCTCACGCCTTCGGGCAGGAAGGACAGCGAGATCTCGAGCCTGCGCGCTTCCTCGTCGGTGATCGCGCCGACGTACCAGTCGGCACCGCCCCGTTCCTGGCGCGCGACCACGACGTAGTCGCCGATCCTGCCGTCGAGCACCTCGGTGCGCTCCCAGTCGACCGGGACGTCGCGGATGAACTGGAAGGCGGGCTGGCCCTCGTAGTTCTCGGGCAGGTCCGCCGCCATCTGCAGCGGCGAGTAGATCACCACGTAGAGGGCGAGCTGCTTGGCAAGGGTCGTGCGGACACGCGCCCACTCGGGAGGACGCGGAACCCCGTCGCTCGACGCGATCATGATGTCGAAGATGCCGGGCGTGAAGTCCATGGGCCCAGCCAGCATGCGCGTGAAGAAGAGAATCGTCTCGTGCTCGGGCGGATTGCCACCGTCCCCGGACCAAGCGTTGTACTCCTGACCCCGCGCGCCCTCACGGGTCATCATGTTGGGGTAGGTTCGCCGCTCTCCGGTGTCGTGCACCGGCTCGTGGACGTCCAGCATGATGCCGTACTTCGCTGCCGTCTCGATGACCTTGCGATGGTGCCGGACCATCTCCTGGGAATAGTGGGAATGTCCACCCGGAATGGTATCGATGACGTAGCCGGACTTGATGGCGTTGATGCCTAGCGAGCGGTAGAGCGCGTACGCTTCCTCCAGCTGCCGCTCGTAGTTGGCCAGGCCGCCGGCCGTCTCGTTGTGCGCGATGATTCCGACACCCTTCCGCCTGGCGTATGCAACCACCCCCTCCAGGTCGTAGTCGGGGTACGATTCCGTGAAGGAGAACAGCTCGCCGTTCGAGATCCAGTCACCGTCCCAGCCGACGTTCCAGCCCTCGACCAGGACCCCGCCGAACCCGTTGGCGGCGGCAAAATCTATGTACCGCTTGGTGTTCTCTGTGGTCGCACCGTGCTTGGGCCCGGAGCCCCAGGTCATCGTGCCGATGTGCATGCCCCACCAGATGCCGACGTACTTCATCGGCTCGATCCAGTCGGTGTCCCCCAGCACGTTGGGCGGATTCAGGTTCAGTCCGAGGACGGAGGGCGCCAAATCGGCCGCGCGATCTGCCAGCTGGATCGTGCGCCAGGGCGTGGCAAAGGGAGTCCGGCCCCGCGCCTTGACGCCGTCGGCGTGGGGCGCCAGGGCCGCGCGCAGGGTACGACTTTCCGTTCTGGGCCCGGCCAGAAACATCCGCGGATAGTCGACTAGGTGCGCTTCGTGGATGACAATGAACGTGCTGCCGTCGCGCGTCTCCAGGGTGAGCGGCGTCTGCACGCTGTCCAGCACGCTCACGGGCGAGGACGAGTAGAGCATCTCCGAGCGGTCGAGGCGCGGGCGGTCCGAGGGGATCCACCAGGCCCGGGCGTTGTCCGCGAAGGAGAACTCGGTCAGCTCCTCCATGATCTCGAACGACTCGAACCCGGGCTGCGCGGGGAACTCGTAGCGGAAGCCCACGCCGTCGTCGAAGACCCGGAAGACCACGTCGAAGCGCCGGCGAGGATCCGCCGTCTCGGCCACCGACACCCGCAGCTCGTTGTGGTGATCCCGTACGCGGGCGACCTCGCCCCACGGCTGCTCCCACGTCTCGTCCACCGAGTTTTGTGCCGTTCCAGTAATGGTGAGACCGTCGCGTAGGGGGGCGGCGTTGCGGAACTCGAAGCCCAGTCGCGAGGGCAACATGATCTTCCGGCGATCACGTTCCACGCTGTAAACCAGGCTGTCCTTCCGGGTCTCGACCGTAACGACGTTGCGACCGCTGGGAGAGACCACCCGGATCGGCTCCTGTGCCTGGGCGCCAACGGCCACCGCGGACAGGGCCGCCACGGCGATCGCGAGACCTAGCGCCACACGACGAGTCCAGCGAACGATCCGCATCTGCATTCTCATCTGTCCTCCAAAGCACAATTCCAGTGACTGCGTCACTCCGTTCCCGTGAACGCCTCCATGGAGGGAAGCGCCCGCCCACTGAAGTCGAAGAGGGTGGCGTTCTCCCAGGCCGACGGGACCCCCTCCACCGCGATCCACTCGGGGGACCAGTAGTAGATCCCGCGACCACGGTCGCCGGGGACGTTCCGGACGATGTCGCGCACGGCGCGGAGGAAGGCGCTCTGCCCCGCGATGGTGGCCGGATATCCCTCGTGAAGGTCCGCCTCGCTACCGAAGATGTTGTTGGTCTCGTCCGACCAGGCAAGGGTCCAGGGGTAGGCGGTCTCCACCACGCAGACGTCCTTGGCATACCGGCCGGTCAGGTCGGCGAGGTTGATCCTCAGCTCCTCCAGCGTTCCGTGCCACTTGGGGTAGAAGGACACGCCGATGACGTCGAAGTCCAGCCCCCGTTCCACCAGATGGTCGAAGAACCACCGGCACATTGGGTTGTCCGCGCCGTTGTCGAGATGGATCACGATCTCGGGGGGGTGATCGGGTGCCGCGTCGAGAACGCCCCGCCGTCCCGCATCCAACAGCGCCACGAGGCGGTCCCACTGCTCGGGGGTGTCGTACTCCCCGCCCACACGTCCGTCGGGCCACAGCATGCCTGCGCGGATCTCGTTGCCGATCTGGACCATCGACGGCACGGTTCCCTGGGACCGCAGGGACGCGACGACATCGTACGAGTACCGGTAGACGCTGTCCACCAGGGCATCGAAGGCCAGGCCGTCCCAGGCGGCGGGCTTGGTCTGCTTCCCCGCATCCGCCCACCAGTCCGAATAGTGGATGTCGAGGAATAGCTGCATCCCGGCGGCGTCGATCCGCGCGGCCATGTCCCTCACCCGGTCGAGTGTGTTGTAGGAGCCGTCGGGGATGTGCCACAGCCTCAGCCGGACGACGTTGAAGCCGTGCTCACTCATCAGGAGCAGGAGGTCCTTCTCGCCGTCGGCGTCCGAGTAAGAGCCGCCGTGATCCTCGATTTCCTGCAGGAAGGAAATGTCACCGCCGATGACGAGCGCCGGCCGGTCGATGTCCGGCGTCGTCGGCTCGCCGCAGCCTACCATCAGGGCAATCGGAATCAGGGCCGCGGCGACTCGGATCTTCACGATAGGGATGTTCTCCACGCGGGCGCCCAGCGTCTCGAAGATCCGGCTCACGTTCTGCAGCGCGAAGCCGAACTGAATGCCCAGGAAGCCGAAGCGCATGTTTCAGATGTCCCAGAACGACAGGCGCGGCTTGGGCCGGACGGCGAGTCGGCGGACGACCGTTGATTCTTGAAATCAACGCACGTTCTACGCGTCATCACAGGCGCGTTCCCACGTGGATCGCGACCGCCGTCCCGGCCTCGAGGTCCAATTGCACACGCCCGTCCGCGCCGACGACGATGCTCCGGCCTGCGCAGGCCCCGCCCTCGCGGCCTCCCGTGAGCGCATCGCAGTAGGTGCCTGGCGGGAGAGGGCACGCCACATCCACGGCGACCGTGGTGTCCTCCAGACTGAGCGCCACGAACCCGCGGTCGCCCCGCGAGAAGGCGATCGCGTTCGCGCCGTTGTCCCACCACTCGCTGATTCCGGTCCCCGCCACCGCACGGCGGAATGCTACCATGCCAGCGATGGCCGGGTCGCGGTGCTCGCACACCCATTCGCCGAGCGTCGCCGTCTCGAGGCTCGCCGCACAGGACACGTCGAGGGTCGCGCCCGAAGCGTCGGACGGCGGGCCCGCGTCGCGCCCTCCCGGCCTGCCGAGGTCGAAGGCGTAGCTCGACATCACCTTGGGATAGCCGTAAGGCTGGGCCAGCATCCAGACGTTGGCCAGCCGGTACACGTCGCCATCGCGGTAGCCGATGCCGCCACCGTCGCGCTGCGTGTCGTGGTTCTCCACGAAGACCACGGCCTTGTCGTCCGGCATCAACCCCCAAGCAGCGGCCGAGGACTGTGCCAGGTCGGCCAGCTGCTGGCCGTTCGTGCCGGCAAACTTATCGACGATGCCGCGGAACCTGAACTCGGTGATATCGGCCGCTCCGCCCGACCCGTAGCCCAAACCGTAGTAGTCCTCCGCCTTGACCGCCTCCGACCCCGGGTCGATCACTTCGGCGAAGATGTAGGGCAGCGGTAGCCCCTCCTCCCGCACGGCCTCGTTGACCAGGTCCAGGATGGCGTCGAGCTCCACCGGTTGGATGTGTTTCGCGGCGTCCAGCCGGAAGCCCGCCACACCGAGCCGGACGAGTCCAGTCAGGTAGTCCGCGATCCGCTGCCCCACCTCGGCCTTGCCGGTGTGAAGGTCGGCCAGACCGAAGAGCTCGCAGTCCTGAACGTCAGCGGCATCCTGGTAATCGTCCACGACGCAGGGAGGGTGGAAATCGGCCTGGGTGTACAAGCCCGGGTAGTGGTACTTCGTGTAGACGGTGCCGTCGCTCCCTGTCCCCGCGCCGGCGGTCATGTGGTTGATCACGGCGTCGACGTAGATGTCCACGCCGGCCGCCCGGCAGCGCTCCACCATCTGCACGAATTCGACGCCGGTCCCCGAGCGGCTTCGGTCGATACCGTAGCTCACCGGTTGATAGCGCTGCCACCACGGAAAGCCGCTGTGGAGGATGTGCTCCTGGGGCGGTGAGACCTGCACGGCGCGGAACTCGAGCGGGCCCAGTACGTTCTCGCACTCGCTCGCGACGTCGGTCCACTTCCACTCGAACAACTGGACGAAGACGTCCCCGGCGGCCATGTAGCCGCTGGCTCGATATGCGGGGTCCAGGGTCGGCCGGCTCGGCGTCCCCGACACGGGCGGCGTTGTTTCCTCATCAGCGCATCCGCTGCCGAGCATGACGAGCGCGAGCAGTGTGGCGATGGCGGTGCGCAGACGACGGGGCATGGGGACGGTTCGGTTCCAGAACGCTGATCAGCTCGGCCGCCGGCCGGCGGCCGAGCTGATCGCCTCAGACATGTCCGCAAGCGGGATCTGGAGAGTGCCCGCCCCGATCAATAACCGGGGTTCTGTTCCAGGTTCGGGTTCGCCAGGATCTCGCTAGCCGGGATAGGATAGAGGCCGCGGAACGCCTCGGTCGCAGTACCCGCCTGCACACCGCCCTTCCACGACCAGATATAACCACCCCCGGTGAACAGGCCGTACCGGATGAGGTCGGTCCGGCGGTGCCCCTCCCACCACAGCTCGCGGGCCCGCTCGTCCAAGATGAAGTCCAGCGTGAGCTCGGGGTCCGTGATGTTGCCGCTCTGGTCACCGTACGCGCGCTCCCGCAACTGGTTGACGTAGTCGAGAGCCTGCGCCCGGGTGCCACCGCCGCCCCGCAGCACGAGCTCGGCGTACATCAGGTAGGCGTCCGCCAGGCGGAACATCGGGTAATCGGTGTCGGGGAACGTCGGGTTCGATCCCGCCACGCCGAGGGAAGTCATGTTGCTGTACTTCGGCGCGGCCCAGCCGTCCGTGAAGGTGATGATGCTGTTGATCTCGAGATTCTGACCGTCGGTGTAAAACATCTCCCGCCCGTCGGGGCTGTCCGGAGCGTTCGGGAAGAGCGCCACGAACTCCGGCTTGACTCGCAGGCCACCCCAGCTCCAATCCAGCCCGTAATCATTGGCGTTGATGCTGCCGCCGCACGCCGCGTGCGCGAGGAACGTCGTGTTCCCCCACGTCTGCGTGTGATCGCCGTCCTGCGGGAGCGCGAAGATGATCTCCGGCGAATTGTGGTTGTCGGCCAGGAAGCTCGCCAGGTAGTCGGTGCTGAGCTGGTACGCGCCGCCGATCACGTCCTCGACCTCGCTGAGGGCGTTAGCGTACTCGTCCGCGCCCACGTAGACCTCGGCATTCATATACACCTTCGCGAGAAGCATCGAGAGCGCGCCCTGGTCGGCGCGGCCGTACTGGCCCGCCCCGGCCGCCGGCAGGTCGCCCCGGATCTCGTTCAGCTCGTCCACGATGAACTCGTAGATCTCCTCGCGGGTGCTCTGCTCGGGCGGCGTCGCGCCGATCTGGAACTCTTCTGTCACCAGCGGGATGTCCCCGAAGAGGTCGATCCCGTGCCAGTAGCTCAGAGCGCGCAGGAATCGCGCCTCCGCGCGGTACCCCTGGATCTCGTCGCTGAGGTCGGTGTGCCCCCGCTCCGCCAGCTTCTGCTCCGTCGTCTCGCGCAAGAACTCGTTCGTGAGCGATACCTGGTAGAAGATCCGGGAGTAGATCATCTGAATGAACTGATTCGCGGAGGCCCAGAGCTGGGTGCTCAGCTCCGGGAGGCCGGCGTCGTTCCAGGCGATCACGGCCTCATCCGTCGGCAGCTCCTGCAACTGCCAGAGTTGCCGGCTGTAACTGGTGAAGCCCTCGTCGAGTCGCTGGAAGTCAGGCTGGCCGTGGGGGCCCTGCTGACCGGTGAGGACCAGCCCGCCATACAGCTTGGCCAGGAAGGCCTTGTAGGACTGCGTGTCCTTGAAGATGTTCGCGTCCGTGACCGTGCTCTCAGGCTCTGTCGTGATGTCGCAGCTTGCGGCCGCCAGGAGCAGGGCGGAAGCGATGCACAGTGTCATGATCTGTTGGATTCGCATGGTCTTATCCATTGTTGCGTGTCCTCGCTCGTCCTAACCCTGTCCTCAGAACCCGACGCTGACGCCGGCGGTGAACGTCCGCGTGCGCGGGTAGATGTTGTTGTCGATCCCGCTGATGGTCGCCGTCGGATCGATGCCGTCGTATCCCGTGAGGGTGAATACGTTCTGCACGACGCCGTAGACCCGCATTCCCCTCAGCGCACGCCGGAACGTGTAGCCCAGCTCGAGGTTCTCCAGCCGCAGGAAGGAGGCGTCCTCCACGTACAGGTCGGAGAAGTACTGCGGCCCCTGGAAGCCGTAATCGAGCACCGAGCGGTGCACGTTATTGGGCGCGTTTGCGTTGACCACGAGCTGACCGTACCAGCCCGTGCTCGAGGCGACGTTGTTGTACATGTAGTTCCCCAGCTGCGCCAGCAGCGTGAAGCTGAGGTCGAAATTCTTCCACCGCATCAGCGACGTGTGGCCCAGGATCAAGTCCGGAGCGGGGCTCTTGTAAGGCACCCGGTCATCCTGGTTGATGATGCCGTCTTCGTTGATGTCCTCGTACATCTCGAGGTCGGTTCCGACGATCGGCTTCCCATCGTCGCCGTACTTGTGGCGGTAGACGAAGAACGAGTTCCTCGGATATCCGGGCTGGAGCACCAGGACCGTGCTGCCCACGCCCCCCGAGATAAACGGGCCGGCCAGGATCCGTTCACCGCCCCCGGCGCGGGGGTCGATCTGCTCAATTGTGTTCTTGTTGTAGGCGATGTTGAAGTTCGCGTCCCACGAGAACTCGTCCCCGACACCCGCAAAGGGCAAAGCGTTGACGGTCAACTCGAAGCCCTCGTTCTTCATGGTGCCGATGTTGGTCGTCACAACGTTGGAGAGGTTCGATCCGCCCGCCACGATGACGTCGAAGATCAGGTCCTCCGTGTTCTTCGTGTAGTAATCGAGGGAGCCTGCGAGCCGATTGTTCCAGAACCCGTAATCGAGGCCGAGGTTCCAGGAGGATGTCTCCTCCCATTTGATGTTCGGATCCACCGCGCTGGGCCGGATCGTCGACACGAACTCGTCTCCGAACTGCACTTGGGCTAGGGGGTCACCGAACAAGTAGTCCTTGTACTGCTGGTAGCTGGGGAAAGCCTGGTTCCCGTTCTTTCCCCAGGAGAGCCTGAGCTTCAGGTCCGAGAGGGACTCCCAGCCGTCCATGAAGGACTCCTGCGAGATACGCCAGGCGACGGCGGCCGAAGGGAAGGTACCCCACTGATTGCCCTCCCCGAACTTCGACGAGCCGTCCCGGCGCAGGCTGACCGTGAACAGGTACCTGTCCAGATACGTGTAGTTGACCCGACCGAACCAGGAGGCAAGCTTGCTCTCGTCGATAGTCAGGAACGTGCGCTCGAGCTCCGCAGACGGAATCCCGCCGGGCCCCAGGAGATCCGAGCTGAGCCGCTGCGCGAAGAACGAGGGGGACTCGGTGCGCCACTGCTGGTAGGAATACCCGCCCGTGACATCGAGGCTGTGGCGGTCCCAATTCTTGGCATAGGTCGCGAACCCGTCGAACAACGAGTTGAACTCCGTCGGGGTGGACCGGCTGACCGTGCCGTTCAGTCCGTTCTCGGCCTGGTTCTTGTCGTTGGACGGAGCGAAGTACCGCCGCTCCGAGTTGGTCGCCACATAGCCGACCCGGGCGGTCGTCGACAGCCCCTCAACGAACGGGAGGTCGTACTCGGCCGTCAGGTTTCCGATGCTCCGGTACGTGCTGCCCTCGTCGGAAACCAGGCTGAGCTGGCCTAGGGGGTTGTTCGTCCCCCGCGGTTCGTCCCATTCGAAGTAGCCGCCATACGGACTGTCCGGGTCTTCGATCGGCTGGGTCGGGGCGAAGTTGGTGGCGTTGCCCAGCACCCCGCCCGGCGTCCACTGGTCGTCATTCCGCGCCCCTAGGACGTTCGCCTGCAGTCTCAGACGGTCGTCGAAGAGCAGCTGGTTGTAGGCCAGGCTCAGCGAGACTCGCTCGTTCTTGGACGCCCGGACGACGCCCTCCTGGCTGAGGTATCCGAGGGACAGGCGGTAGTTCATCTTGGCGCCCCCGCCCACCACCGCCACCGTGTGCTCCTGGCCGAAGGCCGCTTGCTCCACCGCCTCACGCCAGTCCGTGCTCGCGTCACCAAGAACGGGACTCACCGCGGGGTACAGCGAATCGACGACGTCGCGGAACTCGGCGGCGTTCAGGATATCGAGCCGACCGACTACGTTCGAGCCCGAGAAGTTGCCCCGGTACGTGACGCGCGCCCCTTCCACGGCCGCGCCCCTGCCCGATCTGGTCTCGATCAGGACCACGCCGTTCGCTCCCTGTGACCCGTAGATGGCAGTCGCCGAGGCGTCCTTCAGGACGGTGATCGACTGGATGTCCTCGGGGTTCAGGAAGTTCAGCGGATTGCGCCCGGCCGAGAGCCCTCCTCCCACGGGCAAGGGAACGCCGTCAATGACGTAGAGAGGCTCGTTGCTGCTGGTCACCGACGTACCGCCGCGGATGCGGATCGACATCCCGCCCCCCGGCTCCCCGCCGTTCGCCTCGGCCACCTGGACCCCTGCGACCTTCGCCCGGATGAGCTCCTCGGGGCTGACGATGCGGCCGACGTTGAACTCCTCGAGCGACACTTCCTGCACGACCCCGGTCAGATCCCGTACCAGCCGTTCGCCGTAGCCGATCGCCACGACCTCCTCGAGCCCCACCGGCGCCGGTATCATATAGATGTCGATGGTGCTCGTCTGACCGGCGACAACGGTGATCGACTCCTCCACGCTTTGGTAACCCAGGCGGGTCGCCCGTAGCGTATAGGTCCCGGCGGGTACGCCGGTCACGACGAAGCGGCCGCCGGCATCACTCATGACGGTGCGGCCGGCGACTATCACCTCGACGTCGACAACAGCCCCACCGATGCTGGCGTCGAAGATCCGCCCGCTGATTGTGCCCGTCTGCTGCGCCTCGAGCGGCACCGCCCAAATAACGGTGGTGAGGAGCGCGACGAGCAACTGTCGAAACCTAGTCATGGGTTCCTCCACAGCCTCAGGAATGAGCTGCCCTCATTCGAAGCGCCACCGAACAGCGGCGCCTCGCGGGGTACCTCGAAGATTCCGGTCGAGGGGGCTGCCAGGCCGCCCAGGTCTCAGGCCGGTTTGGCGAATGCTCCGCGGTCGGGGCCAGCGCTCTGACGAGCCACTGCACGGGAGCGAACTGACAACGATGGTGTGCGAGATTGGCGCTGGGATTGTTAACGCTACGGAGGGGCGCACGCCGCGCGCTTCCGCCACTCGAGCGACGGTAACCGTAGACGATCAGCCCGCCCTCAGGCGATCCAGGAAGCGGCGAACGCGCGCGCGACCGTTGATGTTGCATACCAGCAGTTGTAGAGATGCTTTGCAGTTTCGCGACCGGGCCGGCCCTTGTCAAGGGTCGGAAGGAAAGGTGCCACACAGGAACGTCAGCGCGTCGTCCAGGCGCGCCCGCCACGAGGCTTTACTCAGCCAACTCTTCTGCATGGCACAAGACTAAGGGCCTTGCAGAGTCGCGGCGAGTCCCTATTGTGATCGGCAAGAACAGCCCCGGCCGACTCTTCCGACAAAGCAGCGAAGGCGAACCAGATCATGCTGCGTCCCCGTCTTTTCCTGCTACCGCTCATCGGATTGGCGTCCGGGCTCGGTACATCCCTGGAAGCGCAGATGCCGCACGTCGGCGGCGAGCCGGTCGCGGTCGACGAGCGCGGTGTAATGCGATGGACAGCTACAGGGGATGAGGTGGCGCTCTTCGGCGTCAACTACACCACTCCCTTCGCTTATGCGTACCGCGCCCTTGGGCTTCTCGGTGTCGATCGCAAGCAGGCCATCGACTCTGACGTGATGCACCTCGCTCGCCTCGGTCTCGATGCCTACCGCATCCACGTCTGGGACCGCGAGGTGAGCGACGCTCAGGGTAACCTCGTGGAAAACGACCACCTGGATCTGCTCGACTACCTCCTGGCCCGCCTGGCCGAACAGGGCATCAAGGCGATTCTCACCCCGATCGCCTGGTGGCCGGCGGGGTACCCCGAGCCGGACCCCGGCACCAACGGATTCTCCGACGGATACGATAAAGGTGCGATGACCGTCAGCCCGGAAGCTCGCCGGGCTCAGGAGAACTACCTCGGGCAGTTCGTCACGCACAGGAACCCCTACACGGGCCTCACGTACGGGGAGGATCCGAACCTCCTGGCGATCGAGATCTTCAACGAGCCCAGCCATCCCGCGGGACCCGAAGAGACCACGCGCTACATCGATGCCATGGCGAGTGCCCTGCGAGACGCGGGCTTTGGCAAGCCCATCTTCTACAACATCAGCCAGGGCTACTCGGAGGGGCACGGCCGCGCCGTCTGCGCCGCCCAGATCGATGGCGTGAGTCACCAGTGGTACCCTACCGGCCTCGTGCGGAACGGCACCGTAGGCGGCAACATGCTGCCCAACGTCGACCGGTACACGATCCCCTACGACGACTTCGCCGAGTGCCGGGACAAGGCGCGCATGGTCTACGAGTTCGACGCGGCCGACGTCGCCGGCTCGTACATGTATCCCGCCATGGCCCGCAGCTTCCGGACGGCGGGTTTCCAGTTTGCCACGCAATTCGCCTACGACCCGCTGGCGATCGCCTATGCCAACACCGAGTACCAGACCCATTTCCTGAACCTCGTCTACACGCCGCGAAAAGCCATCAGCTTCATGATCGCCGGTGCGGCTTTCCGTCAGACTCCGCGGGGCTCGTCGTACGGCACGTACCCGGAAAGCCAGCGCTTCGACCCCTTCCGCGTGAGCTACGCGGAGGATCTGAGCGAGATGGTCACGGACACGGCATTCCTGTACTCGAACAGTACCGGCACCGTGCCGCCATCCCCGACCGAGCTCCGGCACGTTGCCGGCGTGGGTACGTCAGCCGTGCTGGCCTACGAGGGAACCGGAGCCTACTTCCTGGACCGCCTGCATGACGGAGTCTGGCGTCTGGAGGCGTACCCGGACGCGGCCTGGGTGGTGGATCCCTTCACCCGTCCGAGTCTCGCCCGGGAAGCAGCCCGCGTCCTTTGGCGGACGAGGCCGATGCGGATCACCCTCCCGGACCTCGGCGCAGACTTCAGCGTGGAGCCGATGAACGCGGGCAACGGCCACCAGCCGCCCGTGCGGGCCGGGACCTTCGACGTGCGCCCCGGCGTGTACGTCCTCAGCCGGGCCGGAACGGCGCACCCGGCCTGGACGCCCGAGACTGTCGTCGGGGGCCGGCGCCTCGGTGCCTTCGTGGCTCCTCCTTCGTCGGAGGCCCCAACCGCAGTCGTCCACACCCCACCGGCGGAGGTCCGTGCCGGGCAACCGTTCGCGGTACGTGCGGACGTGGTGTCCCGGGCACCCGTGGACTCGGTCGCGCTGTTCGTCCGCAGGGTAGGTGGCTGGGGCCGCATGCTGCGCCTCACCATGCAGCCGGCGGGGGCGTTCGCCTATCATGCCCAGGTGCCTGCCGAGCGGATGCGCGAGGGCCTGGTCGAGTACGCCGTCTCGGTCTACGAGGGCGGGGAGGCCCGGACGTTCCCGGGCAGCGAACTCGGTGATCCGTATCGATGGGACTTCACCGGCCGCGGGTTCTGGCAGGTCCGGCTCGTCCCGGCGGGGGCGCCCATCCTGCTGTTCGACGCCCGGCGTGACCTCGGGCACGTACTCTATCCCCATCCCTGGGAATACGTCCGGTTCCAGACCGACATCGTCGCCGGGAGCGAGCCGGAAAGACTGGCTCTGGCCGCCGTGGTGCAGGACTTCACCCCGCCCCCCCACCACTTCGCGCTTCGGACCTTCTTGCCCGAAGATCAGCGCACCCGCCTGGGCGAAGCTCCCCCCGACGGTGCACTCCGCATCCGTGCCCGTGCCGCCGGGCGTGCTGCGGACCGCATGGAAGTAGCGCTCGTGCTGCGCGATGGCACAGCCTGGGGCACGGTGGTCGAGCTGACGGATACGTGGCGGGAGTTCGTCATTCCCCTGTCGGCGCTACGGCCCACCCCACTGGTTTTGTTGCCGCGGCCCTACCCGCAGTTTCTCCCTTACCTCATGGAGGCCACGACCCCCCGTGAGGGGCCGCGCCTCGCGGAGCTCGACGGCCTGCAGTTCTCCGTGGGTGCGAACCTGTTCCAAGATGCCGACCTTGAGGGAGCACACGGCTTCGAGATCGAGCGCGTCGTCCTCGACCTCCAGCCCTGACCGGACATGAAGAGACGCGACTTCGTGAAGCGCACGGCCGTCGCGGGTGCCGCTCTGGCCGTCCACCCCGCTTTGCCGCAGTCGGTGCTGTGGGGACTCAGCCGCGGCGGCCCGTCCCGATTGGATTTCAATCCGGGTTGGCGGTTCCTCCTGGGCGAGGCGCAAGGCGCGCAGGGCGTCTCGTTTGACGACAGCGCCTGGAGCGCGGCGACGCTCCCGCACACGGCACGCGTCGAGAGCCTCGTGACGGGTGAGCCGGGCAGCGACACCTACCAGTGGCAGGGTACCTGCTGGTACCGCAAGCGCTTCTTCGTGAGCCGCGAAAGCGCCGGCCGAAAGCTGTTCTTGAAGTTCGACGCGGCCATGAACGTGGCCGAGGTCTGGCTCAACGGGGAGTACCTCGGTCGACACATGGGGGGCTGGTTGCCCTTCGGTTTCGACATCTCGAGCCGCGTCCTGGCGGGCGGGGAGAACGTGCTCGCCGTCCGCCTCGATAACCAAGACAACCCCGTGACCGGCCCGAAACCGCTCGCGCAGCTCGACTTCAACCCGTACCACGGGATCTACAGGAGCGTCCACCTCATCATCAAGGACCCGCTCTACATTACCGACCCCATCCTGGGGGAGGTACGGGCCAGCGGCGGCGTCTTCGTCACGTACCCTGACGTGTCCCCCGAGGCGGCGACAGTGCGTGTACAGGTCCACGTGCGGAACGACGGTCCGGCGCCCCGCGAGTTCCGGGTTCGCGCGCGGCTTCTGGACGCAGAGCGGCGGGTCGCGGCCGAGGCGTTCTCCGATCTCGTCCGTCTGGGTTCCGGTGAGGAACGTGAGGTGCTACAGGACCTGCGGGTGCTCGCACCGGCGCTCTGGAGTCCGCGCCGACCCGACCTGTACCTGCAGCACACCGAGGTCATCGAAGGCGGGATCGCCGTGGACGAGGAGGCGACGCGTATCGGGATCCGACGCATCGAGATCTCGGCGGAGGGGTTCCGGATCAACGGAGAGCGGATGTTCCTCAGGGGAACGAATCGGCACCAGGAGTATCCCTACGTGGGGTACGCTCTCTCCGACGCCGCCCAGTACCGGGACGCCAGGAAGATCAAGGACGCGGGCTTCGACTACATCCGCCTCTCCCACTACGCGCACGCGCCCGCGTTCATGGACGCCTGCGACGAGCTCGGCCTGGTCGTCATGAACTGCATCCCCGGCTGGCAGTTCTTCAACCGAGCGGACCCCGAATTCACCGAGATCCAGTACGATAACTGCCGCCGCCTCGTCCGGCGCGACCGCAACCATCCGTGCGTCATCCTCTGGGAGGTCTCGCTCAACGAGACCGCCATGCCCGCCGAGTTCATCCGAACGACCCACGCCATCGCCCACGAGGAGTACCCGGGTGAGGGGTGCTACACGTGTGGTTGGACCGAGGGCTACGATGTGTTCATCCAGGCCCGACAGCATGGCGGCTGCAGAGGCGTCAGCGACCGCGCCTGCCTGGTCAGCGAGTACGGCGACTGGGAGTATTACGCCCAGAACGCCGGGCTCCAGCAGGAAGCCTGGGCAGACCTCACACCGGATGAGGCCAACAGCCGTCAGCTCCGCTGGCACGGCGAGGCCGCGCTGCTGCAGCAGGCGACGAACTTCCGGGAAGCCCACAACGATAACCTCAAGACCATCGCCTTCGCCGACGGCGTGTGGGTGATGTTCGACTACAACCGTGGCTATGCCCCGGACATCGAGTCCTCGGGCTGCATGGACCTCTTCCGGCTGCCGAAGTTCTCCTTCTCCTTCTTCCAGAGTCAGCGCCCTCCGGACGAAGACCTACGGCAGGCAGCGTCCGGCCCCATGGTCTTCATCGCCAGCCACTGGATGCCGGACTCGAGCGCGAACGTCCGGGCGTTCAGCAACTGCGACGAGGTGGCGCTGTACCTGGGCGGCGAGCTGGTGGAGCGGCGGAGACCGGACACGGATCGGATGTCGACCCACCTCGCGCATCCGCCCTTCACGTTCAGCCTCGACGGCTTCCGACCGGGCACGCTGGAGGCCATCGGCTACATCGACGGGCGGGAAGCAGCCAGGCACGTGGTGCGGACGCCGGGAGCCGTGCAGCGCCTGGACCTCTGGCTGGACGAAGGCGCGCGACCGTTCGCCTTAGACGGCAAGGACGTGGCATTTCTACACGCCGGACTCCTGGATGCTCACGGAACCACCGTCGCCGGTGCCTGGGAGAACGTGTTCTTTGGCTCCACCGGTGACGTCACCCTAGTGGGCGCGAACCCGTTCTCGTCCGAGGCAGGCATTGCCAGCATACTCGTGGCTACCGAGAGCAGGCGACCCCGAGGTGCTGCCTACGCGCTCTGCCTGGTCCGAGATGGGGAACGCATCCGTGTATTGAGCGCCACCACCTCGGTCGGCGGCGATGTCGAGCCCTACGAGGTCCGCGTGACGACCGACGGAAGCGCGCCCGGGGCCGACGCGACCCGCTACACAGAGCTGTTCGCCGCTTCGGGACGTGTGCGAGCAGCACTTTTCGTCGGTGGCAGGCGGGTCGTCGAGGCCGACACCGACGCGCCGAGATTCAGGATCGCCGGGAGCACGGCTCCGGCGTAGTCTCGATGACGAGACCGCGCGGTGCCGGACGAGCCCTAACACGTTCACGACGGCCGGGCTCATCGATTCCACCGGTGGGCCCAGGAGCCTGAACATGAGCACGACACGCCTTTCACTGGTTCTCCTCTCCCTGTGCGCTGTTGCAGGCTCGGCGACCGCCCAGGAGGGGGCGCGGCCCCCACGCCAGCGGCTGCTCATGGATTACGGGTGGATGTTCACGAGGGACGAGGCCGCCGGCGCCGAGGAGCCCAATTTCGACGACAGCGGCTGGCGCTCGCTGGACCTGCCCCACGACTGGAGCATCGAGGGGCCGTACGACCAGAATGCTCCCACCGGGGGCCGCGGCGGCTACCTGCCCACGGGCGTCGGCTGGTACCGCCGCTCCTTCACGCTTCCCGACGGGCCGCGCGGGCGCCGCGTCAGCATCGAATTCGACGGTGTCTACCAGAACAGCGATGTCTGGATCAACGGGCATCACCTGGGCAGCCGGCCCAACGGCTACGTCAGCTTCCACTACGACCTGACGCCGCACCTCCTCGAGGGTGAGAACGTCGTGGCCGTCCGCGTGGACAACTCGCGGCAGCCGAACACGCGCTGGTACTCGGGGAGCGGCATCTATCGCCACGTGTGGCTGACGGTGACCGATCCTCTTCATATCGGGGGCTGGGGGACCTACGTCACCACGCCCGAGATCGACTCCGCCGCAGCCCTGGTGGCCGTGCGCACCCGGATCGTGAACGACGGAACCGGTGAGCGGCGTGGAACGCTCAGCTCCGTGATCCTGGACGCCTCCGGAGCAGAGGTGGCACGTACCGCCTCCACCTTCACGCTCGCCGCCTTTGAGGGGACCGACATCGCTCAGCAGCTCCCCGTCGACGCACCTGCGCTCTGGTCCCCGGACACTCCCGCGCTCTACACACTCCGGGCCACCGTGCTCGATCCCGCCGGGCGAGCCGTAGACGAGACGGACACGCCGTTCGGCATCCGTGACATCGCCTTCGACGCCGACCGCGGGTTCCTGCTGAATGGGAATCGTGTGAAGATGCTGGGAGTCAACCTGCATCACGACGGCGGGCCGGTGGGCGCCGCGGTGCCCGAGGCGGTCTGGGAACGTCGCCTCAACCTGCTCAAGGAGATGGGCGTCAACGCCATCCGCACCGCCCACAACCCACCGGCGCCGGAGTTCCTGGACCTCTGCGATCGCCTGGGCCTGCTGGTCATGGACGAGGCCTTCGACGAGTGGACCCATGGCAAGGTGGAGTACGGCTACCACAGGTACTTCGCCGATTGGGGCGAACGCGACCTGGTCGACTTCATCCACCGCGACCGGAATCATCCGTCGGTCGTGCTCTGGAGCCTGGGTAACGAGATCGGCGAGCAGCATGCCCGGGGCGGACACGAGGTGCTGCGCATGCTGGTGGAGATCGCACACCGCGAGGACCCGACGCGGCCCGTCACGACCGGGAACGATCACATCTACGCCGACGACGGCGCCACCACTGTCGAGTTCCTCGAGCTGCTGGATGTCGTCGGCTACAACTACGTGGACCGCTGGCACGAGCGCCGGGAGCTGTACGCTGCCCAGGATCGCCATGCGCACCCCGACTGGAAGCTCATCGGCACCGAGAGCGGCCCGGTATGGGGCGCGCGCGGGGAGTACCCGCTCGGTGACGACCCGGAGCGCGTCCAACCCTGGTACACGGCGGGCATGATCCGCGCCGAGCAGCTCTGGCGGTTCGTGGCGCTCAACGACTACTTCGCCGGTGACTTCATGTGGACCGGCATCGACTATCTGGGCGAGTCCTTCTGGCCGCGGAAGAGCTCCACGTCAGGCCAGCTCGACCTCGTGGGCTTCCCGGACGACGGGTACTTCTTCTATAAGAGCCGGTGGACCGAGGCGCCCATGATCCACCTCTTCCCGCACTGGAACTGGCCCGGCCGCGAGGGCCAGTTCATCCCGGTGCTCGCCTACACCAACTGTGACGCCGTCGAGCTGTACCTCAACGGTCGGTTCATCGGCGAGAAGCGGCTCGAGTTCCCGCGCCAGGGCACCTCCGGTGGGTGGAACCGCTACGAGCGGCCGCCGGTGTTCCCCACCACCGCGGACCTGCACCTGGCGTGGGACGTCCCCTACGAGCCCGGCGTGCTCCGGGCGGTGGGGAAGCGCGGAGGGGAGATCGTGGCCAGCGCGGAGGTGCGCACGGCTGGGCCGGCGGCAGCGCTGCGCCTGAGCGTGGACCGGGCCGAGATCCGTGCGGGGATCCGGGACATCGCTCACGTCACGGTGGAGGTCGTCGACGCCGACGGTGTGGTGGTCCCCACGTCCGGGCACCTCGTGCGGTTCACAGTCGAGGGCGCGGCGCGGCTCCTGGCGGTCGGCAACGGCGACCCGACGGACCACAATCCCTACCAGGCCCAGGAGCGCCGCGCCTTCCATGGGCTGCTGCTGGCCATGATCCAGAGCACGGACGAGACGGGAACGGTCCGTGTGACGGCGCAGGCCGACAGGTTGGCGCCTGCGTCCATCGAGATCACGGTCGTGGCCGGTGAAGGACCGCCTCGAGTGCGCTGATACCTGCGCGCCGTCAAGCGCCTGCATACCGAGCACCACCCGCCCTGCGCGCGGTGTGAGTCTCAACCCGCGACCTCCAGCTCCCAGAGCCGAAAGCCAGCGCGCATCAGCGCTGGTGAGCGCTGATCTCGGCGATTCTGAGCTGAGTGTTGGACACCTGCGCTGGGTGTGTTGGCATTATTTTCGCACTACTACGCCAAGCGCGAGGAGAATGAGAGGGCGTTCTTGGCCGAGCGCGGGGTTTTAGCCCGGGACTCGCGACCGACGGCGGTTACCGCTCACCCACCAACGCATTCACCCGCCAGACTGCCCGCGTCTCTGTCCTACCCACCATCACGAACTCCTGACCGCTGGGATGCACATCGTAATTGCGATTCCAGTGCCACCGGAACGACCGGGTGCGGAAGAGTTCGGCGCGCCCGACGACCGTAACCCGGCCACCATCATATCGAACCGAGGCTGCCATAACCCGGCTGCGGCCCCAGTAGAAGATCTCGCTGCCGTCGCCGGACCA
>Ga0209636_10001584_pt1 | contig 23061 bp, 16 predicted proteins | sample DeeMarSWOR152_54_FD_187464 | JGI IMG/M metagenome (GOLD analysis project Ga0209636, IMG submission 187464) | Marine sediment microbial communities from White Oak River estuary, North Carolina - WOR-1-52-54 (SPAdes) (version 2) | ecosystem: Environmental > Aquatic > Marine > Intertidal zone >...
TCATATTACCTCGCCTCTCCTCAGCTGCCATCAGAAGTTCGTGCTGGAGAACTCGGGGCGGAGGAGGGCGTTTGGCATGAAAAGTGAGCTTGAGTTGGGTGATGATTCTGTCCACAGCGGAATGATCAGTGATGAAAGCGATCACTCTCATCTTTTATATAGAAATACACTGTTATCTCTTTTAGCAAATGCTCTATAATATAAACCGCAATTTCTTTCTCGTCCCAGTTTTTCCCTTTTATCCCTTCATCTCCCGATTTGAGGCTGTAATGTACTTCATCAATCATCTTTATTCCCGCTTGTAGTAGGGTCCTCGTCTTCAATAATCCCGTATAAGTTGTCGGCCGGGGGTTTGCCCCTTTTCTCAGTGGATATCCTGCACTCTCTAAAAGGAGGCTCGTCCTTTCGGTTAAAAGACACCAGGGTCTGTACCACCTCCAGGCTTAATTTACCCCTATTTGCCATCTCGGTGATTTCCTCCAGGGCTGTCCTGTTGTCATAGGGGGTCAAACGATAAGGCCTCGACGAAAGGAGAGCATCATAAACGTCGCACGAGCAAATGATCTCTACCATTCGATCCCTCAATAAGATGCCTTGAGGATATCCGGATCCATCTCTTCTTTCATGGTGTTCTTTGGCTATCCGCGCTGCAAAACTCCGGGAATCTTGAAGGAGATAGCTAAGAAGCACAAAGCCGGCTAAGGCATGGTGTTCCAGGACGCCCCTTTCGGTCCGGGTCAGTGGATTGCTCTTTCTCAATACCTGAAGCGGAACGCATATCTTGCCGATATCATGCATGTGCCCGGCCATAGCCTCAGTGACCTGGTCTTTGGAATTCTCTAGCAAAGCTTGAGCCATGATTGTTGCCATGGCGAAGACGATTAGAATGTGGCGGTAAGTATAAAAGTCGAATTCTTTAAAATAGTCGAGGGATTCAAGAACGGGTGGGATGAAGCTGATTTTCTCTATTATGCTCATGGCATCCCTTTTTTCCGGCTTGCCGAAGATGAAATTGTATGGGGGCTTTCGGATCAAGCGGAGCAAATCTTGATAGATTGTACCATACTCAAGAAAGGTAACCTCCTGATTAGGAGTGCCATTATAAGTCGCGATCAATGCATCCAAGGTCTCCGACGTTAACTGCGTGCCAGCAGGAAGAAGCAGGCGGTTATCCAAGGTATTAACGGGGTAGTCTAGCTGGGGGATTTTCATGAATCTTGGTCCTTTGCGTATCCGAAAAAAATAGGCTCAGTAATGATTTTTTCCATTTTTTGCTGAAAAAATATTTCCCTTTTGTGCTCGCCACAAATCCATCGCAATGCTCCGCGATTTCCAGCGGGCGACATCCTAAGATAGACATATCACACACAGGACGGCAAGGTCAAATGGTAAAAAATCGAGACAAAGCAACAAAGAGAGCAAAACGGTCAACAATAAGTTATGTGTTCTTCTCATTTTACTTATTGAAGTATTCTCGTTGAATCACTGGCTGGGCAATTTGAGGTGGAGGCGGTCCTCATACTTTCTGAGATAGTACTCGAAATAATGAAAGATTACACGATAGATGACTGAGCGCTCCGTATGACGCTGACGGTAAATCCCTGCTATGGCAGGGAGGAGGATTAAAGAAATGAGCCAGGATGAGGCTTCAAAGAGACACTTCCTCTATAAAAGGCCAACTTTGATCTGGGTTCTCTTTCGGGGCATGTCAAAAGAAGTTGGCGTTAAAAGAATTGTTTTAACAACATTGGTAGTGGCACGTAGATTTATAAATTGTACTATTAAAAGTTATATTCTCTCGCCGTTCTCATGAATATTTCAATATTTTTCCTTGGTGTTTCCTGCGGCAGGTCACAACCCGTGCTTAGTATGAAGTTAGGATATCCTTTCATATTATCCATTATTTGCATCACTTCTTCTTGAACATCTTCCGTTGTTCCGTACAACATAGTTTTGGTAGGATTGACATTGCCCATTATGACAACATTTTCAGGGACCTTTTTGGCTACTTCCAGCAAATCAATTCCTGCTTCTTTTGAATCGAGGCTGATACCATTTACCCCGGATGTGGCTATTTCATCGATCAAATGCATGGTATCGCCACAACCGTGATATATTATGTCTATCTCGCTGTATTTACAGCTCTTTATTATATGTTTGATGTAAGGAATCGAGAATTCTCGAAACTGATTTGGACCAAGCATACTTGCGCTGGGTTCCAAAATGCATATTATCTCTGCACCGACACTGATCAATAAGTTGATGTATTCCTGGATCTTTTCTGTAGTCAAATCACATAATTTATGCAAACTGTCTGGCTGCCATTTTGTGGCTTTGATAGCCTCTATAGCACCCATGATTAATGAAGCAAGAGTATAGGGACCTGTAACATATGATCCTTTCAGATTTTCCTCTGGCAACCCTACGCTCATGAGTTTCATGGTTTCAATATATCCGTTTACTCTGGTATCAAATGAGATGTTTATTTTCCTGAGTTTTTTTACTTCCTCGATGTCAAACTTGCTTTTAGGCACCGCTGCAGGCTCTTCTCTCGGGAAAAGAGTGTACATTCCCAAAGCATTTGCTTCTACTGATAAATCCATTAATGTGAAGACTATGTCAGGAACAAATGTATCAGCTAGCGCTTTAATGGCTTTATAATGCAGGCCATAATTTTGCTGGGCAAGTTTAATATTGGTGCCAATCAACTCCACGCCCGGGAATCCCATCAGAGGCGCAATCAATCTCTTCTTCTGTTTGAAGGCCTCTTTGGTTCTATAGAAAATTCTTTTTTTTGCCTGCATTATATCTTTCTCGATTTTCAGTGATTTTCATCCATTGTGGATAAAAATTTTGTTTTCGGCTGCACTGGCAGAACGGGCATCTCTGACTCGACTTCCCCATGAATCATCTATGCGAATGGTAAACTAAAGCTCTAAAAGATGTCAAGAATGCCTTGAGAGCGATGCTATGTCTCCATGACGCCGTTCGAGGGGCTATATGAGAAGTTGCCTTCGGCCAGACTTAATATTCCGTATAAAAGATGATTAAGATACGAATCGGCTGCCTTCTGAAATTCCTAACGGACCAATAGGGTCGCGTTCTTTTGATAGGTTAAGGCGCAGAACCTGATGTTAGAGTGTGTGCGTACTTTACAGCAAATCCATGAATTGCCGGATATTTCCTATCCTTTTGTAATTTGGATTTGCCTTAAACTTGTCCTGTAAATTCTAAAGCATCGATAAAATTTTCTTGAAACGACGGCTTTGTAGCCAGTGAGACGAATTGAACTCTCTTCACCAGCGATTCTATTTTTTCCCTTGCTTGCTTTGATAGCAAAAAGGCTCGAGCCCCTGCAAGGGAGGCGTTGCCGATAAAAATGATTTTTTCTTTGTCGATTTGCGGCAGAAGTCCTATTGTCATGCTGTTTTTTATGTTTAGATAATTCCCGAATGCACCGGCAATATAAATTCCGTCAATCTCTCCCAGCTTTACATTTGTTTCCTGCAAGATCATTTTGATTCCAGTCTTGATGGCAGAGATAGCAAGCTGCATTTCTCTGACATCTTTTTGAGTAAGGAAAATATTGGCGCAGACATCGATTCTTTTTCTCTTATTCTGGATTGTTCCCTTGGGAGAGATTTCTCCTTTTTCTAATGATATGCTGATTATGTCGATAAGCCCTGTGCCGCAGATTCCTGAGGCAGCCCTATTTTCTATGACGAAGGTTTTCAGATTATTATCCTTGTATTCGGCCTTGTAAATTGCCCCGGGAAGAGCGAGCATTCCACAGCTAATGTTCATCCCTTCAAAGGCAGGTCCTGCAGCCGTAGAGGTGGCGACAAATTCTTTCCCTTTTTTTAAGACAATCTCACCGTTGGTACCCAAATCGATATAAAGGAAGTTTCCTTTCTTTTTTTCTAAGTCGGTGGCAACCAATCCGGCAGATATATCGCCGCCCACAAAGCTTTTGATGTTCGGTGCGATATAGACTTTTCCAAGCTTATTTATCTTCAATCCTGAAGCATGGGCAGACAGTTCAGGCAGACAGGTAAAAACAGGATTGAAGGGAGCTGCGGCAAGAGTTTCTACCGGTACGCCGAGGAGGAGGTGATTCATGGATGTGTTCCCGGCTGCAACGACCTCATAGACAGAAGAAGAGTCTATTTTCTTCTTTTTCAGCAGGCGTGCAATCATTCGGTTTAAGGTTTTTATAATCGAATCCCTTAATTCCTCTGAATTTTTTTCCTCAAGGAGAGCATAGCTTAACCTGGAGATAACATCCGTCCCGTATTTCACCTGGCTGTTCATTCCGGTCAATGTGTCTACGATTTCTCCCGTGTTTAAATCCAACAATTCCACAACGAGGGTTGTTGTCCCTATATCGATGGAAATTCCAAAGTTCTGGCTGAGAGTGTTCAAAGGCTCTATGCTGAGTATTTCCCTATCTTTATGGACAGCAGCGGTTACATGATATCTGCTCTTATTGAGAATTTTTCCCATATCTTTCAGCAAAGCTAGAGGAATGCTGAGATTTTTCTCCTTGAAATGTTGCTTGAAAAGCTCCATAAGAGAATAAGGAGAGGAAACCTCTGGTTTTTTTAGCTGAAGATGGTATTTTTTCACAGCCGGGTCGAGGGGAAGCGATAATTTAATACCTGTTTTCAGGATAAGTGCTTCTTGAATAATTGATTCTTCCGGAATTTCAATGCTCAAATCACCTTTGATCTTGTACAGACAGGAAAGTCTATAATTTTTCTTTAATTTTTTTTGCTCGAGTAGAAATTCTTCCATCTTTTTTAGAGGAGGAAGCTTCCCTTCGACTATCTTGACAAGACATTTCCCGCATAACCCTCTTTTATTGCAGTAAAGGCTGAGGTTAATCCCTGACTCCTGAATTTTATCAGCCAGCAGTTCGTTTTTCTTTGCTGTTATGGATTTATTCTGGGGAGTAATCCTTATTCTATACGCCATTTAATAATCCCTTTTAATCGAAATTCCATCTTTAATCTCTTCGGTTTTAGAGAAAAATAATACCATAGTTCTACAAAAAGGGACACCTGCAAAAAGGGACACCTGCAAAAAGGGAAACAGTACCAGGAGTTTCCCCATAAATTAAGACAAAAAAGGTCTAACTTATTTCATGTCTGACAAATAAGAAATTCCTTTTTGCGGTTGCCAAAAATCTCTCCCCATTCTCTGCAATTTCCACCCGCTGACATCCTGAAATGGACTTATCACACCAAAAACGGAAAAATCAGGGACTAAAAAGAGACATAAAACGGCGGAAAGTGCGGAGCAACCAGCTATAAGATAGACATTCTCCCACAAATCGATAGAGAACTCTTTAGATCCGTACAAGGAAGGCGAAAAGCACCTTCATTTAGCTAGATCTGAAGAAGTTAACTCTTTCGTTTGATTCGAGAATTCCGGTTCGATTCCTATCTCTTTGAGGATATGGTCGGCGTGCTCGACGGCATCGAGGATCCAGAGAATGTAGCGGACATCGACATGTATGGATCTGGTGAGGTCGGGCAGGAAAACCAGGTCGCTGGCCACTCCTTCTATATTGCCGTCGAAGAGAATGCCTGCGAATTCGGCCTTACTGTTTAGAGTCGCCGAACCTGAATTCCCGCCAGTCGAGTCAAGGTCAGTCAACAGGTTCACAGGAACCTCTCCGGCTTCTTCAGATACGAAGGAACCGAAACGTCCGGATTGGATGGCTTCGATGATCGAATCAGGGGCATCGAACGGATGTTCGCCCTTGTATCGGGTCCATTTTTCCACAACCTGAGAGACCTTGGTAAAAGGGAAATATTTATCCTTATCAGGAGCAGGCTTGTAGCCGCGGACCGTACCGAACGAAATGCGGATGGTGCCGTTGGCATCAGGTGCGATGTTGCCCTGGTAATAGTCACGCAGGGCATAATAATAATGGGGGCGGAGCAGCACCGAAGCGCCTGTGTAACGCTTATCGCTTTCTTTGAGCTGCTCGATGGCCGGGCTGAGTTTCAGGGCAAACTGGATCAGGGTATCCTTGCTTTTTTTGAGGTCTTCCAGGCTGGCGTTCTTCAACAGGTTGAGACGGTAAGCCATATCTTCCATCCTGGACCCGTCAAAAAGCGCGTTGACTTTCTGACGGATTCCCTCTTCACTGACCTGTTCACCGCCAAACATGTTTTCCAAGATTTCAGGGCTTTCTTCATCGGGAAGTTCCAGGCCCTCGGCAAAGGTGGTGACGAGCATGGTGACGTCGAGCTCCCGCGAATACGTCCGCTGCAGGCTGATCTGCCTCTGTTCGAGCCGCTTCCAGTTTCGCTCCTGGTAGTCCGGATCCCGTTCGTTATCCGGTTTTGGGCGTTCTTCCGCCATCCGGACGATGGTCACGGCAGCGCTGGTTAGCGGAGAAAAAAATCTGCTCCCCATGAATCGCACCAGCGTTTTGCCTGCCCATGATTCGTGATGTTCATCGAACAGCTTGTCCATTTCCTGGACAAGGGTCCCGTACTTTTCTTTCCTTTCCGGGTCAGCCTCTATCCATTACTGAAGTTCTCTCTCTTTCTGGATTTTCTCGCGGACGATATCTTTTTTTCGAGCACCTTCCAGCACACCGATAGAGTTCTTTTTGCTGTTTTCCAGACCGGATACTATTTGGGCCGATTTGATCTCTAACTCCTTATCATCTCCGACTGTTTCATGGACAGCATTGATGTAAGTCTGATAGAGGTCGATCCTCCAGGGCAGGTTCTGATCGATCTCGAATTGAGTTTCCAGGGCTGTGGTCAAGCGCTCGGTGCTCCCGGGATAACCGATGACAAAAGCGAGGTCCCCTGACTCGAATCCTTCTTTGGAGACGCGCAGATAGGCTTTGGGTTTGAACGGAACATTATCCGCAGAGTAGTCCGCGGGTTTACCATCTTTTCCTACATAAGCTCTTAAAAGCGAAAAGTCGCCGGTGTGACGGGGCCACATCCAGTTGTCGATGTCTCCTCCGAACTCACCGATTCCCCGGTGGGGAGCATAGACCAAACGGACATCACGGATTTCCAGCCTGACGATAACATAAAATTGCCCTCCTCCGTAGAAATTGGCTACCTGGCAGCGGGAACCGGGATTGGCTGCCTCGAATTCCTTGATGATAGCTTTTTCTCGCCTTTCCATCTCATCGTGCCTTTCCAGGTCATCTTCGATCTTGTCGATACCCTCCAGCATGCGGTCGGTGACATCGATGACAGCGGTGGTGACATAGACCCGGGCTGTTGGACCGGCGGATATTTCTCCTTCACGGCTTTTAGCCAGGAATCCTGTGTGAAGCAGGTTGTTATCCCTTGTCGAGTTGTACTGCAGATACCCTTGTACACAGTGGTAGTTGGTGATGATCAGCCCTTCCGGACTGATGAACGAAGCCGAACATCCTCCGAGACTGATGATGGCATTCAACGGAAATTGCAGGGGATCGGAAAACACCTCAGGGTCGATCTCCAGGCCCATCTCTTTTAAGGTGTCGCCGTGGATTTCTGCGATTTGCCGGGGCAGCCACATCCCTCCGGGTTCATAGATCAGGGCCTCGTCGGCATCAGCAGTTGAGGGAGATTCAGGTCGGCATGATAACAAGCACAGCAAACAGAGAATGGTGATAAAAATTAGGTTTTTTTTCATTAATATTTCTCCTTTATCTTAAAGCGATGGATATATTGAATTGTTGGATGATTCTGAATACGCCATTTTCTAAGTATTGATTTTAAAGATTATTACAATCCCCCTTATTTGTAAACAGGATTTTAAGAGAGACGCTGTGGAGCGCATGGATTATCCGGAATCAACAGGAGAATTCCATCTCTTGTTAAATACAGGAAATCCGTTTTTGTCTCTGATCCAAATCCCTCACATTTTTTGAGTGATGACTCCGTGCTGTGGCAGGAGTTTATCGCCCCCGACATCCAGAGCGCACCGTAGTCTACCGGGTGCTCTTCTATTAACCACCTCAAGCTGACCTTTGTGGCGGAGAGACCTCCTCCCCCCACGGGTTGCTTGGCAAGAGTTTCTGATAGCCGCTGAAACCCCGGCTGAATATTTCTCATGACCCTCTCTTTGACCTGAAGGAGAAGTCTGGCTGATTTCCGGCGTTTTTGAGCTGCCCGGCCGCTTTTTTGACCGCCATGAGCAGTTCCCAACCGCCATTGACATTTTTTCTTTTATGATTTCTCTCCTAGCTATGAGCTACAAGTCTGTCAAAGCAGCCACAGCTAATCCAGTCGATTCGCTGCGGTATGAGTGAATAGAGGATTTTAAATCCCTTGCGTCCATTGTGCAAAGTTACTAAGATAAGCTTGGGACGGTTTTGGGTCCGTTTCAACGAAAAAAAGCAAAAATATATAGTAAAGGCTATTGAAAATATTATCAACGAAGGATCTTAAAATATGAAAAAATCAGATTGGCAATACATTGTAGATACTCTCCTTTTTATGTGTATTACAGGAATAGCAATTATCGGGTTCCTAATGGGTCTGGTTATTGCCAAGGGCCCCCAGTCTTCAGAAAGTGCCAAGTATTTCCTGGGGCTTCACCGTCATCAGTGGGGAAATATCCATTTCTATCTCTCCATTTCTTTCGTTGTACTGGTCACCATTCACCTCATTCTCAGCTGGAGCTGGATAAAGGGTAAGGCCCGCCAACTCTTTCATAGAGGCTGGGCGCCGATGCTTGTTCTGACAACTGTTGTTTCTCTTTTGGTTCTTTTCCTTTTTTGGGCCTTCTATCCGAAAGCTCCAGGAGCTTATGAGGACTATGGAGTGAGAACTGGGAACAGAGTGAAGGCAGCGGCTTTTGAAAAAAGCGGAGGCCCCCAAGAAGAAAAAACTTCTACAGGAAAGAGCAAAGATTACGTTGTAATCACCGGTAAGATGACCCTCCTGGATGTGGAAAAAGCAAGCGGAATTCCTGCAAGAGAAATCGCCGATGAATTAGGCCTGCCCTCTAAAGTTTCACTGGACGAAACTTTAGGTCAATTAAGAAAAAAATATCCTTTTACCATACAGGAAGTGAGGGGTGTTTTAATTGAACTTTTGGATAAAAAAGTATCTTTAACCCTAGAAAAAAAAGAACCGGAAGAAACCCAGATAAGAAAAGAGAAAGAAATGAAAATAAAAAAAGAAGTAAGGCCAAAGGAGCTGCTTCACAAAGAACAAAAGCAAAGATTGACCAGAGGGCGCATGGCTGCGGTTCCTTCTGGAATCCTTATTACTGGGAGGATGACGCTTTATGATTTAGAGGATATAACCGGCATACCGGCCCGGAAAATTGCTGAAGAATTGGGAATTCCGTCAAACGCTCCTATTAATGAACACCTTGGGAGACTGAGAAGAAGATATCTCTTTACCATGCAGGAAGTAAGGGATGCGGTGGGCTATTTAATGAAGAAAGATAGAAAGGAAAAATAAAATAAGAATTTTGTTAGCATTCTTATGCTTATCTGCCAGTTTCTCAGGAAGCATACTACCTGAGGCGAATGAATGGCGTGATTACTCCACAGATATTATTATTCAGGATAAAGTAGAAGCGAAAAAGCTATTTAAATACTACTTTGAAAGCAAAGGTTTTAAGACAGGAAAAATAAAAATTCCTGAGCTGAACGTTGAAGTTATGCTTGAAGAGAATCAATTCTACAAAAGAGAAGAGTATATTATGGATGTATATGAAAGGATAAATGAAATAAGAGAACAGTTTGGGCTTCTGACGCCTTATGATGACTATGCTCAGGGATACGGCTGGTGTGGTGAGCTGGAGGCTCAGTGCTCAAGAGAAAAAGCGTACGGATATATCGTTTTGATAGATAAAAATCTAAATAATGCAAGCATGATTTATACTAAGGCACACGAAAATGGTCATTTCTTGTGGTATATTGACAAACAGGAAATAATTTATCAGAAATTCAAAAATCCACATCTTGTAAAATCAAAGATTCATACCAATGAAGACTTCGGAGATTTATGCGGATGGATAGCATTAAAAATTGCGAACTATAATTTAAATGAATGTTTCATAATGAACACCGAAAATCCTGAAACAGAAACCAGGTTAGCTCGTTTAAGGAATCTGGTCGAAAATTATCTAAGGGATTAAGGATGCGATACCATACTGATTGTAATTGCAAAATATCAAGTACATCTCAGTTCCCAAATAGTGCCCAAAGATGGGGGCAAGTCCACTAAGTTTAATTCTAAAATAATACTTAGACCGATTTTAGGGGGGCAGGTCACATAGGGGAATTCTTTCATTTGCATAGCGAAACAACCTTTTCACTGTTTTTAACGTATAATATATTGGAATCCAATAGAAATGGAGCCAAGATGGAATTATTAACACGACTGGAAGAAGCCATTCTTATCGCTGTCCTTAAGCTTGGAGAAGACGCTTATGGGGTTCCCATCAACCGTGAGGTCTCCGAGATCTTTGGGAAAACTTACACCATGGGAGGACTTTATTTTGCCCTGGATCAGCTCGTTCGCAAAGAATACCTGATGAAACGATTGGCTGATCCAACTCCACAGCGAGGCGGCAGAAGCAGAGCCTACTACAGACTTACGCCTGAAGGAAAAGAGACCCTGGAAGCCACCCGCCGCCATCAGGTCAAATTGTGGGAAGTCATCCCCGAATTCAACAAAGGGAGCTGACAGGAAATATATGAAAAACAACAAGCCACCTCGGTTTGCCGCCTGGCTCCTGGCATGGATATCCGGTCCTGCGAGCAGGGCTGCCGTTCTGGGCGATTATGAAGAAATATACAGGGGACTGGCATTCGAGCACGGTCTTAATGCTGCCTGCAGATGGTATTGGTCGCAGGTTCTGAAATCCCTGCCGATGTTTGCAACAAATCTTATCTATGGAAGTGCCGCCATGTTAAATAATTATTTCAAATTGGCCTGCAGGAATATCCTCAGGCATAAAAGGTATGCTTTCCTTAACATCATCGGCTTAGCTGTGGGTTTGGCTGCTTGCCTGCTTATGGCCAGCTACGTCATTCATGAGTTAAACTTCGAAACCATGCACCCAAACAAGGATTGTATTTTCAGGATAAACGGTCGAATCCCGATGGGAGGCCAAGTCCTTCACAACGCTGAGGTCGCTCCCCCATTTGGTCCAGCTGCTGAGGAATCCGTATGGGAGATCGAGGAGAGTGTCCGCATCCTGAGGAGGCACAACGTGCTGGTACGGATCGAAGAGAAAGATTTTAAGGAAATAAAGATGTTCTTCGCCGAACAAGAGATCCTGGACGTTTTTGCCATTCCTCTCCTCCAAGGTAATCCCAAAACGGCCCTCGAAGCACCGTTTACCGTTATTATCGATGAAACATTGGCCCGGAAATACTTTGGCGACGGGAATCCAATAGGAAAAACTCTCCTCCTTACACACTACAGGACAAGGGCATTTGAGTTCCAGGTTACAGGAGTCATGAAGAAAATGCCTTCTAATACTGTCCTCCAGACACCGATGATCGCATCTTTTACAACACTTCATCAAACCCACGGCGAAGCGATCAGACAATGGGAAAGCTGGGGAATGATCACGACCTTTGTCCGTCTCCAAAGGGGTGCCGGCCCAAGAACTGTCGATGAAAAAATCACAGCTCTTGCGCGACTCCATCTCGACGAGGACGAAAAGGAAGCTTCCTACTACCTGCAGCCTCTCAATAAAATTCACATAAATATTACAGATCACGGCATGAACAATGACCTGGGCGATTCGGGCAGCATCACAAGGTTGTATGTTTTTTCCGCTGTCGCACTCCTTATCCTGATAATCGCCACCATAAATTTTATCAACCTATCCACGGCAAAAATCGCCGGCAAATTAAAGGAGGTGGGTATCCGCAAAACATGCGGAGCCACGCGTTCTCATCTGATAAAACAATTCCTGATGGAATCATTTCTGCTCACTGCTATTGCCATGAGCTTGGGGCTCGTCCTTTTTTCTCTGTTTAAACCCCGTCTAGATATGTATCTTGGTAAAACCCTTAACCTGGGTGTCCTTTACACCCCGTGGATTCTTCCTGCTGTTGCCTCTATGGTAATCATCGTGGGTTTTCTTGCAGGATCCTATCCGGCCATTTTTCTGTCTCGGTTCCAGGCTGCTGCCATATTCCGATCAGGAATTCCCCTAGGACCTTCCAAATCGGGATTGCGGAGGATTCTGGTTGGTGCCCAGTTCTTCATTGCAGTCGCCCTGATTGCCTGCACTCTTATCGTCCTCAAACAGGTGCGGTATTCTGAAACCAAAGACCTGGGTTACAACAAGGACAATCTTATCGTTCTGGACAATCGGGATGCCTCACGTCTCAAGAACGCACCCGTGTTCAAGGAACAAATACTAAGCAGGACCGGGGCTTTGGCGGCGGCTTCTGTGGACAGATTTCCGTCTGCCAATAATCGCAGTCTCTCTACCGTTCGGATCGAAGGCCAAACTGAGGAACAAGGCACGATTGTTCAGTCCCTGGAGGTGGATGAAGATTTCATCCCGACCATGGAGTTGAAGCTCACTTCGGGGAGGAATTTTGAATACGGGAGGGCCGCTGACAAAGAGGCTGTTCTGCTCAACGAGACGGCTGCCCAGACTCTCGATCTTGAGGATCCTGTTGGTCAATTCCTTTATCGGGGAGAAAAAGCTTACCGCATCATCGGGATACTTAGGGATTGGAACACAAATTCTATTCATTCCCGGATTTACCCTATTGTTTTATTCTATGCGGATGAGATGGCAGGCGAGCTTGTCGTTCGACTTCCCTCGGAAAGGAACCAGGAAATTATTTCACGGATACGCCAGGTTGTGTATGAGCTATTTCCGGAACAGATCTTCGACTATGCCTATGTCAATGATCTCCATCTTCGAGCCTATGATGAGGAAAGACGCCTGGCTGCATTGCTTATTTCCTTCTGTCAGTTGACTGTTCTTGTGGCCTGTCTCGGCATTTTCGGTCTTGCGGCGTACAGTACAGAACAGCGAACCAAAGAGATCGGGATTCGAAAGGTCCTGGGTTCGAGCGTCTCCGGTATCGTCGTTATGTTTACTAGTAAATATGTCCGGTGGGTGATCGTGGCCAATTTCCTGGCCTGGCCGGCAGCCTATTTTGCGGTAAACAGATGGCTACAGTCCTTTGCCTTCAGAACGGCGATAGGCCTTAGGCCATTTATCATAGCTGGACTGATAACTCTGGCTGTAGCCCTGTTATCGGTGATCTTTCAAACATTGAAAGCAGCCCTTTCCAATCCGGTCGATTCTCTCCGATACGAATAAAGAAAAAAACTAAATATTCAGTTCGATCAGAGATCACATTCCCCATTTATTTTTCCATAGAAGGAGACAATGGTTTACCTCATTTTGTTTTAGCTTAAAATTGATGTTTGCAGCCCGCAAATTTCCTACATAGTAGTAAAAAAAGCCTGACGACTGAATTTATATTACCTATACTGTAGGAAAAAGGAGAGAAACGTGGAAAAAAAATCCAGGATAAGGTTTGGCCAGGTATTTCGGAGATTCTAACGGCAAAGTAACAATGGCTCCCAAAGAGAAATACTACCAACGGCCTCGATTGTCGGAATGATTTCTTAAATGTCTTTTTCCTGATAAAAAATTTTATATCCTGGCAGGCGATATATCAGAAACCTTCCAATTTCGATCCTTTCACGTAATCTGCAGCATATAACATAGTAAAATCTCGCAGTCAATCATCGGAAAAATTATGAAGAGAGTATACTCACAGATCCTATCGTGGCATTTTTTTTAAAAAATATTATTTATTTTTATTAGTGAATTTAATATAAGCTTTACATAAGGAGTTAAGTCTATGGATTTTAAAGAAGATCCGAGGATAAAAACTGCTCGGAAAATATTATTAATCGCATCATCTTTCTTTGCCCTTTACGTCATCGCTCTTTTGCTGTGTTCGTATCTATTGGGTCATGAACCGCTGTTGTTTGGTTTGCCCCTTTGGGTTGCCGTAGGCAATTTGATTGTTCCTGTTGTTTTTGTTGTGCTGCTGATTTTAATCGCTGAAAAAATGATTCCAGACATTTCTCTAACGGATGAAGAAGAAGAGGAGAAGAACGAATGAATCCAGCCATCATATCGTTTCTGTTCTATACAGCAGTACTGATTGCTATCGGTATATGGTCCTATAGAATCGTGGAAAAAGTCCCAATCGCCAGGTATGAAGATGAGTTCTATGCTGCCGGCAGAGGATTGGGAGGGATTGTCGTTGCTTTAATACTCGCGGGAGGAATGGCAAGTGCAGGAACTTTCATTGCCGGTCCTGGGATGACCTATGAGCATGGCTATTCCTGGGTAATCATCAACAATCTTCAAATATTCATGAACTTGATGGCCTTGGCGCCAGTAGCCATTATTATCGGTATCGTTGCCAGACGAGTCAATGCGGTTTCTTATCTGGATATTTTTAAAGCGAGATATCAAAGCAAGAGCGTCATTGTTATGCTGGCTGTTCTGGTAGCAGTATTTCTTCTCCCTTATATGGGGGCACAGTTTGTGGGGGCAGCGAGAGTGATTTCTCAGATGACAGGATTAAGTTTTTTAACTTCTTTAGCTTTGGGTTCTCTGGTCGTTTTAGTTTATTGCATTCTAGGAGGGATGCGCGGTACCTCTATTGCCACCCTATTACAAGGATTCGTGATATCGGTTGGCTGCATAATCCTGTTTATCGGGACTGTGAACTATGTAGGCGGATTTGCCAATTCAACCCGAATCTTAGCGAAACTCAATTTCGATTTCCTTTCTCCAACAAAGAACGGAATGTTTCCAGCTGCCTTTGCTGCTTCGATTGCTTGTATGGACGCATTTATTATTGGCATGCCTCATGCCCTTCTTGGTGCCCTGACCTACAAAAATACACGAGCCCTCAAAAGGGGAATCTGGATGGGCGGGATTCTGGTCTTAATCTGGACGCTTTTATTATGCGTAGCCGGAGTCCTTGGACGCGCAATCAATCCTGATCTTGCCATTTCAGATGAGATCAGTCCCTGGCTAGCCATGAATGTCATGCCAAAAGCATTGGGCGGTATCGTTCTGGCAGGAATTGTAGCCGGGATTCAGACCACAGTTGCGGCGATGGCTATTGTCATCACTTCAAGTATTGCACGAAATATGGTTCGTGAATTCAAGCCAAATCTTTCAGGTGAAACCATGAAAATGCTTACGCGCTTGACAATGGGTGCTTGTTTTGTCATCGCAATTAGTTTTGCCTTATTTAATCCGCCACTAATCCAATGGATTATTTTCTTTTCCATTGGCGGGCTGGAGGCAGCCACGTTCGGGCCGATTTTCCTTGGCCTATACTGGAGACGAGGGACCAAATGGGGTGCCATCGCATCCATTTGCTGGGGAATGATTATATACACCCTGGCAAACACAGTCATACCAAAATCTGTATTGTTGGGTACACATCCATTCTTTTTCTCTGTCCTTTCATCAATGCTCGTGTACGTCGTAGTCAGTCTGTTTACAACGGGACCTTCGCTGGATGTCGTTCAAACCTTCTGGGGTAAAAGACCGGTCGCAGCGAAATAATAGTGAGAATATCCAGGATGATAGTGTCCTTATGAAATGTTTTCTAAGAGTGATCATATTTTTATAAGAAATAAAATTTTAAGGAGGAATGATGGAAAAAGAATTAAACATTACGAAGGTTGAGGTTTTTAAAGCTGATATCGGACTTATTGAGCCATTCAGAATTTCTCTTATGGAGTTTACGGATGCCAAAAACATTTTTGTGAAAATTCACACAAGCGAGGGAATATACGGGATTGGTGAAGCATGCCCGACCTCGTGTATTACCGGCGATACTCAAGCGACAATGCTTGGAGGAGCTAGCGATTTAGCCAATTTGATACTGAACAAGAATCCCTTAGATATTGAAAGTCGGATGAGTGAAATCAATAAATACTTGGTTCAAAGCAGCGCCCTGCGCAGTACCTTCGATATGGCTCTGTATGATATACTCGGGAAAGTTGCCGGTCTTCCGTTATACGCAATTCTTGGAGGCCCAAAGCGGTTGTTCTGGACGGATAACACAATCGGGATCGATGATCCTGGTGTGATGGCTAAAAAGGCCGAAGATTACAAAACGAGAGGCTTTAAAGCCATTAAGGTGAAGCTAGGAACAACCAAGGCAGAGGACGTGGCCAGAATCGAAGCGATCAGGAGTGCTGTTGGAGATTCAATCCCGCTTCGTATTGATGCCAATCAAGGCTGGGATTTCCCGACGGCTGTGGCGACTTTAAAAATCTTAGAGAAATTTGGAATCGAGTACTGCGAGCAACCAGTTGCCTGTTGGGATTACGAGAATATGAGGAGGGTTCGACAGAGCACTTCGATTCCGATCATGGCAGATGAGTCTGTCTTTGATGAACACGATGCTTTCAAGCTTGCTTCGACGGGATGCTGTGATTATTTGAATATTAAATTGGCTAAATCTGGAGGAATCCACACGGCGCTAAAGATTAATGCCATCGCTGAGAGTGCGGGGATGGCTTGCATGCTGGGTTGCATGGAGGAGACGCGCCTCGGTTTAACGGCAGGTGCCCATTTCGTTTCCGCCAGAGCGAACATCCGGTATGCGGATTTGGATGGGCATTTCATGCTCAAGGAAGACCCGGTTATCGGCGGAGCCCGATGGGAAGTGGGTGAAATTCATTTGCCCGATATTCCTGGACATGGGGCTGATGTTGATCCTGATTTCTTGAAGAAATGTGAAGTGATCACCATAGAATAATTTTATATGAAGGAGGAGAAAGCAATGCGTAAATTTATGTGTTTGATTATAGTTTGGCTAGCGGTGATCTATCCTCTTGCGGCAAAGAGCCAATCGCCAATCAATTATGAAGAACTGGACAACTACATCCGAAACGCGTTTAAAGATCATGATTTTACGGGAATGACGATTTCCATCGTGAAAGATGGGAGTGTCGTTTTTAGCCAAGCATATGGTCTGAGGAATGCCAAAGCCAAAAAGGCCATGACAACTGGCTCTTTGTTCAACATCGCCTCTTGCACAAAGGCCTTCAGTGCGGCTTGCCTGGGTATCCTGGTAGACGAAGGAAAACTGAAATGGGAAGATAAAGTTATCGACTACATGCCTGAGTTTAGACTTGCTGATCCTTATATCACCAAGGAATTAAATATGATAGATCTTCTCAGCCATAGGTGTGGACTAGGGACATTCTACGGAGACCTGCTCTGGTACGAAACCGATTATGATAACAAGGAAATTATAAAAAGAATGAGATATTTGCCGATAACAAATGACTTCAGGAGCGAGTTTGGTTATCAAAATAACATGTACATGATCTCTGGAGAAATCGTCAAAAAGATCACCGGTAAAACCTGGTCGGAATTTGTCTATGAACGTATATTTAAACCGCTTGAAATGGTAGAATCCAAAACCTGCAGCGAGCATCTGACAAAAGACCAGAACATCGCCTACCCCCACTTGAAACGTAAAACTCAACGGCTATACATGAGTGGTCCCGATCCGGCGGGTACGATTTATTCAAGCGTTGATGAAATGTCCCATTGGATAACGATGCTTTTAAATAATGGAAAATGGAAGGGACAGCAGGTATTAAGCCCGAGTGTTATCGAAGAGCTCTTTACGTCCCGAACACTGTTAGCATTAGTTCCGTTTCAAAAAGAAAACGGAATCCATTTTTCTGCTTACGGGTTAGGTTGGTTTATGTACGATTATTCTGGGAAAAAAGTGATCGAGCACAGCGGTGGCATGCCTGGCTTTCTCTCACGGGTGACACTTGTCCCTGAGGAGAGATTGGGTATGGTTATTCTCACCAATGATTCAAATTATTTGCGTAACGCAGTACGGATGAAAGTCTTAGATCTTTTTCTGAATGACAGTGATAAGGATTGGTCAGCGGAATTTTTGGAAATGAAGAAGAAGAACGAAGCAGCAGCTGAAGAGCGGAAAGCTGAAAGAAAGGCGAAAAGAGCGAAAGAGAGCAAACCTTCCCTGACATTAGCGGAATACACCGGCAATTATGAGGACAAGATGTATGGACCGGCTCGAATCGAGTTGGTCGACGGTGAATTGTGGCTGACACTTTTACCGGCAAAGGAGGTATTCGTCAGCAAGATGGAACATTGGCATCACGATACGTTCAGAATTAAGTTCAGGGATGAATTTTTACCAGAAGGGTTCGTCACATTCAGTTTCGATTCGAATGGAGAAGTCATCGGATTTAAAATAGACCTGCCCAATCCTGATTTTCATTTTTTCAATCTCGACTTCCAAAAACAAGATAATCGTGTTAAGCAGAGAAAGGAATGAACTCTGTACCAGTTACTATAATAAACATGAAGCTACCAGAGAAAGCAGAGGGTTGATGAAATATATGCTGGTTCATCGGGTCGAGGAATTGCGCACATGGTCTATCAGAAACCCTTAATGGCCGCCGAGCCCCCGGCCGATTATTTCTCATAATTTTCTCTTTGACCAGAAGGAGAGGTTTGGGTGATTTCCGGCACTCCTGGTACCTTGAATGCCTTCAAGGACACATCCCTGCACTCTTAACCCGTCCCTGACATCTTTTTGAGCCGCGATTTTTACTTCCTTACGATGGTTACGATGGTTGGATGGGTTAATGGATCCAGAGATACTCTTTCGGGCTTCACAGCCTAAAACTAATTTCTTCTAAAACCAATTTCTTATATTATTTATATTATTGAACATGATTATATAATTAGTGCAGAAATGTAAAATTTTCTATATCATACTTATCACATAGAAAAAAGGAGGAGAAATGGACGTCTTTAAGAAAATCCTCAGAGTTGGTGGTTTCATATCGATGCTCGTTCTCCTGCACACGGGTATCATCCCGGAAACCGTAGCCCAGCGAGCGAAGTCGGGTGACGAACGAGTCCTCGAACAGGCCCTAGTGGTGGGCGTCGCCATGGGGATACCAGGCATCTCCGCTGCTATCGGCATCGGCGATTCTGTCGCGTGGGCAGGCACAGCCGGCTTCAACGACATTCTTCGGCGAATCCCGGTGCATGTCGACGATCGCTTTGGCGTGGGCAGCATCACCAAGACATTTGTCGCCACGGTCATCCTTCAGCTCGTGGAGGAAGGCAAGCTCGACCTGGACAAGACGCCGCAGGACTACCTTGACCTCGAGATCATTCGTGCGGTTCCCAACACGGGCACCGCAACGCTCCGTCAGCTACTCAACCACCAGAGTGGCATTCCCACCTGGGAATTCCAGAAGGACTGGATCCGTAAGGGACGCGGTGATCAGATGGAGCTGGGATACGTGTGGGGGAAGGCCGAAACCCTTGAATACTGCACTGGCGATCTCCTTCCCGCGACGAACAAACCGGGTCAACGCTATTCCTACTCGAACACCAACTACACCATCCTAGGTCTTATAATTGAAGCAGTCACAGGCAACAAAGCTGCAGCGGAGATACGCGCACGCCTCCTAGAGCCACTCGACCTCAAGAACACGTTCCTGGAGTCGTTCGAGGACATCCCAGGTGGATATGTGCACCACTACCACTATGCGACGCCGGTCTTTCAAGAGGTAGCCGGTGTCCATCGTGGCTTCTCCGAAGTCCGCCCGTATCTTGTGGAGTCAACGGCCGGGAACCTCTCTCCCGAGTGGACCGCCGGCGGGATCGTCACATCGGCGAGCGATCTTGTGCGCTGGGCCCAGGCATTACGTGACGGTGAGCTACTCACGCCCGAGATGCATCGAGAAGCACTCACCTACTATGCTCCGCAAGAGCCCTGCGGCGGACGAACGCAGTACATGCAGGGAATCCGGAGAACCGAGAGGTTCTACCAGGACTACACGGCGCTCGGCCATAGCGGAGGAACGCTCGGGTTCTCGGCCGGGATGTATTGGCTGGAGGATACCGACATCGTATTAGTGCTGCTGACCAACGTAGGCCAAATGCACAGTGGCCTTCAGCAGTCTCCCGTCGGCTGGTTCTGGCATGACGTGTGGCTGCCAGCTGTTATGAGATATCTGGGACGGTAGATTATCGTTAGCACAGCTAAGTATTTATAGGCAATTATGAGCACATTTTTGCCCGCATTTGGCCCGGGTTCCAGGATGGGGTCAAAACCATACCTTCTTTAAGGTCCTAAGCACAGTCGGATTAGACACACTCCGACAACCGAAAAACTCGCTCTACGGGTGATACATTGATAGGGGGAAGGTCAGTTACAACTGTGCCCAAACTGTGCCCAAAATTTGTCAGAAATATACAAGAACTTATGAAAATAAGAACATAAACAATCCCACAGATAAAAAAGATTGCTTTTTTCCTATCTATTTTTGAGTTATCCACAGCCCCTCCGGCCACTGCTTTCCCTCAAGCATCTGGACGAGTTCAGAGGAAATATGGAGCTCTTCCGCAATAATCCGCAATAATCCGCAAAAATTTATACTTATGTACTTATAACGCTCATAGCACCAGTTTATTCTCAATCTTATTTAGCATTTGTACTGATCCCCTAAATTGTTACCACCTCGAGTGCTAATAGAGATTACTCGATAGAGAGATAAGGGTTGTAATCCAGTTTATGCCGAACAGAATTGCCAGAACAATGATGCCCTGATTGAGGAACTTGCCGTACCTTATTAGGCGTGCCTGCCACTTTGGAATAACGAATATTGCCAGGCGGCACACGAATTGAAGGAAGACATAAACGAGGGTCAGAAATCCCAGCCGGTGATAGGCAAAACTCCTGCGCAAATCTCCGTGCATGGCTGCAACCAAAGATCGGGACAGGCCGCAGCCGGGACACGGCACTCCCGTCGTAATGCGGAGAATACACATATCTGGTATGTAGATCTTGCCCAGTCGGAGATGAGATGTTCCAGGAGACGCTGGCTGGAGAATTAAGGCAGCGGCGAGAATACAGAAGCAGGCAATAAGAATAACAAGATGGGGAAATAATTCTTTTCTCACCGTTGAGTCAGCGGCCAGGGCTTTTTTATTCTAGCTGGTCAAGCGCAATAGGGAGGATCTCAATGGAACGCGGCCCTAACCTCGGGTTTTGTCAAGACGACAAGGCACCAGATTCCAATCGGTAAGCCCACAATGCAGCAAGGGCTGATGCAGGGAATCATGGCAATTATGCTGGCGGCAATACATAGGCCCCATTGGGTGAGCTCTTTCATCTTCAGCGAGGCATAGATGACAAAAGCAGCCACGAGGAGACCTACAAAACAAAACGCAACACCTGCTGCGCCCTCTGCGAGATCAGAATACTCTTCAATGTATCTATGTGCCTTGATTGATTCAATACCCGTCTCGAAAACGCTCGCTATGAGTCCTATAAAGCTGAGAACACCTCCAAGGATTCCCGTGATGAGAAGGCCTACTGAGGGGCTTAATACCTGATTGGAAGGATCTAGAGTTGTTACCACAGGTTTTTGTTCTTTACTCATAATTTCCCCCTATGTTGGCTTTGAAAGTTGTGTCAAAAATAGGAATTTCAGTAATCCTCATTGCCTTTTAATTCTTTCGCTGTTCGTAAGGTTCACCCATGAACCTGAAAATATGACAAAAAACAAGGATAAATAGAGCCGATTCTATTCAATCGAGAATTGAATGTCAATAAAAAGCGGAGCTTGCAAATATTGGCCGGTTTTTTTACATCCGAATCTCTTATTCTAATTTATAAGTAAAAATGGGGCAAAAAGCGGGAAAACAGGGCAGAAGTAGGGCCATAAATAGCATAAATTCCGCCTCTCTGGCAAAAATTGTTATATAAATGAGGGGAAATTTTTAGAAAAAAGACAGAAATATCTATTTAACATAAGATTTTCTTGACATTTAGCGGAAACACCTATATTATATGTAAGGGTTTTAACGCATTATTAGTCCGTTTGAAAATTTAGTTTTTTGATTAAAAATAACGGGCTATTTTCTTTCTCGGGATAGAAAGAACAAGATCTTTGAAAAAAAGCGGAGCAGCCTTGATCGATCCCATTTGCCATATTGGTGCGAAAAGAACTTCTTCGGAAGTTCTTTAATAATTGGAGAGTTTGATCCTGGCTCAGAGTGAACGTTGGCGGCGTGCCTTATACATGCAAGTCGAACGATTCCTGAATAGCTTGCTATTCGGGAAGAGTGGCGGACGGGTGAGTAACACGTGAGTAATCAACCCTCGAGTGAGGAATAATTCCGCGAAAGCGGGACTAATACCGCATAACACTCTGGGGCATAAGCCCTCAGAGTCAAAGCTTTCCGAGCAATCGGACGGCGCTCGGGGACGAGCTTGCGGCCTATTAGCTAGTTGGTAGGGTAATGGCCTACCAAGGTTATGATGGGTAGCCGGCTTGAGAGGGTGTACGGCCACACTGGGACTGAGACACGGCCCAGACTCCTACGGGAGGCAGCAGTAGGGAATTTTGCGCAATGGGCGAAAGCCTGACGCAGCGACGCCGCGTGGAGGATGAAGGCCTTCGGGTTGTAAACTCCTGTCAGAGGAGAAGAATGCCCGAGTAATCGGGATTGACGGTATCCTCAGAGGAAGCCCCGGCCAACTACGTGCCAGCAGCCGCGGTAAGACGTAGGGGGCAAACGTTGCTCGGAATCACTGGGCGTAAAGGGTGTGTAGGTGGCTGAGTAAGTCAAAGATGAAATCCCAAGGCTCAACTTTGGAATTGTCTTTGAAACTGTTCAGCTTGAGGATAGCTGAGGAGAATGGAATTCCCGGTGGAGCGGTGAAATGCGTAGATATCGGGAGGAACACCAGAGGCGAAGGCGATTCTCTAAGCTATTCCTGACACTGAAACACGAAAGCTAGGGGAGCAAACGGGATTAGATACCCCGGTAGTCCTAGCCGTAAACGATGGGCACTAGATGTTTCCGCTTTTAGCGGGAGTGTCGAAGCTAACGCATTAAGTGCCCCGCCTGGGGAGTACGGTCGCAAGGCTGAAACTCAAAGGAATTGACGGGGGCCCGCACAAGCGGTGGAGCATGTGGTTCAATTCGACGCAACGCGAAGAACCTTACCTGGGCTTGAAC